>Ga0123337_10003533_pt1 | contig 16589 bp, 12 predicted proteins | sample frozenSSSSmetaG_FD_89792 | JGI IMG/M metagenome (GOLD analysis project Ga0123337, IMG submission 89792) | Glacier valley bacterial and archeal communities from Borup Fiord, Nunavut, Canada, to study Microbial Dark Matter (Phase II) -... | ecosystem: Environmental > Aquatic > Freshwater > Ice >... | reverse complement strand
TCGAACGTGCCCTTGTCGAACGCCGAGTAGGCGAGCACGGTCCACGCGACGCGACGCTGGGCGTCTGCGGCCGGCGGCTTCAGCTCGACGACGCGTTGCGCCAGCGCTGCCGCCTGGTCGGGCTCCTTCAGCGCGTAGAGCTTCTCGGCGGCGTCGGTGAGGACAAGACCGAGCCGGGTGTCCGTCGGGAAGGTCTGGGCGAAGCGGAGCGCGCTCGCGACGCTGGCGCGCTGCAGCGCAGGCTGCTCGACGGGCGGCGCTTTCTTCAGCTGCGCGGCGACGCCGAGCAGCGCACCGTAGCCGGCTTCCGCGCTCTTGTCATGCTTGGCATAGCCGTAGGCGGTCTTCTCGTGCTCGACGACCGCCTCGGCGAAGCGCCCGTCGTCGAACAGCAACTCGGCGAGCAGGAAGTTGCTCTGCGCCGCGCCCGCATCGTTCGGGAACGACGCCAGGAACTCGCGGTACCAGCGCACGGCCTCCTGCGAGTCGGCGCTCTGCTTGGTCTTCTGCGCGGTCGCGTGATAGTGGTGCGCGAGCTCGGCGAGACGCGTCTTCACGAGCGGCTGCGCCTTGTCCCAGCCTTCCGGATTGACGCGGCGGAACTCGCTCTGCCGGCCGTAGCGCGCGATGTATTCCTTGCGCGCCTCGATGCCCTGGTTGGTGAAGCCGCCCTTCTCGTAGATCTCGATCACGCGCGCCTGCATCACCGGCGCCTGCGCGTGCAGCGGGTTGCGGCGGGCGAAGGCGTTGAACGTGTCGGCCGCATCCTTGCTGCGCTCCTGCTTGATGTAGAGCTCGCCGAGCTGCTCGTAGACGCGGAACTCGTAGGTCTTCCTCGCCGGCGTGTCCATGAACGTCGGGATCGACTCGATGCCCTGCAGGTTCGCGATGCTGATGCTCGCGACCCGGAACGTGTCCTCGACCAGCTCGTGGTCGGCGCGCGAGAGGCCCTGGATCGATTCGAGCGGACCTTCGCCGGCGCGCCCCGCGACCTTGAGGTCGAGCACGCCGAGGAAGGACTTCAGGCCGTCGTCGAGCCGACCCTGCTTGTACTGCGACCAGCCCATCATGTAGAGCGAGCGGTCCTGGAACGGGCTCGCCTCGGGCGCGGCGAGCACGGTGGCGAACGCCTTCTCGGCGCCGGCGTAATCCTTCACCGTGAACAGCAGCTCGCCGCGGCGGAACTGCGCTTCGCTGTTGTAGCGCGTCGCCGGGTAGTCCTTGACCAAGCGGTCGAGCGTCTTCTGCGCCGACTCGAGGTCGCCGCTCTGCTCGTAGGCGCGCGCCATCTGGTAGAGCACGCGGTCGTTGTTCGGATCCTTCGGATAGGTCTTCAGGTAATCCTGGTAGCGCGTGATCGCCGCCTTGTAGTCGGGCGCGCCGCTCGCCGAGCTGGCGGCGCCGCTCGGGCCGGCGAGGCTCTGCGCGTCGGCGCTGTCCATCTCGAGGTCGCCGATCCGGCGCATCGCTTCCGAGCGCTGTGGCGCGGCCGGTGCGATGTCGAGGAACTTGCGGTAGGCGGCGATCGCCTTGGCCTCGTCGACCTTGACGGCCTGGTCCTTGTCGACCTCGACTTTGCGGTTGGCGAGCGTCTTCAGCGTCGGCTCGTTGTCGGGCGTGAAGTTCGCCGGACGAAACAAGCTGCACGCCGACAGCGCGCACGCCGCCCAGACGGCGGCGAGCGCGAGGCTACGGCTTGGCCGAAGCAGCATGGTCGGAATCCTGTTTGCCATAGGCACGGTCGTAGAGCTGGGCGAGCGCGAAGCGCGCCTGCGTCGTGTAGGCGGCGATGCGCTGCTGCTGGCCCGAGAGCTCGGCGACGGCGATGTCCTGGGCTTCCAGGCGCTGCTCGCGGCCGAGGCCGGCGACGCGCGGAATCATGATGTTGAGCAGCGGGCTGACGGCGGCGATGCGCTGGCCGAAACGGTCGAAGCGCACCGGCTCCTCGCGCTGGGCGACGGCGAGCTCCTCGGCGTGGCGCTTGGCCACGACGAGCTCTGCGTCGACGCGCTCGAGCTCCTTCTTCGCCTCGTAGGCGCGGTACGTCCGCTCCTGCGCGAGCTGCCACTGCAGCACGCCCGAGACGAGACGGACGCGGTCCTTCAGCGCCGTGATCTCCGGATCGGCGTTGGGCACGTCGACGAGCGCGCGCACCTCCTTCAGCCGCGTCAGCGATGCGACCTGCTTGTCGTCGGCGAAGACCACGCCGTCGGCGTCGATCTCGCCCTGCGCGATCTCGCCGGCGACCTTCTCGCGGCGCGCGACGAGCGCGTCGATGCCGACCTGGCGCTGCTGCTCCTGCACCAGCGGCAGCCGGTCGGCGAAGGCCTTGCGGCGCGTCGCCAGCATGTCCTGGAACACCGAGAGCTTTTCCTTCCAGTCGTCGAGGTTCTTCTGCAGGAAGCGGATGTCGCGGTAGTTCTTCAGCGCTTCCTGGAACTCGTGCTGGGCCAGCACCTGCGCGAGGTGACGTGCGCGCGGCATGTCGGGCAAGTCGCTGATCTTCCAGAACCAGCCCATCTCCTCGCCGGGGTTCTGCTCGACCAGCGTGTCGATCAGCTTGCCGTCGCGGATCGCCTTGATCGAGATCTCGAGGTCCGCGTTCTCGCGTTCGAAGGCAGCGATGGCGCCCTCGTACTTCTCGAGCGACTGGCCATAGGCGCCGAGCTCGGCGTAGGCGTAGGGCACGGCGATCTGCGCCTCGAGCACGGCGGTGTCGCCGAAATCGCGCCTGGCGAGCTCGGTCCACGGCACGAGCGCCAGCTTCGGGTCCTTCTGCGCATCGGCGGCCCAGCCGAAGCCGAGCAGCGCCTTGTTCGACTGCAGGCTCTGCAGGCGCACGCGCTCAAGGTACATGCGGGCTTCCTTCGGCCGGCTCTCCGAAAGCGCCGAGAAGCCGAGAGCGACGTTGGCGCGGTCGCGCAGGCTCCGGTACTCCTCGTTGGCGGCCGACTCCTTGCCGATCTCGTCGAGCAGCTCGGTGCCCCTCTTGCTGCCGCCCGACTTGAGCAGCGCGATGCCGAGGTTGTAGCGGACGTAGCGCGAGCCCGGGCCCTTGAGCTTGATGCCGTTCAGCGCATCGGCGGCAGCCGCGTAGTCCTGGCGCGCCATCAGCAGGTTGGCCTGGAGCAGGCCGCGCTCTTCCTGCAGCTCCTTCGGCAGCGCCTTGCCGCTCTTCGCGAGCGCCTCCTCGGCCTCGGGCAGGTAGCCGCGCTGGTAGCGGATCTTGGCGAGATAGAACCAGGCTCGGTCGCGCACCGACGGCGTCGCGCTGGTGTCGAGCAGCCGCGCGAAGATCTGGCCAGCCTCGCGTGTCAGACCGTACGAGGCGAGCATGCCGCCGCGCAGGATCTCGGACTCGTCGTCGTGGTGCGGGACACGCTCGAACTGCTGCGACGCCATCAGCGTCGTCATCGACGTGAAGTAGCGGTCCTGGAAGAAGTAGAAGAGCGCGTCGCCGTAGTGCGGTGCCTTGATCTCATGCGTCGGCTCGGCCGGCGCCGACGCGCCGAACGGCCACGCAGCGGCGACGGGCGAGAACGCAAGCGTCGTCGCCGCGGCCGCGGCAGCGAGGCCGGCGCGCAATGCGATGCGAACGGAGAAGCGGGAAGCCATGAGCGGTCACTGCCAGAGCTTGACGTCGAACTCGGGTTGGAGCTGGCCGGTCGAGTCCTGGATGCGCAGCTCGATGTACTTCGCGTCGGTGGTCTTGTCGAACTTGACGTTCGCGCCGCGCTTGTAGTCGCGGTCGTGCGGACCCTTGCCGGTGAAGAACGCGACCAGCTCGTGCGAGCCGGTCTTGATGTTGCCGAGGTAGACGCGCTGGACGCCGCCGCGGTGCAGCGCCTCGACCTCGAGCGCGGTGTAGAGATAGTTGGCGACGACCTTGTCGTCGAGCTTCACCTGCACCGAGTCGAGCTGGAACATCTTGCCGACGTCCATCGACAGGAACAGCGCCACCTGTGTGTTCGCCGGGAAGAGCAGTTCCTCCTCGAGCACGAGCAGGTCGCGGTTGAGCTTGATGACGTCGCTCTTGACGTCCTGGATGCGCCCGTCGAGCGTCGCGGCGAGCGGCCCGCTGGCGGCTGCGCCGGACGCGGAAGCTGCGACCGCCGTGGGTGCGCTGGCACCGGCGACCGGCGCGCTCGCGGCATTCGCGGCCATCGCCGCTGCGCTCGCGGCGGCCACAGGCGCGGCGGCCATCGGCGCGCCTGAGGCCCGCATCGGCAACACCGGCAAGGTGACCGAAGGCGGCGCGATGGTCGATGTCGTGGGGCCGGCGGCGACGGTGCCCGGCGTGGGCGCCGCGGCGGCGCCCCACGCGACCGGCAGCGCGGCAGCCACGAAAGCGGCGGCGATCAGCTTCGAGCTTCGTTTGAACATGGCGATCTCAATAGGTGGCCGTGAGGAAGACCTGCACGATGTTGGCGTTGTAGCCATAGAGGCTGCCCGTGCGGATGTCGGTGAAGTCCTTGAAGCTGAAGTGCGTGAACTCGTAGGCGCCGTTGAGCTTCAGGTCGTACTGGCCGGGCACCTTCTTCAACGTGTAGGAGAGCTTGGCGCCCAGGCTGGCGTCGGTGTAGGTGCTCAACTGGCGGTTGCGCGAGACGTAGACGGTCTCGGTCGGCGCGTTGTCGCTGTAGAAGACCGCCTTGGTCTGGCTGTAGTAGCGCGCGTAGGCGTCGGCGAGCCACGCCTGGCCGAAGTAGCGGCTGTAGCCGAGCTCGGCGGTGTGCGACTTGATCGCCCAGGTGTCGCGGTAGTAGCGGTACTCGGCATGCATCGAGTCGCGCGAGCCGAGATCGCCGACGAGCCGGAACTTCACCGCGCGCGCCGAGCGCGTGCGCGGATTGCGCTCGGGCACCGCGGCGCCGAAGACGCGTGCGAAGCGGTACGGGCTGCCGAGGAAGCCGTCGTCCGAGAGCGCTTCGCCGTTGACGCTCATCAGCCAGCGCGGCGTCAGGATCTGGGTCACGCCGAGGCGGTACTGCCAGTGCCGCGCGGCGTCAGAGAACTCGGGCGAGTTGTGCTTGAGGACCTTGTCGGCACCGCGCGAGAAGCCGAGCGCGACCGTCGTCATGCCGCCGAAGACTTCCTGGCTGATGTCGAGGCTGCCGGTGTTGGCGGTGTAGTCGGGCTCGTGGCTGCTCGTCGCCGACAGCGTGATCTGCGAGTCGCGGTAGACGTAGTCGGCCGAGAGGCCGAACTCGCTGCGCACCTCGTGGTACTTGCTCGCCGTCGTGACGACGTCGATCGACGCGTTGCTGACCGCGTCCATGTAGTAGGTGCCGGAGACCGACACCTTGTCCATGATGCTCTTCCTCACGAGAAGCGCCGGCCCGAGCGCCGTGACGCCGCCGCCGCTGTACGAGTGGAACAGCGTCTCGGCCTTGTTCTCGGGCAGGTCGGCGGCGCGCACGTGGCCGACGGCGAAGAGGCCACCGACGATGCCGCCGAAGAGCGCCAGCAACCGGCGCCAGAGCGAGATCGCCGCCTTAGTTGCAGCCACAGCCGCCTCCTTGCACGCCGGTGGCGCCGCGTCCGCCTTCGCGCACGCTGCGCACGTGCTCGAAGTGCTTCTCGGGCAGGCTGTCGCGCGACAGCTTCATGATCGGATCGGCGAGCCGCTCGCGCTCGTAGGGCTTGACCCACGGCTCGATCGGCTTGATGGCGCTCGGCATCATCGAGCAGCCGCCGAGCATCGTCGCGGCCAGGAGCAGCGCGAGCGTCGTCGTCGACGTGCCGCGCCTCATTTCAGGAGCTCCCGGATCTGCTTCTCGTAGTTGTCTTCGTAGCCCGTGAGGTAGCCGCGGTGCACGTAGCGTACCTTGCCGTCGCGGTCGATGATCACCGTCGACGGCATCGTGCTCAGGTCGTAGAGCTTGCTCACGACCTTGTCGGTGTCGAGCAGCACCGGGAAGGTGACGCCGAGCTTGCCCGCGACCTCGGCGGCCTTCCTCTGATCATCGTCGACGTTGACGCCGAGCAGCACGAAGCCCGAGGCCTTGTACTTCTCGTAGAGGCGGTTGAGCTGCGGCATCTCCTGGCGGCACGGACCGCACCAGGTCGCCCAGAAGTTGACCATCACGACGCGGCCGCGCTGCTCCTTCAGGCGCAGGTTCGGGCCGTCCATGACGTGCAGGGTGAAGTCGGGCGCGGCGCTGGCCGGCGCGAGCGCAGCAGGCGCCGTGGTCGCGGCGAGCGCGATCAGCGCGGCGAAGGCCACGCGCATCGGGCCGGACACACCGGCGGCCTGGCGTTGAAGACGTTGGAAGGAATTCATGAGGCGGGCCCTGATGCAGCGGATCGGATGCAAAGGATCAGAAATAGACGGTCAGGCCGCCGGTGAGCTCGAGGTTCTGCGTGCTCTGGCGCTTGCCGAGCAGGTCGAGAGAAAACATGTGGTCGCGCATGTCGAGCTGCAGCGCCATCCAGTCGGCGAGGAAGACGCGGTAACCGAAGCCGACGTTGAAGGTCGGGCGGCGCTGGACGTCGAGCTTCGTGCTGCCGACGCCGGCGACGATGAAGAGCTGCGACGGCCGCGCGCGCCGGCTGCCGATGAAGATCTCGCCCGGCAGCAGGTTGTAGCCGGCGGAGAGGTTGTAGTAGCTGAGCTTTTCCTTCTCGAGCGGGAACACGCCGCCCGGCAGGATCTGGCGGAACAGCTCGTCGCTCACCTTGGTCTGCGCGTACGCGCCTTCGATGAAGAAGTCTTCGGTGATGTGGTAGCCGGCGCGCACGCCGTAGACGAAGCTCGAGCCGAAGTTCTGGGTCGAGTAGGTGCCGGCGAACAGCCCCATCTCGAAGTCGTTCGACGGGAACCTGGGCACGCCGATGTCGCGGCGATCGACCTGCGGCACGACGACCTGGTCGTTGTTGGCGGCGGGCGGATCGGCGGCGAGCGCGGCGAACGATGTCGCCGCCAATGCCGTGGCCATGAAAGCGTTGCGCGTGGTCTTGTTGTTCATGTTTTGGTTGCCTCAGATGCGACGGCCGGGCCGCGCCGTCAGAAGAAGAAGGAAACGCCCGCGGTCAGGGCCCGGTACTCGGTCGACTTCTGGTCGCTCACGAAAGCCGTGTACAGCGAGTAGTCGACCTGCAGGACGAAGCGTTCGGTGAGGTGGTAGCGGACGCCGACCTGGGCGTTGGCGAGCTTGGCGTCGGTCGTCGTCGCGCCGATCAGGCTCAGGTTGGGAAAGTTCTTGAACTTGCCGATGCCCACGCCGAAGAACGGCGAGATGCGACGGTCGGACCAGGGCTCCAAGACGACGTTGATGTGCCAGAAGTCGGAGCCCGAGAACACGCCCTGCACCTGGCCGATGGTGCCTTCGAGGCTGAGCGTCTCCGAGAGTCGATAGCTGGTCCACAGCTTCAACATCGGCTCCGAATGGAAGTGGCCCCAGGCTCCGCCGAGCTGAACCTTGCGGCTCAGGTAGTCATCGAGCAGGACGTCACGAAAACTCTTGGTCGCGCCCGCGGCGGTGAGTGTCGACTCGAGCTGCTGGCGCGTCACCCAGCCGACCTTGCCGTCGTCGGTCTTGACGCGGTACCAGTCGGTGTGGCGCAGCTCGATCTCGATGAAGTCGCCGCGCTTGGTGACGAAGAAGACCGGAAAGCCGCGGCCGGGGCCGGTGCGCAGCTCGATGTACGGATCGGTGACCTGCAGCCGCTCGGTCTTCTGCGATCGGCTCATCGATGCTGTCGTCATCGACGTCGGTGCGGATGCAGACGTCGCAGGCGCGACCGGATCGGCGGCGAACGCATCGACGCTCGCCAGCGCTGAAACGACACCGAGCAAAACTCCAAGACGCCACGAGGCGAACACGCGGCCTCTGCGCTCGTGCGGCGCAGTCGCGAAGGTGGCGACCATCACTGGGTGTTGCACGTGCCGACCTTCGGGTCCGGCGGCGTGAACATGGTGTAGGAGGCGGTGCTGAACTCGTCCTGCCCGAGCGGGGCGGGATGGCTGATCCAGTACTGGATGATCTTGGCGTTCGGGTCGGTCTGGCTCGGAAAGATCAGGCCGCCGCCGTGCAGCACGCCGAGCAGCAAGGGCTTGGCCAGGAGCCGGCTCTGCGCGACCGAGCCGAGGATGACCTCGCCCTGCGCCGAGTAGAAGTTCTTGTAGATGTCGCTCGCGCGGATCACGTCGGGCGTGTTGGCCGGCAGCGTGACGTCGAGCTGCGCCGCTGCGGGTACGACGCGGAAGGCGCCGCCCGTGCCTGTCACGGTGTCGTGACAGCCCGAGCCGGCGCAGGTGTTGGTGGAGGTCACCCCGTTCAGCTGGATCTGCAGCTGCGCGAGAAAGATCGGATTCACGCACTTCTGGAAGTACGCGAAGGACAGATGCTGGCCGGTCGCTCCCTCGGGATTGCTGATCGTGGGCGGGTTGTCGAAGGGATTCGACGACGACCCGCCGCAAGCGACCAGCGTGCCCAGCAGTACGGTTGAAAGAAGGTTCCGGTGCAATGTCATCAGGGTGGTCAACAGCCGGTGGCTATCCAGCTTGCGATCGTGTTGTAGTCAGCGCTGCCGACGGGAAGGACCGGGATGGTCACGGGGACCGGCGGATTGCCGGTCATGCGGCCCGGCGGATGCGGGACGGTCGAAGGCCTGCTCAGCAGATAGTTCGAGGCCGCGTTGCAGGCGTTCGAGATCATCGACAGCGTGACGCCGTAGTCGCCCTTCACGTCGCCGGTGAGGACGAAGCGGTTGTTGCGGAACGACGTGCCGACCGGGACCCCGGATGCGCCCGGCGCCGAGGAGCTGGCGCTGCCGACGGCCTGGTGGCAATAGGCCGCGCAGGTCTTCGACAGGATCGGCAACACGTTGGTGGCAAACACGTCTTCGCTGAGTCCGGTGATCGTGCGCACGTTGGCGCCGGCATCGAACGGGTCGTTGTAGTACTTGCCGCCCAGGTCCATCCATTCGGCGATGAGGCGCTTCTCGGCCGCGTTGAGCATCGTCGCGTGGTTCGGCGCGGTGCCCGGCGGGTTCGGATGCGCGGTCTTCGAGTCCGCGCTCGACGCCATCGACTGGCCGGTCATGATCTCGAGCAGGCGGCTCTTTCGGGCCAGGCCCAGCGCGTCGCCTTCGCTCGCCATCGTGTCGACGAGCGCCGGACCGCGGACGATCATGAGCACGCCGTCCTCGATGCGCGTCACCGGCAGGCCGGACACCGGATCGATCACCGGGTCGCCAAGCATCAGCTCCTGGTACGACGTGGTCCGCCCGGCACCGCCGATCTGCGCGCCGAGGTCGAGCTTGTCCGGGTCGTTGTGGCAGCCGGTGCAGGTGTTCGGGCCGCGGTTGCGCGTCCACAGCGGCGCGACGTGCGTCGGGTAGTTGATGAAGCCGCGCACGGGTGCGGCCGTGACCAGGTCGTCGGCCGGAACGGCGTTGCCGGTGTACTTGAGGGCGATCGTCGACCGGCCGGTGACGCCGGGCTTGGTCGTGTCGGCCCAGTAGTCGGCGTACATCATGTCTTTGACGAGGTTGAGCGCCGTCGGATCGAGACGGGTGCGCGTCGAGGCCATCGTCTCGCCCGAGAGGTGGGCGGCCTGCAGCGTTGCCTTCACGGTGGTCGCCACGGTGTTGACGACCGCGCCGGAGTTGATGGCGCCGCCGCGACGCGGGCTGTGGCAGCCGTCGCAGGTGCGGCGCTCGCCCGGCCGGACCTGGATCCAGTTGGTGTGCGTCTGGAAGGCCTGGCCCTTGTCGTTGACGACCGCGAGGCCGATCGGCGTGTCGGCCGGGACGGTCAGCTTGAACGAGCCGTCCGGCTCGATCGGCGCGTAGCCGAGGATCTGCTGCATCTCGAACTCGGTCTCGCCGATCGCCTGACGCATGCCGCTCATGCCGGCACCCGGGGCGATGGCGCGCACCGCGCGGATGAAGCGCGCCGGCGAGCAGCCGTAGGCCGGGTCGGCGGGGTCCTTCATCTTCACGAGGTTGGCGATCTGCGGACGCGTGTCGCCCGGATCCGTCGGCGTCGTCATCGGGATCGCGGTCGTGCAGCCGGCCGGCATGTCGGCGGCGGTGACCACGCCCGCACCCATGCGGCCGAGGCCGTCGGTGTCGTAGACGCTGCGCACTTCGATGAGCGCGAGGTTCTGTGCGGCCAGCGCCGCATCGACGTTGGTCGGCTCGGTCGCGTTCGGCTCGGTGCGCGGCTGGATCGCGACCGGGTGCACGTTCATCTTGCCCGGGGGCGGCGCGGCGACGATCAGGAAGGTCTGCGCCTTCGGATCGAACATGTAGACCGCGTACGACGGATTGACGTTGTCCTGGATATCGTCCGTGGCGATGTCCTCGACCAGACGCTCGCCGTCACCGAGGCGCGCCATCTCGGCAGCGGTCAGCGTCGCGCACGACACGACGATGCCCTTCTTGGACACCTGGCAGGGCGTGAACGACACCAGCACGCGGTCGGTACCGTCCCAGAGCGGGAACGGCGTCGAGACGCGGCCGTATTGCGACAGGCCTTTGCCGAGGCTCAGAAGGTGAGCGGTCGCCTGCACCTGGCCGACGCCGGTGACGCCGGGGTTGGCGGGCGCGTTCTGCTCGGAGAAGTTGGCGGCGTCGATGAAGACCAGCCCGCCGCCTTCATGCGTGCCCGAGAGCGGCATCAGGTCGGAGGCGAGGAAGCCCGCGTACTTGCCCTTCGGGTCCATGTCGCGCGGGTGCAGGAAGCTGTTGCCTTCGCTGTGCGCGCCGTACAGGACGAACATGTCGGTGCCGTCCGGCTTGGCGCGGAACACCTTGAAGTGGTTGCGGCCGCCGACGTGGTCCCAGCGCGAGAACATGACGTCGCCGTTCTGGCGGATCGTCGGATTGCGGTCGTGGCTCTGGTTGAACGAGATCTGGGTGATGGCGCCGCCGTTGGCATCCATCGTGTGCAGGTTGAAGACGGTTTCGCGCTCGTACTCGTCCTGTGCCTTGTAGCTGCGGACGACGCCGTCCGCGCTGGTGATCTGCTTGACGCTCGACTTGGTCTGGCGGTTCGAGGTGAAGACGTAGCCGCGGCCTGCGGGCAGGTACGTCGGCTCGACGTCGTCGCCGGAAGAGGTGAGGCGCCGGAAGGTGCCGCCGGTGAGTCCACCGGTGGTCATGTCGTATTCCCAGACGTTCCAGGAGCCGGTACACGCAGGGACGGTGCCGATCATGGCGGTGTTCGTCGACGGGCAGCGCATCGAGAAGACGATCTTCTTGCCGTCGTACGAGACGTCGGGGCTCTGGACGTCGCCCACGCCTTGCGTGAACTGTGCGGTGACGTTGTGCTCGGTGGCACTCGCGGAGGACTTCTCGCGGATCATCAAGTCGCCACCGGCCGCGCTCGGGCCGCCGTTGGTCGGGTTGATGCGCATGGTGTTGGCGCGTTGAGCGTAGGCGATCGGCACGTCGCCGGCGACCGTGACGGTCGCCGAATCACTGCTGGTGCCGCTTCCGCAGCCCGCGAGCGTGCCCGCCAACGCTAAGACGCCGGCCCGTAACATTCCAGTCTCGACCTTGTTCATGCCTATCTCCCTGTGGTCTGTCGGTTCTCGATGCTTGCTCGTCACTGCCGGACCCGAGGCGCCGCCGCCAGCAGTCCGCTCGAGCAGTGAAGCTGTCCGTCGGCATCGACGACGACTGCGTCGACACCTCTCTGCGATTCGATCAGCGTCATCCCGCGTTCGACGCCCAGTACGAAGACGATCTTCGACAGGGCTTCGCAGGTCAAGCCGTCGTCGGCAAGAATCGTCACGCTTTGTATGCAGGACGGCGACTTGCCCGTCGAAGGATCGATGACGTGATGAAAACGCACGCCTTCGGCATCGAAGTAGCGTTCGTAGTCGCCCGAGGTCGAGATCGAGACGTCCTCGAGCGGCAGCATCGCGACGACCTGGCCCGCCTGGCGCGGATCGCGCACGCCGATCGTCCACGGTCGGCCACGCCTGTCGCCGATGACGCGGCTGTCGCCACCGGCGCTCACCATCGCGTGGGCGATGCCGCGCCCCCGCAGGATCGCCGCCGCGTTGTCGATGGCGTGGCCCTTGGCGAAGCCGCCGAGATCGATGCGCATGCCCGGGCGCGCGAAGCGCACGGTGCGCGCCTGGCTGTCGAGCACGAGGTTGCGCCAGCCGACGGCGGCGCGCGCCGCGGCGAGCTCGGCCTCGCTCGGCTTGACGCGGTGGCGGTAGTCGTAGAGCTGGCCGACGGCGGCGAAGGTGATGTCGAAGGCGCCCGACGAAAGGCGCGAGAAGTCGGCGGCACGCGCGATCAGCCGAGCCATCTCGTGGCTCACCGGCACGGCGCGCGTGGCCGCATCGCGGTTGACGATGGAGAGCTCGGACGTGGGCTTGTGCGGGCTCATCGTGCGGTCGATGCGGTGCATCTCGTCCATCACCGCGGCGATCGCCGCCTCGCCCGCATCGCGCTCGTCGCTCCAGAGCTCGACCGTGATGGCCGTACCCATGATGGCTTCCTCGCGCTTCAGCCAGCCGCCTGCGAACGCCGCACAGACGGCGCTGTCGGCTGCACGACCTTCACGATGACCTGCCTTGGCGAGACCGAACACGGCTGGGCGCTTTCGCTGAAGTGAGGAGGGCCGGCGACGAATGGATACGTCTTCCGGTCCCGCCTCCTGCACGCAGATGACGTGCCCATGCGCCGCGCCGTGAGAAAGGTCTCGCGTCGAACAATTCGTGGCAGCGGGGCTGCACTAGTTCACGGCAGCGCGAACGCGGCCGACGACTTTTCGGGACTTCTGCGTGCAGATGCGTGATCTGTGTCCGAACGCAACCGTGACGCTGTTCTCGCCGCACCCCGCGAACGCGGGAGCGCGGCCCCACGCGGCTACTTCGGATTCGACGCGGCGGGCGCGACCGGCGGCGCCGCGGCCGGCGGCGCCGGCTCGGCGTGCTTCTCGCCGCTGCAACCCTTCACGTTCACGAGCTTCGCCGTCATCGTCGTGTTGACGAGCGAGCCGACCGCCTGCACGACCTTGCCGACCGCCAGGCACGTGGCGTTGCCTTCCATGTACGTGGCGTGCGACGCGTCGACCGTGTACGTGCCCGCGGCGACGACAGGGCCGTCGGCACGGACCTGCGTGACGGTGAACGTGCCGTCGCTGTTGAGCGTGGCGATGGCACCATTGACCGCGTTGAACTTCTGCGCAGGGTTCCGCGCCAGCGATCCCGCCGACGGCGCTCCCTGGACGTCGATGTCGGTGGCGAGCACGACGGGCGCGCCGGTCGAGCCGCCGAGGCTGCCGTGGAAGCCCACCTTCACGCCGGCCGCGAGATCGCCGGCCGCGCCGTGCAGGAACTTCGCCGAAGAAATGTCGACGACGACGCTGTTCGCGCCGGGGAGGAAGGTGGCGTCGTCGATCGCGACGGTGACGAGGTGGCCACTCGCGCCGCTCACCGAAGTCACCTTGCCGCCGCCGGCGACCACGGTCACCGCGACCGGTGGCACCGTGCGCTCGACGTGCACCACTGACGCGACGACCGTCACCGGATCGCCGGTGGTCGCGCCCGGCGTCACGGCGCCCTTGATCTCGACGTGCGCGCCGATGGCGATGCCGGAGAGGGCGACCGTCGCGCCGCTGGTCTCGTCGATCACGACGGCGTCGCTTGCCAGCGAGACCACGAGGCCCTTGCCGAGGTGGACGTCGTCGATCGTCATCGTCTGCTTCGCGAGGTCGATGCTCCTGACGATCCCGTTGACGTTGGCCTGCTGGTGCACGAACTTGTTGAAGGCGTCGACGGGCCGCGGTGCCTCGACGGTCGGCGTGACGAGGCCGGTGACTGCGTCGTAGCTGAACTTGGCGAGGTTGAAGTCGAGCACCAGCTGGCCGCTGGTCGCGGTGTCGAGTCCGACGTTGCGCACGTGGACGACGACATCGGCACCGGCAGGCGCGAGCTTCGCGGTGACGGTCGTGAGACCGTCGAGCGACACCAGGCGCACGCTGTTGACGAGCGTGACGCGCACCTCGTCGTAGACGCCGGCCTTGACGTTGGCCGTGGCGAGGAGATGGCCGACCGACGCGAGCGACGAGAGGTTCGCGACCACGGGCGCAGCGGCGGCGTCGAGCAGCGTCACTTCGGCGCCGGTGGCGTCAACCGCGGTGATCTTCTCGATCGAGACCCAGACCTTCGAATACTCGGTGGCGAGGTTGTCGGTGATGTAGGTCTGCAGCGGCACGGACTGCGCCTGCACGCTTCCCGAGGCATCCGCCGCGGCGACGCCGGCGCTGCCGCCTCCGCCGCACGCGCCGAGGACGACCGTGGCGAACGCCAGCTGCAGCGCCAGGAGGCGATGCGGCGGCGACGTCGATGCGGCGCGTCTGGCCGAAAAACGGGCGGTGGAAAAGGCCGACGAGCGGCGCGACGATGTTGTTGTTCCGAGGATCATGAAAGCTCCCGAAGGGTTGGCGGCTGACCGAGAAGTTCGATCGCGGCGGCATCCTAGGAGCGGGTCGTCGACGACAGATGCGCGCCGGGCGCGTGGCATCGCCGAGCGCGACATCCGTCGCGCGCCGATGCGCGGCACGCGACGTGCGGTCGCCTCGCGTCGACAGGCGGTGAAAGCGCTCTCCGACGCGCGGTCGCCCGGAGGCGACCAGCGGGCTCAAGAAAACGGATCAGCGGCGGCGCGCGTACCCCATGCGCTGGAACGTGCCGTCCTTGTCGATCAGCCAGTGCTTGAGCGCGCCCGCGACGTGCAGCGCCACGAGCGCGACGAGCACCCAGACGAGCGTGCCGTGGACATCGAAGAACTGCTCGGCGAGATCGTGGTTCGGCTCGGCCCAGCGGGGCGTCGCCCGGCCGAACCACGCCACGCCCGACTTCGTGTACGACGCTCCGAGATAGCCGACGACCGGAATGACGATCATCAGCACGTACAGCAGCCAGTGCGTGACCGTCGCAAGCCTGCTCTGCCATTTCGGCATGCCGTCAGGCAGCGGCTGCGGGCTGTTCGCGAGCCGCCACACCAGCCGCAGCGCGACCAGCGTGAAGATCGTGAGGCCGATCGAGCGATGAAGGTCGAACCACTCCGCAGCGCCCGGCTCCTTCTCGATGAACAGCATTCGCCAGCCAAGCGCGGTGGTGAAGACGATCAGGAGGGCGACGACCCAGTGCAGCGCGCGCGCGAGGACGCTGTAGCGCCACGGGGCGGGGGCGGGAGAGAAGGACACCTCCGAACGACGTCGTGTGTTCATGGATCGGAATCAGGCAGTCGTGGCGCAACGCATTTTGGCTCACGAACGGCAGCCACGCGACGGTCGCCGCCGAGACGCCGAACTCGCTGCGCATGCCGGGCACGACGAAGCCGAGGCTCGCCGGCTTCATCACGTCGATGACGAGGGCAATGGTGAGCACGACCATCAGCCGCCAGCGCGCCGGCCCGAGCGCCGCGTCCTCCGGTGCGCCGATCTCGACCGTCGGGTCGAGTACATGGGCAGGTGCAGGACGACGCCGGCGGTCACGGCGACGCAGCCGGCGACAGGGCCCAGAGATGGCGCCGGTCGGCGCGAACGCGCGGCGGGCTCATGCGCGCGAACGCGCCAGCGAAACGATCCGCGTCAATCCAGCTTCCACTTGTTGTCCACGACCTTCACGACGACACGCGCGCGCTGGTCGAGGCCGAGGTGGTCGTTCTTCGACATCGTGACGACGCCATTCGAGACGTGCAGGTCGCGCAGCCCTTCGAGCGCATCGCGCAGCGCGACGCGGAACTCGCGCGTGCCGGGCCGGCCCTTCTTCGCGGCGATCGGGATCGCCTGCGCGAGCTCGAGCCACGCGTCCCAGGTGTACGAGCCGAACGCCGACACGGTGCCCGCGCCATTGACGCTCTCGTAGCGCTTGACGTAATCGAGCGCGACGGCCTTGGCCGGATGATCGGCCGGCAGCGACGCGGCGACGACGACCGGGCTCGTCGGCACGAACATGCCTTCGATGTCCTTGCCGCCGACGCGCAGGAAGTCGTTGTTGGCGACGCCGTGGTTGAAGTAGACGCTGCCCTTGTAGCCGCGCTCGACGAGGTTGCGTGCCGGCAGCACGGCCGGTGTGCCCGAGGCGCCGATGACGACCATGTCGGGGTTTGCGGCCATCAGCTTGAGCACCTGCCCGGTGACGCTCGTGTCGCGCGGGGCGAAGCGCTCGCTCGCGACGATCCTGATCTTCCTGGCCTCGGCGAACTTCTCGAACTCGGCGTAGAACGCTTCGCCGAGGGCATCGTTGAAGCCGATGTAGGCCATCGTCTTCATGCCGCGCTTCGCGGCATGCTCGAGGATCGCGAGCACCATCATCGTGTCGGTCTGCGGCGTCTTGAACATCCACGCCTTTTTCGCCGACATCGGCTCGATGATCCGCGCCGACGAGGCGAGCGAAATCACCGGCGTCTCGCCCTCGGCGATGACGTCGATCATGGCGAGCGTGTTCGGCGTCGTCGTCGAGCCGATGATCGCGTCGACCTTGTTCTCGCCGATGAACTTGCGGGTGTTGACGACCGCTGCGCTCGAGTCGCTCGCGTCGTCGAGGACGATGTACTCGACCGTCAGGCCGCCGATCGTCTTCGGCAGCAGCGCGATCGTGTTCTTCTCG
>Ga0123337_10003532_pt1 | contig 16589 bp, 16 predicted proteins | sample frozenSSSSmetaG_FD_89792 | JGI IMG/M metagenome (GOLD analysis project Ga0123337, IMG submission 89792) | Glacier valley bacterial and archeal communities from Borup Fiord, Nunavut, Canada, to study Microbial Dark Matter (Phase II) -... | ecosystem: Environmental > Aquatic > Freshwater > Ice >... | reverse complement strand
GCGCCTCTACGGCGAGCCGCTGTTCGACCTGCCGCACGACCTCTACATCCCGCCGGATGCGCTCGAGGTCTTCCTCGAAGCCTTCGAAGGACCGCTCGACCTCCTGCTCTACCTGATCAGGAAGCAGAACTTCAACATCCTCGACATCCCGCTGGCGAGCGTGACACGCCAGTACCTGGCGTATGTCGAGCAGATCCGCGGTACCAATCTCGAGCTCGCCGCCGACTATCTGCTGATGGCGGCGATGCTGATCGAGATCAAGTCGCGCATGCTGCTGCCGGCGAGGAAGAACGCCGACGGCAAGGAGCCAGACGATCCGCGCGCCGAGCTCGTGCGCCGGCTGATCGAGTACGAGCAGATGAAGCTCGCCGCCGCCCGGCTCCATGCACTGCCGCTGCTCGGCCGCGACTTCCAGCGCGCACGCGTCGCCGTCGACGACACGCCTGCCCTGCGCCTGCCGGACGTCGACGCGGTCGATCTGCGCAACGCCTGGATCGAGATCGTCAAGCGCGCCAAGCTGAACGCGCACCATCTGGTCTCGCGCGAGCACCTGAGCGTGCGCGAGCACATGAGCATCGTCCTGCGCGCGCTGCAGGGCCGCCGCTTCGCGCTGTTCGAGGATCTCTTCGACGTCCAGCGCGGCGCGCCGGTCGTCGTCGTCACCTTCATCGCCCTGCTCGAGCTGGCGCGTGAGCACCTGCTCGAGGTGACCCAGGCCGAGGCGTTCGCGCCGATCTACGTGCGGCTCGCGTACCAGCCGGCCTGAGACACGTTCCAAGGCCGCGACCAGACCCCCTCTGTCCAAGGGGAGACGTCGCGCCATGTGAGGATCTTTCCGCCGGATACTTGACCTCGTCTCGCCGACGCCAAAGTCTCCGTCGCCTTTCGCTACGACGACTATTCGGTGATGGCCGTGCCGGAGCCGGCCACGGTTTCACTCTTCGGCTTGGGGCTCGTAACTCTCGCTGCGTTGCGACGTCGGCGTCGCGGATATTCAGACACTGGGCGTCGCTAGGCGCGCGGCGTCTTCGAGCGCCGGTCGATCGCATTGCCCATGGCCGAGCTCGTGTCGCCGGTGGCGGCTCGTCACCAGTTGCGCTGATCGCGCCTCTCGCCCCTCAAGTGGCCGCCCGATCCGTCGATATCGACGGATGCGGCGCTCCGTCATCGCGAGCATGCGTTGCAGCGCGTGCTCAACGGACGTGCGCGCGACGCCCGCCGTCAGGCTCAGCTTTGCGTGCAACGCCGCATCCGCAGGGCTGCTCGAGCGGCAATCCCGGCTGTACTGCTCGAAGCTCGCCAGCTGCGCGACGATCTCCGTCATGTCACGCAGGCACTCGCACGCGATCGACGACGGCCCCTCCGCGATCTCGATCAGCGCGGCGTCGCCGAACCGGCGCGGCTCGAGACGCGGTGCCGGCGCCCGGGACGCGACACGCGGGTTTGCGCGCGAGACGATCCGGGCGAGCTCGCGACGCGTGCCCGGCTCGCGCCGCACGACGATGCCCGACTCCCGCAAGGCTTGCGCCGCCGCCGCGAAGCCGAACGCGTAGGCGACGACGATCGTTCGCGGAGCCGAGTCGTGACAGGCGCTTGTGGTGGTTTCGTCGTGGTCGATTCAATTTGAACCGTTTTTGAATCGTCAATATAGTGATAACGAACCAGAAACCGCTTCGTTTAGCGAGTCAATTCTTCTATTATCAGTTCACTATGACGACAAAGCTGATGTCATTCCTTCAGGAACCTCCCCGCGTCGCGATCGTCGGCGCCGGCATCGCCGGCGCTGCCTGCGCCGCCGGTCTCCTGCGTGCGGGCTTCGACGTGACCGTCTTCGACAAGTCGCGCGCCGTCGGCGGCAGGATGGCCACGCGGCGCGTGCGGTGGATCGACGGCGAGGGCCAGGAGCGATCGGTCCAGCTCGATCACGGTACACCGCACTTCGCCGCCAGCCGTCCGCGCTTTCGCGCCGTGCTGCGTCGGGCCCAGGCGCTCGGCCTGGCGATGCCGTGGCGCGTCCGCGCCCACGCGACGTTTCCGCAGGCGCCGCTGCGCGACCGCTGGGTGTCGGCGCCCGACATGCGTGCTCTCTGCGGCCACCTGCTGAGCGACGTGCCGATCCGCCTGGAGTCGTCGGTGACGCGTCTGCATCGCATCGGCGAACGCTGGGAGCTCGTGCTTGCCGATGGCTGCACCACGGGCCTGTTCGACCAGGTGATCGTCGCCACACCGGCCGCCCAGGCGGCGCTGCTGCTGGCGGGCCACGAGGACGCATGGGCCACCGCCCTCGCCGACGTGCCGATGGCGCCCTGCTGGACGCTGATGGCGGTCACCGACGACGTCGACTGGCCGTGGGATGCCGCCGAGTTGCAACGCGGCCCGCTGGCGACCATCGTGCGCAACGATCGCAAGGCCGGCCGCCACACGACGAACGGGCTGGCGCACTGGGTGGCGCATGCCACGCCGGAGTGGAGCGCGGCTCGCCTCGAAGACGATCCTTCGGACGTCTGCGACGCGCTTCGTACCGAGCTGGCAAAGCTGCTGCCTCTGGGCCCGCAGTCGACATGGCATCACCAGAGCGTCCACCGCTGGCGCTACGCCATGCCGCAGCTCCCGGTCGAGGGTCACGGCGACTGCGCGTGGGACGCGGGCATCGGGCTCGGCGTCTGCGGCGATGCGTTCGGCGACGGCACAGTGCAGGCCGCGTGGTGCTCCGGCGACGAGCTCGCCGACACCATCGCCGCCGACCTGGATCGCGAGCGTCCGGCGACGGCGGACGAGCCGTTGCCGCAAGCGGTCCACTGATTGCCTGCACTTCTTCTTCACCTCTCCTCCCGATCGGACACACCATGAACACCACCCGTCGCGCTCTCCTCATCACGGCTGCAGCGACCGCTGCCACGATCGGCACCGGCGCCCATGCGCAGGCCCAGCCGAAGCTCGACGAGAAGGACCCGCAGGCCCAGGCACTCGGCTACGTCGCCGACGCGACCAAGGCCGACGCCAAGAAGTACCCGAAGTACGCCGCCGGTCAGGTGTGCAGCAACTGCGCGCTGTACCAAGGCAAGGCGAGCGATGTCGCCGGTCCGTGCCCGCTGTTCGCGGGCAAGCAGGTCGCTGCGAAGGGCTGGTGCAGCGCCTGGGCCAAGAAAGGATAAACGCGACGCCGAACGGCGTCGCATTGGTGAGCGGCGCGCGCGGCGGGATCGGCCGGGAAGTGGTCGCGCGATTGCGCGCATCGGCGTCGCCAACCACGAAGCGGTCGCTGCCGCCAGGGGCGGCGTCGAGATGCCGGCGCGCGGCGCGGCCGCGACCGACGCGGCGCACGGGCCGAGCGTCAACGTCGTCGCGACCGGCCTCACCGATACGCCGCTGACCGGCGACATGCTGCGCCTGCCGGCGATGCGCGAGGGAGCCGGCAGGCCGCATTCGACCTCCGTGCTCCGGCTGACCGGACGCGCGCTGCCCGGCGCTGTCGCGCTGCGCTGGCTGTCGGGCTGCGGCACGCCGTTGCCGCTCGGCGTGGCGCAGACGGGCGATCCTGCCGCCGTCGCCCGACTGCAGTCGAGCGCCGAAGCCCATGGCCTGGCAACCTATCGTGGCCTGCACGACATCGACATCGGCTACAGCGATCGATGGCCGCCTCTGCGACGTGATCGAGGTCTGGCTCTCGCCCCGGCTGGGCCGCGTCGCGAGCGATCGCATCGCTCCCTGCATCGACCTCCAAGACGGCCTCATGCGCCGCGTGCGGTTCACGCTCGAAGGCTTCTCGCGGACGCAGGGCGCCGTGGCGGAGGTCGACACCTTCGATCACGAGCGTCGCTTCGGAATGACGTGGCCGATGCGCTCGTACGAACGCATCGTGCATCCGATCGCACTGCCGGCGCACGACTGGCACATCGGCGGGCTCGACGTCGACCGCGGCTACGGCGAGCGCGAGTTGTCGGGACCGACCTTCGAAGGCAAGGCCGCCGCCGACGCGGCGCGACGCGCAGATCATCACGATTGATGACGTTTCCCTTCGCACCCCGCTTCGGGGGGCGTCGTTGCGACACGGCGGGCCTACGCTCGCGGCCATGAACGATCCCTGGCCGCTCCTCATTGCCGCGCTGTCCGGTCAGCGCACCCCCATGCCATCGAACTGGCCTGCGCGCACGGTTCACCGGCTCGACAGCTACGTCGCCGTTGCGCGGGCGGCACAGAAGGCGCACCGGTCGCTGCAGCAGGAACCGCCGATGCAGCTCGCGCGCTAGCGACGTCCGCTACTTCGCGTTCAGCTTGAACGCGATCATCGCCCGCAGCTTGTTCGGCAGCACGGGCTTGATGAGCAGGTGGAAGTCGTGCTCGAGCGCTTCCTTGTCGTGGCCCGTCATGCTGCTGCCGGTGACGACGATCGCCGGCACCGTGGCACCGAAGCGGGTGCGAAGCGCGGTGATCGCGCCGACGCCGGTCTCGCCCTGGCCGAGGCGGTAGTCGGCGATGATCAGCGCGGGCTTCGTCTCCGCCGGATCGTGCGCGAGCGCCCAGTCGCGCGCCGCTGCCCCGCTCGCGAGCGAGACGATGCGCGCGCCCCAGCCGACGAGCAGCACCTCCAGACCCTCGCGCACCGCCGGCTCGTCCTCGACGATGACGATCAGCCGGCCGTCGAGGGTGATGTCGATCGGGCCCTTGCCGGCGAACGAGCGCTTGACCGAGCGCGGACCGGTGCCGGGCGGCAGCTCGAGCGTGAACACCGTGCCGTGGCCCGTCTCGGAGCTCAGCGCCAGCGGCGCGGCCATCAGCGCGGCGAGCCGCTTGACGATCGCCAGACCGAGCCCGAGACCCTTCTTCTGCTCGACCGCGACCGCGGGTGCGTCCTGCACCTGGTAGAACTCCTCGAAGACGCGCACGCGCTCGTCTTCGGCGATGCCCGGCCCCGTGTCCCACACCTGCACCAGCAGGCGCCCTGTGCGGCGCCGGCAGCTCACCAGCACCGAGCCGTCGCTCGTGTAGCGGATCGCGTTCGAGACCAGGTTGCGGACGATGCGCTCGACCAGCAGCGGATCGGCGAAGGCGACGTGCCGGCCGCCGCGGATGCGCAACGACAAGCCCTTCTCGAACGCCGCCGGCTCGAAGTGCAGGCGGATCTTGCGGAAGATCTCGGCGAGCTCGAAGTTGTCGGGGTTGACGTCGACGCCGCCGCTGTCGATGCGGGTGATGTCGAGCAGCTCGGAGAACAGTCCCTCGAGCGCGTCGACCGATTCGTTGATGCTGTTGACGAGCTGCGCGACCTCGGGCTCGTGCGTGCGCGCGCGCAGCGCCTCGGCGAAGAGGCCCATCGCGTGCAGCGGCTGGCGCAGGTCGTGGCTGGCGGCGGTGAAGAACTGGGTCTTGGCGCGGTTGGCGATCTCGGCCTCCTGCCGCGCCGCCTCGGCGACCTTCTTCTCGGCGCGCAGCTGCACCGCCAGGCCCTCGGTCCGCAGCTTCAGGCCGACGATGCGGTCGAACGACTGGCGGTAGTTGTTGCCGAGGAGCAGCGTCATCGCCATCGCGACGGTCATGACGACCGCGATCTGCCAGCCGAGCGCCGGGTCGTGGAACGCGACCCGCGCGATCGCGGGGACAAAGACGAGCAGCACGAAGAGCACGAAGAGCCGGTACTGCGCGCCGAGGATCGGCACGCAGGCGACGCAGAAGGTGTAGACGACGATCACCAGCGCGAGCTGGCGCAGGCCGCCGCCGTACGGCCAGAACAGCCACGCCGCCGCGCCCCAGAGCGCGCCGCAGGCGAGCACGCCGACGTGCCATGCGCGCAGGCGCGCCGCGAGGCCGGCGACGGTGCCGGGCTCGGAGCGCGCGAAGGTCAGCGCCATCCACAGGCGCGCGAACCAGACGAGCGCGAAGACGCCGCCCCAGATCGCGCGCATCGCCAGCGGCGCGACGCCGAGGTAGATGAGCTCGATGACGACCGCGCCGATCGCATGGCCGGCGAGCGAGGTGCGGTTGAACGCGAAGGTGCCGCGGACCTGGTCGCGCAGCAGCAGATAGTTGTCGACCGGCGCGTCGCGGCTCAGTCGCGTCGGCTCCGCGGCACCCTCGCCGCTCGCGAGAACAGCGCTCAATTCGCCGGACGCGAGAGCCACGGCGCGATCGCGCCCTGGCCCGACATCTGGCTCACGGCTAGGACGGCCTGCGTGCGCGAGTTGACGTTGAGGGCGCGCAGCACGGCGGCGACGTGATCCTTCACCGTTTCCACCGAGAGATTGAGCTCGCGCGCGATCAGCTTGTTCGACTGGCCGCGCAGGAGCAGGCCCAGTACGTCGAGCTGGCGCGGCGTGAGCTTGACCGACGCAAGCGCATTCGGCCGCATGCTGCCGAGACCGCCGGGCTGGCCGTGCGCCGCGATGTTCGGCATCGCGCCGCGCTCGGCGCTGCCGCCGATGTCGCCGCCCATCGTCATCGGCGGCACGTAGATGCCGCCCGACATGACGACCTGGAGCGCTTCCGTCAGCGTCTCGTTGCTCGCCCGCTTGGGCACAAAGCCCATCGCGCCGAGATCGATCGCGCGGATCACGTCGGCGCTGTGGTCGGAGGCCGAGACGACGACGACCGGGATCGCCGGCCAGCCGTTGCGCAGCTCGACGAGCAGCTCGAAGCCATCGGCGTCGCCCAGGCGCAGGTCGAGCAGGACGAGGTCGAAGCCGGGATCGGCGGCGAGCGCTTCGCGTGCCGCCCGTGCTCCGGCGACACCGACGACCGAGACGTGCGTGCCGATGCCCTGGATCACGCCTTGCAGCGCGGTCAGGATCAGCGGATGGTCGTCGATGAGGAGGACTTTCATCGCGTCGGACTCAGACATAGCGACGGCCGACGGACTCGGCGATGCAGACCGGCTTGTCGCTGCCCTCGCGCTCCATGCGCACCTCGTAGGTGAGCTGCGCGCCGCCCTCGAGCGGCTCGAACTTCACCAGCGTGAAGTGGCCGCGCAGGCGGCTGCCGCTCGGCACCGGCGCGGGGAAGCGGACCTTGTTCAGACCGTAGTTGACGCCCATTCGTGTGTCGCGCACCTCGATCGCGCTGGCCGCCATCTCGGGCAGCAGCGAGAGCGTCATGAAGCCGTGGGCGATGGTCGTGCCGAACGGCCCGGCCTTGGCGCGCACCGGATCGACGTGGATCCACTGGTGGTCGCCGGTGGCGTCGGCGAAGAGGCCGATGCGCTCCTGCGTCACCTCGATCCAGTCGCTGACGGCGGGCTCGCCGCCGACTTGGTGTTCCAGCTCGGCGATCGTCGCGTAGGACTTCATTCAGTTCACCCAAGTGGCGATCGGCTCCCACTGCTCGCGATCGGCCTGGAAGCGCGTCGACGCGACGTCCCAGAGCGTGAGACCGTGGGCGGCGAGGTGGACGTAGTTCTGCGTGTCGCGCAGGAAGCCGATCAACGGCACGCTCACGCCTTGCAGGAAGGTGCGCAGCTGGTCGGTCGAGATCGTGCCTTCGCGCGTCCTCATGCCGACGACGCCGATCTGCGTCTTCGCGCTGCGCCGGTTGGCGAGCAGCTCGTTGATGAACTGGTGCGTCGCGTGGATGTCGAAGATGCTCGGCTGGAGCGGGATCAGCACCTTGTCGGCGAGCTTCATCACCTCGTCGAGGCGCTTGCCGTGCAGGCCGGCCGGCGTGTCGAGGACGACGTGCGTCGTGCCCTTGGGCGGCCGCACGATCTCGCCGTGGCTGACGTCCCATGTGGCGATCTTCGGCAGGCCCGCCGGGCGCAAACCGAGCCAGGTCTTCGACGATTGCTGGCGATCCACGTCGCCGAGCATGACGGCGTGGCCGCGCGACGCCAGGTAGCCGGCGAGGTTGGTCGACAGCGTCGTCTTGCCGACGCCGCCCTTGGGGTTGGCGACCACGATCACCGGCATGCAGTCCTCCAATCCTCGTTTTGCGGGTATGTTAGCGGCGCTCGGCGCCCGCGCCATCCAGACTCACAGCGGACTTGTCCCCATGGCCACACCCGATCCGACCGCTCCCGCCGACCCGCCAGCGCCTGCCGGCGCCGAGATCCTGGTCCTCGTCGCGCACCCCGAGCTCGAGCAGTCGCGCGCCAACAGCCGGCTGCTGAAGACGGCGCGGTCGCTGCAGGCCGACAGCACGCTCGGCCGGATCGAGGTGCGTGATCTCTATGCGCTCTATCCCGACTATCTCGTCGACGTGCCACTCGAGCAGTCTCTGCTCGCGGCTGCCAAGCTCGTCGTCTGGCAGCAGCCGATCCACTGGTACGGCATGCCGCCGCTGCTCAAGCTCTGGGTCGACGACGTGCTCACCTTCGGCTGGGCCTACGGTCCGGGCGGCACGGCGCTGCGCGGCAAGGACCTGTGGCTCGTCGCCAGCACCGGCGGACCGGAAGATTCGTACCGGCCCGACAGCTACAACCGCTATTTCTTCGACGCGTTCATGCCACCCTACGAGCAGACTGCCGCGCTCTGCGGCATGCGCTTCCTGCCGCCGCTGATCCTGCACGGCGCGCACAAGGCGAACGACGCCGACCTGGCGGCGCATGCCCGAACCTATCAGCAGCGACTCGCCGACTATCCGAGCTGGCCGGAGCTCGCGTTCGTCGAGGAGTGCGCGGCGTGCGAGGTGCCGAGCAACGCGCGACCGGTCGACAACACGGTGATGGAAGCTGCCTAGGCCGATGGAGCACTCGTCCTGGATCACCGGCAGCCTCGTCTATCTGGCCGCGGCCGTGCTCGCGGTGCCGATCGCGCGCTTCCTCGGCCTCGGCTCGATCATCGGCTACCTCGGCGCCGGCATCCTCATCGGCCCGTGGGGGCTGAAGCTCGTCACGCGCCCTGAAGACATGCTGCAGATCGCCGAGTTCGGCGTCGTGCTGATGCTCTTTCTGGTCGGCCTCGAGTTGGAGCCGCAGCGGCTCTGGTCGCTCAGAAAGCCCATCTTCGGCTGGGGCAACGTGCAACTGTTCGGCTCGGCGCTGCTGCTCGCCGGCGTCGCGCTCGCGTGCGGGGTCGACTGGCGGCTGGCGATCGTCGGAGCGATCGGCCTGGCGATGTCGTCGACGGCGATCGGCCTCGGCGTCCTCGCCGAGCGCAACGTCATGGCGACGACCTCGGGCGAAGCGGTCCTCAGCGTCTCGCTCCTGCAGGACATCGCCGCGATCCCGATCCTGGCGCTGCTGCCGTTCCTCGCGGTGATGGCCGGCGCCGAAGCGAACGAGGGCGGCCGCTGGCTCGGCGCGGCCAAGGCGATCGGCACGATCGCCGTCATCATCCTCGTCGGCCGCCTGCTGCTGCGCCCGGCCCTGCGCTGGATCGCCAAGAGCGACACGCCCGAGATCTTCACTGCCGCGTCGCTGCTCCTCGTGGTCGCGACGGCGTCGTTGATGAACACCGTCGGCCTGTCGATGGCGCTCGGCGCCTTCCTCGCCGGCGTGCTCCTAGCCGAGAGCGAATACCGGCGCGAGCTCGAGACCGACATCGAGCCGTTCAAGGGACTGTTCCTCGGCCTCTTCTTCATCGCCGTCGGCATGAGCATCGACTTCGAGGTCGTGCTCGCGCAGCCGTTCCTGATCGGCGCCGTCGTCGTCGGATTCCTGATCCTCAAGGCCGCGGTGCTCTGGGGCATGTCGCGGCTGATGCCGATCGCGCAACTCGAGCGGCCTGTCTTCATCATCCTGCTCGCGCAAGGCGGCGAGTTCGGCTTCGTCGTCTTCCAGACCGCGACCCAGGCCGGCGTGATCACGCCGCAGGTGTCGTCGTTCCTGATCGCCTCGGTCGCGATCTCGATGCTGCTGACGCCGCTGCTCCTGGTCGCGGCCGACAAGTGGTGGATCCCGTTCCTCGCCGGCGGGCGCAAACCCACGGGCGGCCTCGAGCTGAAGGAGCCGCAGCACGCGCCGGTGATCATCGCCGGCTTCGGCCGCTACGGGCAGATCGTCGGCCGCATGCTGTTCGCCAACGGCATCACGCCGACGGTGCTCGACCACGACGCCGAGGCGATCGAGGCGCTGCGCAAGTTCGGCTGGCGCGTGTTCTACGGCGACGCGACCCGGCTCGACCTGATGCGCACCGCCGGGGCGGCCGACGCGCGCGTGATCGTGGTCGCCATCGACGACGTCGAGCAGAGCGTCGACTGCGCGAAGATGATCCGCACCAACTTCCCCGACGCGATCGTGGTCGCGCGCGCCCGCAACGTGCAGCACTACTACGAGCTCTACGAGCTCGGCGTGACGCTGATCGAACGCGAGACGCTCGACTCGGCGTTGATGAGTGCACGCAGCGTCCTCGAGCAGATGGGCTGGCAGCCACACCAGGCGAGGAACCTCGCGCTGCGCTTCCGGCGTCACAACGTCGCCCAGCTCGCCGAGATCGCGCCACACCGCCAGGATGAGGCGCGCCTCATCGCCGCTGCCAAGCAGGGCCGCCGGCAGCTCGAGGAGCTGTTCGCGATCGAGCGTGAGCAGGCGGCGGAGCGGCAGGCGCGGGCCGGGTGGAGCGGGACGGCGGAGCCTTAGTCGGCCCTACAGAACCTCGATCCAGAACGAACAGCCGAAGTGGTCTGGCGACGACGCTGCAGTCCCGGCGAACGGGCCGAACGTCTTCTCCATGTCGCCACCGTGCGTTCGCGACAACCAGTGCGTCGACATGACGACGCGGTAGCGGGTCGAATGTGCGAGCGTGCAAGCGAGCATGTATTCCTCGCTATGCCACCAGCCGTCGTACAGATTCGGATAGTCGTACGGAAGGAAGATGTCGTGCACGTGCACGAGCACGCCGGACGGCAGCGACGGCAACAGCTGGCAGAACAGGTACGGCAGGTCGCCGCGCGTCTTGCAGATATGGCTGGAATCGATGAAGAGCAGGTCGTCGGCCGTCCAGTCGAATTCGATCAGGCCGGTCTGCTCGACGCGCGACAGCTTCAGCTCGTCGACGACCGAGCGGACGTCGGTGCGTGGATACGGATCGATGACGACGATGCGCGTGTCGAGATTCCCGTACTCGACCGCGCGTCTGGCGACGAGCGTGCTGAACCCGGAGCCGACCTCGACCACGCGCTTCGGCCGGCGGTCGAGAATCATCGATGCATAGATCTCGGCATCCGGCGTGTTGCAGAACGTGTTCGACACCACGTCGGAGCCGAAGGCCCAGCGGTTGATCGTCCGGTCCTCGCGCAACTGCTTGAACAGTGCCTGGTGCTTTGGCGAGCGCCATGAACGAAGCAGCTCGAGCTGCTCCGGTTCCCGGTAGTCGATGCCCGGCGTATCGAGCTTCGTCGCCGGCATGTTGAGCTTCTCGTCGGGCTGCTCGGGCGGATCGGGGATCGTGTATTCCCGAGCGTGCCGGACGATCTCCACATTCGTGCGAATGCGCGGAGAAATCTTGGAAACCATCGAAGCGAGTCGAGTGGCGATGGCTTCGTTCATCGGGCTTCACCTTCAGGAATCTAGTTGCTGCCGGCAGTATGGCGGACCGCTTGTCCGTTTCAAGCAAGTGACGGGCCGTCCACGGGCATCGAGCCCCTTGAATGAGGTGTCGAACACCTTCCTGCGTTTCAACCCGGTCCTCAGGGTAAGTCCGAACCTTTTCGCCAACAATCGATGTGCGTACCTCATTTCACATCAATACGATCGCAGGGTGGCATCCACTCGGTCGATCGTTCCGCAGGCGCGCCTCGCCGATGTCGCGCGCGAGGCCGGCGTCAGCACGGCGACTGTCGATCGTGTCATGCACGGCCGGGCCGGCGTGAAAGCGCGCACCGTCGAGCGCGTCAGCGCGGTCGCGCGGCGCCTCGACTACCGGCCCGATCCGGCCGCGGCCCGGCTCGCGCGGCCACGCCACCGCTCGCTCTGCTTCGTCCTGCCGGCGGTCGACAACAGCTTCGTCGCCTTGCTCGCCGCCCAGGTGCGCCAGCTCGAGCTCTGGCTCGCCGAGCAGCGCGCGTTGGCGACGATCGTCACGGTCGACGTCTTCGCGCCCGACGCCGTGGCGCGCTGCCTCGCCGGGCTGCACGGCCGCCACGACGCCGTCGTCGTGATGGCGCTCGATCACCCGCAGGTGCGCGCCGCGATCGACGATCTCGCCGACGCCGGCAGCGTCGTCGTGACGCTGGTCTCGGACGTGCCGACGTCGCGCCGCTCGCACTACGTCGGCATCGACAACGTCGCCGCCGGCCGCACCGCCGCCAGCCTGCTCGGCCGCTTCGTCGGCGCGCGCGGCGGCCGCGTCGGCATCGTCCTCGGCGACCATGCCTTGCGCGACCACGCCGAGCGCCTGTTCGGCTTCCAGCAGCTGATCGCGGCCGAGCATCCGTTCTTGAAGCTGCTCGCTCCCGTGGAAGGCCACGACGATCCGGCCGAGACCGGCCGCCACGTCGCCCGGTTGCTGAAGCGCGAGCGCGAGCTCACGGGGCTCTACAGCATCGGCGCCGGCAATCGCGGCATCAACGCCGCGCTGCAGGCGAGCGGCCGCGCCGGCGAGATCGTATGGGTCTGCCACGAGCTCACCGCGCACACGCGAAGGTCGCTGCTCGACGGCGTCGCCGACGCTGTGATCAACCAGGACGCCGGCCACGAGATCCGCTCCGCGGTGCGCGTCGCGCTGGCGCAGCTCGGCGGCGAGCGCGTCGTCGCGGCGCAGGAGCGGATCCGCATCGACGTCTTCCTGAAGGACAACCTGCCGTGAACGCCACGCATGCTGAGCCTCGACATCGACATCGGCACCGCGAGCGTGAAGGCGGGCGGCCAGGAGCCGCTCGGGGACCTCGTCAACAGCTATCTCTGACGTGATTGCGAACAAGAAAGGGACAACGACATGGCCACCAACATCAAGGGTCCGGGCATCTATCTCGCGCAGTTCGGCGCCGATGTGGCGCCCTTCGACTCGTGGGACGCGATCACGCGCTGGGCTGCGGGGCACGGCTTCAAGGGCGTGCAGCTGCCGTCGTGGGACACGCGGCTGATCGACCTGAAAAAGGCCGCGTCGTCGAAGACGTATTGCGATGAGATCGCCGGCGTCGCACGCGCCAACGGCGTCGAGATCACCGAACTCGGCACCCATCTGCAGGGCCAGCTCGTCGCGGTGCATCCGGCCTACGACGAAGCCTTCGATGCGTTCGCGCCCGAGTCGGTGCGGGGTCATCCGAAGGCGCGGCAGAAGTGGGCGGTGCAGCAGATGCTCTGGTCGGCGAAGGCCTCGAGGCACCTCGGCCTCACGTCGAACGTGAGCTTTCCCGGCGCGCTCGCGTGGCCCTATCTCTATCCCTGGCCGCAGCGGCCGCCGGGACTGATCGAGGCTGCGTTCGACGAGCTCGCCAAGCGCTGGCGACCGATCTTCGACGCCTTCGACGACGCCGGCTGCAGCGTCGCCTTTGAGCTGCATCCGGGCGAAGACCTGTTCGACGGCACGACCTTCGAGATGTTCCTCGAGCGTGTCGACAACCATCCGCGCTGCTGCATCAACTACGACCCGTCGCATTTCCTGCTGCAGCAGCTCGACTACCTGGAGTTCATCGACATCTACCACGAGCGCATCACCTCGCTGCACATCAAGGACGCCGAGTTCCGGCCGACCGGCAAGCAAGGCGTCTATTCCGGCTACCAGCCGTGGGTGCAGCGCGCCGGTCGCTTTCGCTCGCTCGGCGACGGGCAGATCGACTTCGGCGCGATCTTCTCGAAGATGGCGCAGTACGACTACGACAGCTGGGCGGTGCTCGAGTGGGAGTGCGCACTGAAGCATCCCGAAGCGGGCGCGGCCGAAGGTGCCGAGTTCATCAAGAAACACATCATCCGCGTCACCGAGAAGGCGTTCGACGACTTCGCCGGCGGCAAGAGCGACCCGAAGCAAGTCAAGCGGATGCTGGGACTGTGAGCGGAAGCACCGTCGCGCCGCGACGCATCCGGCTCGGCATGGTCGGCGGCGGCGAAGGCGCGTTCATCGGCGGCGTGCACCGCATCGCCGCGCGGCTCGACGACCACTACCAGCTCGTCGCCGGCGCGCTCGCGTCGACCGCGCCGAAGGCGAAGAGATCGGGGCGCGCGCTCGGCCTCGCCGACGACCGCAGCTATGGCGACTTCGCGACGATGGCGACTGCGGAGGCGGCGCGTGCCGACGGCATCGAGGTCGTCGCCATCGTCACGCCGAACCATCTCCACGTGCCGGTCGCGGAAGCCTTCCTGAACGCAGGCATCCACGTCATCTGCGACAAGCCGCTGGCGACGACCGCGAAGGATGCGCGCCGGCTGCAATCGCTCGCCGCGAAGCGCGGCCTGGTCTTCGCGGTCACCTACAACTACACCGGCTACCCGATGGTCCGTCAAGCGCGGCAGATGGTGCGCGAGGGCCTGCTCGGCGACATCCGCGTCGTCCAGGTCGAGTACGCGCAGGACTGGCTCACCGACAAGCTCGAAGCGACGGGGCAGAAGCAGGCCGACTGGCGCACCGACCCGGCGCGATCGGGTGCGGGCGGCTGCGTCGGCGACATCGGCACGCACGCATACCAGCTCGCGGGCTACGTGAGCGGCCTCGCTGCGAGCGAGCTCTGTGCCGAGCTGAGCACCTTCGTCGAGGGCAGACGCCTCGACGACAACGTGCAGGTGATGCTGCGCTTCACGGGCGGTGCGCGCGGTGCGCTCTGGGCCAGCCAGGTCGCGCCGGGCAACGAGAACAACCTGCGCTTGCGCGTCTACGGCAGCAAGGGCGGCCTCGCGTGGCATCAGGAGCAGCCGAACCAGCTGCAGTGGTCGCCGTTCGGCCAGCCGACGCAGACGATCTCGCGCGCCACCGGCGCCGCGAACACCGACGCGGCACGCGTGACGCGCATCCCGGCCGGTCACCCCGAGGGATACCTCGAAGCCTTCGCGACGCTCTACGGCGAGATCGCGCAGGCGATCCGCGCCGCACGGCCCGGCGGCGCGAAGGCGGATGCGGCGATGCAGTTCCCGGGTCTCGTCGACGGCGTCCGCGGCGTCGAGTTCATCGAGGCGGCGGTAGCGTCGTCGGCACGCGGCGGACGCTGGCTGAAGCTGCCCGCATGAGCGCCGGTCGCCTCCATTGAAACCCTGATTGATTTATTAAACGATGTGATGAGACTGACGCCACTTCCAGTCTTCTTCCGATGTCCTCCACGGCCACCATCGCCGAGATCGCAGCGCGTGCCGGCGTCGGCACGGCGACGGTCGACCGCGTCCTCAACAAGCGCCCCGGCGTCAATGCCGACACGGTGCAGCGCGTGCTCCAGGTCGTCGCCAAGATCGGCAATCCGCCGCAGCGCGGCCGGCCCCGGCGCGACGCCAACTTCCGATTCGCCTTCGTGCTTCCCGCCGAGGAAACGCCGTTCCTCGAGCTCGTCGACCGACAGATCGCGCAGTCGGCCGGCGACTTCCGCCATCAGCACATCACCGAAGTCACCTATCGGCTCGACGCGGCCGACGGCGAGCAGTTCGCCGCCAGCCTGGCGCAGGTCGCCGACTGCGAAGGCGTCGCGCTGATGGCGCCCGACCTGCCGCCCGTCAAGCTCGCGATCAACGAGCTGGTGCGCTCGGGCGTGCACGTCGTCACGATCTTCTCCGACGTCGCCGGCTCGATGCGCGAGACCCATCTTGGCGCCGACAGCCGCGCCGCCGGCCGCACCGCCGGCCTGCTTCTCGGCCGCATGGCGAGCGCCACGCCGCGCGACACGTTGCTGCTCGCCTCGCAGGCGACGCGACTGTCGGCCGAGATCGAGCGGCGCATCGGCTTCGCCCAGGTGATCGAGGAGCGCTTTCCCAAGCTGCACATGCTGCGCGTTCCCGATCTGCCGGCGAGCGACATCGCAGCGCGGCGCGCGCTCGCCCGCTTCCTGCAGAAGGGCGTCGATCCGGCGCGCGTCGCCGGGCTCTACAACGTCGGCTCGGGAAGCGCCGGCCTCGCCCGCGCGCTCGACGATGCCGGCCTCGCCGGGGCCGTCGCGATGGTCGCGCATGACCTCACGGACCAGCACCGCGCGCTCCTCAGCAGCGGCGGCTTCGCCTACCTTTTGACGCAGGACATCCACTACTGCGTCGGCGCCGCGGCACGTGTGCTGCGCGCGTTGTGCGAGAACGTTCGCGGGGCACTCAACGTGGTGCAGCCTCGCGTCGAGATCCTGACGGCCGAGAACCTGCAGTGATGCAGCGAGCAGCCGGCGGATGTGTGTGCCTGACTGAAACGATGGGAGACAACGACATGAAAGCGATCTTCAGGAAACTGCCCGGCCTCGCGGCAATCGCGACGGCCGGCCTTCTGGGACTGGGCAGCGGCGCTGCGCAGGCCCAGGGCAAGACCATCACCCTGTGCTGGGCGGCGTGGGATCCGGCCAATGCGCTGGTCGAGCTGAGCAAGGACTTCACGGCCAAGACCAAGATCAACATGAAGTTCGAGTTCGTGCCCTGGCCGAACTTCGCCGACCGGATGCTCAACGAGCTCAACTCGAAGGGCAAGCTCTGCGACCTCATCATCGGTGACAGCCAGTGGATCGGCGGCGCGGCCGAGAGCGGCCACTACGTGAAGCTCAACGATTTCTTCGCCAAGGAAGGAATCAAGATGAGCGACTTCATGCCGGCGACGGTGACCGGCTATTCGGAG
>Ga0123337_10003526_pt1 | contig 16611 bp, 11 predicted proteins | sample frozenSSSSmetaG_FD_89792 | JGI IMG/M metagenome (GOLD analysis project Ga0123337, IMG submission 89792) | Glacier valley bacterial and archeal communities from Borup Fiord, Nunavut, Canada, to study Microbial Dark Matter (Phase II) -... | ecosystem: Environmental > Aquatic > Freshwater > Ice >... | reverse complement strand
GCTTTGCCGCCGACGAGACCAAGGAGCTGATGCCCGCTCCGATCATCTTCGCCCACCGCCTCGGCCGTGAGCTCACCAAGATACGCAAGAGCGGTAAGGTCGCGTGGCTCCGCCCCGACGCGAAGTCCCAGGTCTCCGTCCGCTACGTGGACGGCGTCGCCACCGAGATCGTCAACGTCGTCATCTCCACGCAGCACACCGCCGACGTGGCGCACGCCGAGATCGAGGCGTTCCTCATCGAGAACGTCATTAAAAAAGTTCTCCCCGCCAAGCTCCTCACGAAGAACACCGAGTTCCTCATCAACCCCACCGGCAAGTTCGTCATCGGCGGACCTCAGGGCGACTCCGGTCTCACCGGCCGCAAGATCATCGTCGATTCCTACGGTGGCTGGGGCCGTCACGGTGGCGGCGCCTTCTCGGGCAAGGACCCGTCCAAGGTTGACCGCTCCGCCGCCTACATGGGCCGCTGGGTCGCCAAGAACATTGTCGCCGCCAAGCTCGCCAAGCAGGTCGAGGTGCAGTTCGCCTACGCGATCGGCCACCCGAATCCCGTGAGCGTTTACGTGAACACCTTCGGCACCGGCATCATCTCCGACGAGAAAATCACCGCCGCCATCCAGAAGGTTTTCAGCTTCAAGCCCGCCGATATCGTCAAGCAGCTCGACCTCCTCCGGCCGATCTACCGCCAGACGACCAACTACGGCCACTTCGGCAAGTCCGGCCTCCCGTGGGAGCAGACGAACAAGGTCGCCGCCCTCCTCGCCGCCGTTAAGTAACGCGCGCTTCGCGCGAAATCCTAAATCCTAAACGTCCAAATCCCAAAAGGCTCTGCGCTGCGCGCATCCTTTCGGGGCTCTCAACTCTCAATACTCAGCTCTCAGCTTCATACCATGTCATCCGTCTCCCTTCTCAAAAACGTTCCCAAAGGCCAGGACTTCATCGTCCGCGACATCAAGCTCGCCGACTGGGGCCGCAAGGAACTCAACGTCGCCGAGCACGAAATGCCCGGCCTAGTGTCCCTCCGCAAAAAATTCGGCGCCAAGAAGCCCCTCAAGGGCGTGCGCATCACCGGCTCGTTGCACATGACGATCCAGACCGCGGTCCTCATCGAGACGCTGACCGCCCTCGGTGCCGACGTGCGCTGGGCCTCGTGCAACATCTTCTCGACCCAGGACCACGCCGCCGCCGCCATCGCGAAGTCCGGCGTGCCCGTCTTCGCCTGGAAGGGCGAGACCCTCGAAGAATACTGGGACCTCACCTGGAAGGCCGTCAGCTTCCCCGGTGGCAAAGGCCCGCAGCTCGTCGTCGATGACGGCGGCGACGTCACGCTCCTCCTCCACAAAGGCTACGAGATGGAGCAGGGCAGCGACTGGCACACCACCGCCTCCGGCTCCCACGAAGAGCAGGTCATCAAAGACCTCCTCAAGAAGATCGGCAAAACCCAGAAGGGCATCTTCACCGCCATGGTGAAAGAGTGGCGCGGCGTCTCCGAGGAGACCACCACCGGCGTTCACCGCCTCTACCAGCTCCACGAGAAGGGCAAGCTGCTCGTCCCCGCGATCAACGTTAACGACTCCGTCACCAAGTCGAAGTTCGACAACCTCTACGGCTGCCGCGAGTCCCTCGCCGACGGCCTCAAGCGCGCCACCGACGTCATGATCGCCGGCAAGGTTGCCTGCGTATGCGGCTACGGCGACGTGGGCAAAGGCTCCGCGTTCTCGCTTAAAGGCTTTGGCGCCCGCGTCATCGTCACCGAGGTTGACCCCATCAACGCCCTTCAGGCCGCCATGGAAGGCTTCGAGGTCAACACCGTCGAAAGCACCCTCGGCATCGCCGACATCTACGTCACCACCACCGGTAACAAAGACGTCATCACGCTCGAGCACATGCAGAAGATGAAGGACCAAGCCATCGTCTGTAACATCGGTCACTTTGATAACGAGATCCAGGTTGACCGTCTCTACACCTCCAAGGGTGTGAAGCGCGTCACCATCAAGCCGCAATACGATCAGTTCACCTTCCCGAAGGGCAACACGATCTACCTGCTCGCCGAAGGCCGCCTCGTGAACCTCGGTTGCGCGACCGGCCATCCGTCGTTCGTGATGTCCAACAGCTTCACCAACCAGACGCTCGCCCAGATCGACCTGTGGGCCAACAAGGACACCTACGCCGTCGGCGTTTACCGCCTGCCCAAGCACCTCGACGAGGAGGTCGCCCGCCTCCACCTCGAGCGCATCGGGGTGAAGCTCACCACGCTGTCGAAGGCTCAGGCCGAATACCTCGGCGTCCCCGTCGGCGGCCCCTACAAGCCCGAGCATTACCGCTACTGAGCGCCGCGCGGTTCAACCGCCTTCGCCAAAGACAAAGCCGCCGAAGCGATTCGGCGGCTTTTTTGTGGGCGAATCTGCGAATGCCCAACTCTGGGAACTTCCATTATCGAACACTGTATCACGGCAAACTTCGTCCGTATGACGACAGCCCACGACTGTATGGCAACAATCCGGAACCGTCTGACCGCAGTCCGGAGCATCCCCTCCGCAGTCTAGAACCTCCTTACGACAAAAAACGTCCACGCCTTGCTATAAAACGTCCGGCGCACGTGAGATGATGGCGGCGTCTATACAGATGAGCGAAGGGACGGAAGTGATGATTTCACACGGAGACGCGGAGGGATTTAAGTATAGGCTTCGCCACGCGATTTTACAGATTGGTGAGGGGAGGCGTTGGCTTGGTCCTGATTACTTGCTCCAGTCGTCGGCGAGGGTTTCGGCCTGCTCTAGGAGACGCGGGTGATGGCTTCGTCTTGGCCCTCGGGTGAGGTAGTCGAGGAACCGGGCGCGGTCGAAGAAGCCGCGCACGATCTTCTCCGCCTCAAACTCCAGCACCGGTTTGTCGTCCTCGTTCTTGATCGTGCGCCACGGCATGAAACGCTCCTGATCGGCGGTGAGGGAGCCGACGCGTGTGGTGAACCCGTCGCTGACGATCAGGGCCTCGTTGTAGTTAAAGATGTCGGGAATCTCGTCCTTGTAAGTTTGGATCCGCTGCCAGGCTTTCCAGGCATCGGCCTGTTCGCCGGCCGGGTTCTTCAGTTCGATGAGGGCGAGCGGCAGGCCGTTGATGAAGACGACAAGATCGGGACGGAGAGTCTTGGCCGGCCCCTTGATCGCGAACTGGTTGACGATGAGAAATTGTTGGCGTCGATGTTGGCGAAATCCACCAGCCGCAGGTCTTCGTGTTTGACCGTATCGTCCTCACGCCAGCTCACCTTGATGCCTGGCGAGGAGCGGGCGGTGAAAGTCGCGGTTGCGCTGTTCGGCGACGGGATGGTCGAGCTTGAGCAGGCGTTGCACCGCCTCGTTGAGCACGGCGGCGGGCACGCCGGAATTGAGCCGTGCGAGTGAATACGTGAGCCGTCCGACTAGCACTACCTCTCGATAGTTCGCCCGCTCCGGCGCCGCGCCGTCGTTTGCGATGTCGGGACCGAAGACCGTTTCCCAGCCGCCGTCGCGGAACCGGCCGAGGCACTGTTGTTCGAGTTGGTCTTCGGTGATCATGGCTTGGGTGGACGTGGCTTGGGTGGACGAGGAAGCTTTTTGAGTTCGGCCGTCGTTTGTTCGAACGCGGCGTCCACGGCGCGCGTCGAGGCGTCGAGCAGCGCGCGGTATTTGGTGTATTCGGCCTCGGCCTTGGCGCGGGCCGCATCGGCGGAGACCGTGCCGTTATGGTCAAGCAACTGGCGTCCCGAGATTTTCATGAACTCGTCGAGCTTGGTGATCCAGTCGCGCATGGTCATCGGACGACGCTCCAGAGCCTGCAATTCGGCGTATTCGATGTAGAGGTTTACGATGCGGTTGAGCACCTGAAGTTCGTCGGCGGACAGGTAGTTTTTTGCGACCGATGCGTCGTCCTTCCGCACGATGCCGCCGGGGCGGGTGGTTTGGATGCCCATGAAGGGCTTGGTGGAATCTGCTCGTTCCGCGATCACTTCCGCCGCGGTATGTCCATGGGTGGCCCAATGCATTTTGTTTTGCACCGTGGAGAAAAATTTCTCCGAGAGCGCCGAATCCGGCGTGTAGTCCACACTGGTCGCGTAGATATCGAGCACCTTCTGGTAGAAACGCCGCTCCGACGACCGGATGTCGCGGATGCGTTCCAGCAGTTCGTCGAAGTAGTCTTTCTGTCCCTTGCCCGGCGGATTTTTGAGCCGCTCGTCGTCCATGGTGAACCCTTTCACCAAATACTCGCTCAAGCGCGCCGTGGCCCACTGGCGAAACTGCGTGCCCCGATGGCTACGCACGCGATAACCCACTGCTAAAATTGCCTCGAGTCGGTAGTGCCGTAATGAACGCGTGACTTCTCTTCCTCCCTCCAATCGAACTTGTAAGTAATCCTTACACGTTGCCGCTTCGGCGAGTTCACCTTCTTCAAAAATAGCTTTCAGGTGGAGAGTTACGTTCTGCGGAGTGACCTCGAACAGCTCGGCGATTTGAGCTTGGGTAAGCCAGAGCGTGTCCCCCTGAATGCTGCACTGGACGCGAGTGCGTCCATCCTCGGTTTGATAGAGAATAAGTTCAGAACGTGGCGTGGGTTGATCGCTCATGAATGCGATGGAAATAAGTAAATCATGAATTCAGTGCGAGTTACCTACGTTGATATTTCAGCCAGAAAGGATACGGCTTTGGCTCCGAATGATGACTTGGGGCACCGTAGCTTTGTTGGACAACGATTGGTGCCGGAATCTCTGGCATCGTGGGTGGGTGAGGAAATTTGCGCAGCTCAGGATAGGGTCCGCCGAAGGGCACCTTTGCCGGATCGAATCCAGCGTCTTTCACCGGATTAGGATATCCTGTTTCAAACGGTGAAACCGATTTGGCAACGTCTCGTGCCCACTCCGTCCAATTCTTTTGCTCTGCTGTCAATTGCCCATCCGCGTGGGCGGCGGACCAACGTCGCTCACATTCGCCGATAAAGTCCTCAATCCCACGGTGGATTTTCCACCATTCGGCCGCTTTGAATAAATCTTCTTGTCGCGTTCTGGCCGCGCTTTCCAAGGTGTTGGCGTGTTTCTTTTTCGAGGCTTCGTCCCGTCGGATTGCTTCCTCGGCGTCCTGCTTCTTTCGCTGAATTTCCCATTCGATGCGCGCTTTCTCCTGTCGGACAACCTCAGCTTCACGCTTCTCCTGAAGTTCAACGTAGTGCCGCATGATCGCTTTCGCCATTTCGGGCACAATCGTCTCCACTGGGGTTTTCTCGTTTTCGCTCCATTTCTTTTCCGTGCCACGTCCGTAGCGATCGGAATTGAGCGTGAAAGTGAGTTTGCCCGAGGCGACTTTGTTTTCCTCTCGTTGCCAACCTGCGTAGGGGTTCGAGCGACGCCCAGGTTTCTCCGGTTTATCGACGAGTTCCTCTTCAATTTTAAAATGAAGGTCGTCATTACCCTTCCGGAAACAACCGCCGTCATATTTGCTCCGGGATTTCTTGAAAATCACTCCGCGCGGTTCCACGAGGTTTAAGAGGGCGTGAAACGCCTGTGCCGCACGAGGGGCTTGGGCTTTGGAAACATCGGCCTCGGGAAACTCACGCTGTTTGAAATGCACCCGTTGTTTGTCGTAACTCAGCGAAGATTTTTTTAGCGCCGCGAGAAACTGTTCAGCGAGGCTGTGTAGTGGCATTCCCGAAGTCGGCAATGTGGTGCTGCCGGCTATGGGAGACTGGGCTTGCTGGGCGAACTGCTTCGCCGGTGAGGGCGGCAGCGGAGGAAGGTCGGGCTTTTTCTCGATTTTGCCATGTTCCAGTTTTGCCCAGTAACCCCGCGCAGGACGTGGCACGACCAGCTTATCGCAGCGTTTGATAACAGCGACGTCCGACACGCCCAACTTCTCGGCAAGCTTGGTCGCGGGCATAGACCATACGAGCTCGTAGAGTTGCTCGCGAGTAAGGGAAGAAAGGGATGTCTGCTCAGACATGAGAGGAGTTATTTAAATTTCCTGACCCTTGTTGATTGAGCCGCTGCACCAAAACTACCTCGCGATAAGCGGAGGCGGACGGAAAGGGGGCGAACGCCGAAGGTTGTGAAGTCTGCAAACGGCTAGGGCAACGATGGTTTCGGGATGGTGCCATATTTTAATGCTTTGGTTGAGGGGCTAAAATGGAAGGCACGGAGGGTTCGAGGCGTTCCACTCGGGTTAAACCGAGTGCGTGCCCGGTTCTCCTGATACCGAGGCGGTTCCAGCTTTCGCATTAGCCTGAGCGGCCATCCAAAGTAACTTACCTTACAAACTAATTTGTCACTTGAAGCTCGCCGAAAGCAGATGCACGTTTGTCCTCTCACCATGACCACCGACTCTGCTGCTCCGAAGCCTCTTGTCGCCAATGAAGGCATCAAAACTGCGTCGCGCCACCTGCGCGGCAACCTGAAGACGGAGTTTGCCGACACGTCCACGGCCGTCGTTTCCGCCGACAGCGAGCAGCTGATCAAATTTCACGGCACCTACCAGCAGGACGACCGCGACCAGCGCGTAGCCCTCAAGAAGGCCGGCAAGGACAAGGCCTTTTCGTTCATGCTTCGCGTGCGTCTCCCCGGCGGCAAGGCCACCTCGCAGCAGTGGATTGTGCTCGACGATCTCGCGACCCAGCTGGCCTCACCGTCGCTCCGCCTTACCACGCGCCAGACGTTCCAGTTTCACGGCGTGCTGAAGGGCAACATGAAGCCCCTCATCCAGGGCATGCACAAGGTGCTCCTCGATTCCATCGCGGCGTGCGGCGACGTGAACCGCAACGTCATGGGTCCGGTCAATCCCGAGCAGTCGCCTGCGCAGGAGCAGGTTTATCAGGACGCAAAAAACTGGTCCGACTACGCCCTCCCCAAGACCCGCGCCTACCACGAGATCTGGCTCGACGAGGAACTCGTCGCCGGCGGTGAGCCCGAGATCGAGACGATGTATGGCAGCACCTACCTGCCGCGCAAATTCAAGACCGGCTTCGCCGTTCCTCCGTCCAACGACATCGATGTTTACTCTCAGGATCTCGGCTTCATCGCCGTTATCGAGAACGACCAGCTCATCGGTTACAACGTGACCGTTGGCGGTGGTCTCGGCATGAACCACGGCAACGAGGAAACTTTCCCGCGCATCGCCGACAGCCTCGGTTTCATCACTCGCGACAACGTGAACAAAATCGGCGAGGCCGTCCTCACCACGCAGCGCGACCACGGCGACCGCACCAACCGCCGCCACGCCCGCCTCAAATACACGATCGAGGACAAGGGCATCGTCTGGTTCAAGGCCGAGGTCGAGAAGCGCAGCGGCATCACCTTCGCGCCCGCCAAGCCCGTCGTCTTCACGACCATTCAGGACCAGCACGGCTGGCACAAAAACGCCGATGGTTCGTGGTTCTACGGCCTGCACATTCTCTCCGGCCGCATCATCGACCGCGAAGGCTGGGCCATGAAGACCGCGCTCCGCGAGATTGCGCAGATGCACCGCGGCGACTTCCGCCTTACGCCGTCGCAGAATCTCACCATCTCCGGCATCAGCGAGAAGGAGAAGCCCGTCATCGAGGCGATCCTCGCCCGCTACGGCCTCGACAAGGAAAACGACCGCTCCGGCGTGCGTCTCAACGCGCTTTCCTGCGTGGCTCTCCCGACGTGCGGCCTGGCCCTCGCCGAGAGCGAGCGCGCGCTGCCCGACATTCTTGCCCGCTTCGAAACCGTCCTCGACGAGGCCGGCCTGCATGACGACGCCATCAGTCTCCGCGTGACGGGTTGCCCGAACGGTTGTGCCCGTCCGTATCTCGCCGAGATCGCGTTTGTCGGCAAGGCGCCGAACAAATACGCGCTCTACCTCGGTGCTTCCTACGTCGGCAACCGCCTCAACCGCCTCGTGTCACCGAGCATCACCATCGAAGACGCCGTGAAGCTCCTCGAACCCGTCATCAAGCGCTACGCCAAGGAGCGCAACGATGGGGAAAAGTTCGGCGATTTCTGCGAACGCACGATCATGCCGGCCGACGCCACGACCCACAAGGTCGGCACCGGTGGCTTGGTGCCGGCTGCGGCGCCCAAGGTTGCCGCACCGGCGGTCTAACGCCTTATTGGCTTCTCAAAGGCCGCCGGAAAACTCCGGCGGCCTTTTTTGTGTGCGGACGGGAACAGGGCTGACACGGAGGATGTTTTGAGTTTTCGATTCCTGCATGGATACTCGTCCTCTGCCCACTGTCGTTACCCCGGCTGAAATGCATGCGATCACGGCGGGTGTTGAGTCGCAGGTAGACGCGACCGATCTGAAGGCGCGGGTCGCGCGGCTGGCGAGGATCTGCGAGGCGATGTGGGAAATCCTGAAGGAGAAGAACGCGCTGCCTCCCGATCTGCTCAATCTCAAGGTGGCCGAACTCGACCTGACCGACGGAAAGCTCAACGGCCGCAAGGCCAACACGGTGGTGAACTGCAAGGCATGTAATCGCGTGCTGCAACCCGGCCGGCAGATCTGCCTCTACTGCGGCGCGTTCTCCGATCAGGCCTCGGTGTTCAACGGCTTCGCGTGATTAGGGAGCAGTCGGAGTGACGAGCAACTGTGGCTGACCGGCCTTCGTGGCGTGTTGTTGCAGAATAGACCTGGTTTTCGCCGAGCCGTCATACGCCAATAACTGGGCGGCAAGTGTTTTTGCGTGAACTAGGTCTCCTGCTCCGGCCAGCACCTCGATATAGGAGGCTGTGGTGGAGACCACATGGTCACGTTCCATTTGACGGATCTCGTCTTGATTCTTGATGCTATCGGGCAGTTTTCTCTCTTCCGAAAGTGTCTCGAACATGGACTTCATGCGCGAGTAAGGCATCGCTTGGGCGGCATCGCTGTAGCGTCCTGTTTCAGCCAATTTCTGGTAAACATGGTAGCCAAAGGCCGGCCGCAGAGGGGAATCCTCCGGCAGTTGATCGTAAAAACGAAGGTTTCGATCCATATCTTTCATCGCTGAGTTAATACCGGCAAAACTCATGGCGGCATCAAAATCATTGGCGCTGGCAAGCATCCGCTTTTCATCGGCATCGCGTCGCTCGTTCAAAGCAGCCAGTGCGGGTGGATACGTTTGTCCAAGCTTGACGATGTCGCTGAGCAGGAAGCTTTGGCGCACGCCCGCGTATGCGGAGATTTGAACCATGCCGATGTCGTAGCACCAAAGGAATCCTTTCAGGGCTTCTTCCACATGGCCTGACGCAGCAAGCTCTTTGGCTTGCTTGTATCGAGCTTCAACCATCTCGCGGGTGATGGGAACTTCCGGCTTCATGTCCGGTGTGCCTTTGATCGAGGCGACAGTGCTGTCGATTTCATTGAGAAGCTTCGCCCCGTCTTCCTCGGACGCTTGAGTAAGCTTTGATTGGATTTTCAGGCGCACTTTCAGGCTTTGGATTTCGGCGTTCAGCTCATGCTGCCGGTTCTCGGCGAGCTGCACGTTGCGCCTGTTTTGCACGCATTCATAAATGGCGATTCCAAGTGCGAGAATCGCGACGACGCAGGCTGCGCGGGCTAAGAAACGGCTTGAGATCATGGAGCTTCAAATGTCCGCCGACTCGGGGTTTTCGCTGAGCATGGACTCTTCGTGGTCGAGGAGTTGCAGGAGCGGACGGTGGGTGTGGTCGGTGATGACGTTCTTTCGCCAGAGATCGTCGAGCGCGGAGCGTTCGGCGCGCAGGGCCTTGAGGCGGTGGGCGCGGCTGGCGCTGCGGTGGACGCGGGCGTTCTCACGGGTCTCGCCATCGGCGACCAGCTCGGCGAGGCGCGTTTCATACTCGGAGACAACTTTGCCGAGAGCGGCGGATTCCTCGGGTGTAGGGGCGGCGTTTTGGTCGTCGGTCAGGATTTTGAGGCCGGCCTCGACGGCGGCGATGCGGGCGAGGCGGTCTTCCTTTTGCTGGGTGCCGTCTGCGCGCAGGCCGAGGCGGCAGATGAGCCATTCGAGTGTCGTGCCCTGCAGGAGCAGGGTGACGACGATCACGCCGAAGGAGAGAAAGATGACCAGGTCACGCGCGGGGAACGGGTGCCCGTTGTCCTGCCAGAGAGGGATGGACATCGCCGCCGCCAGCGTGATCGTGCCGCGCATGCCGGCCCAACCGCCGACCAGCACGCCCTGCCACGCGGGCCGCGGTTCCTTGTGCCGAATCTTGGCCGACAGGAAATAGGGCAGGTAGGCTCCGGGAAAAACCCAGGCGAGACGTCCGCCGATGACGATGGCGGAGATCGCCAGCGTGAGCAGCACGAGCTTGAGAGGGGAATAGAGGTGGCTGACGGAGTGGTAAATGTCGGGGAATTGCAGGCCGAGCAGCACGAAGGCGAGACCGTTGAGCCAGAAGAGCACGGTGGCCCACACTGTCCAGGAGGTCTGCCGGCTCTGGACGTCCATGTGCACGGGATCGCGCCATCCCGAGTAGAGTCCGGCGGCCACAACTGATAGGATGCCGGAACCGCCAAAAGATCCTGCAATGAGGTAGGCGGCGTAAGGAGTCATCAACGAAACGGTGGTCTCGATGAACGGATCGGAGCCGCGCAGATGCCGGAGCAGGTCGCGGATGCGGCCGACGATATAGGCGACGGCTATCCCCACACCGAAGCCGATGCCGGCGAGCAAAGTGAAATCGATTGTGGCCGCGCGCAGCGAGAACGTGCCGGCGACGAGCGAGGCGAGGGCGAGCTTGAACGCCACTAGGCCGGTGGCGTCGTTCATGAGGCTCTCGCCCTTGAGCACGATGGACAGCCGGGACGGGATTTTAAGCCGGTCGGTGATTGCGCTGACGGCGACCGCGTCGGTGGGCGAGACGATGGCGCCTAGGGCGAAGGCCATGGCGAGCGGCAGACCGGGCACGAGCCAGTGGGCGACGAAGCCGACCGTTACGGTCGTGAAGAGCACCAGTCCGATGGCGAGGATGAGGATGGGGCGGCGGGCCTTGGTGAATTCACGGAGCGGCATCAGCCAGCCGTCGGAGAACAGCAGCGGAGGCACGAAGCAGAGAAAGAAAAACTCCGGTTCGAGCTCGATGCGGGGGAACACCGGCGACAGACCCACAAGCAGCGCGCCGAGCACGTAAGTGATGGGCCGTGGCCAGGGCAGCCAGCGCCCGATCACGCTCAGGGCGGTCGTGAGAAGGAGGAGCCAGAGGGCGTGTTCAAAGCCGGTCATGCGAAGCGGGGATGATAATGACGAGCACGCCAACGCATGCGGCGTGCCGTGGCAACTGATAGCTGTGGACTTCGTTGATAAGGTGTAGACCCGACCGCTGGTCGGGTTCCGAGGGGGGCGGTCCCCAATTACCCGACCGGCGGTCGGGTCTACATCGGAGTATTTGGTCGCGGGCGCAAAAAAGCCGCCGGGGTGAGCCGGCGGCTTTGGTGGCTGGCTAGCGACTAGCGACTAGAGACTAGCGACTAGAGACTAGAGACTAGAGGCTGGTCCGCTTACTTGCCGTACTTCTTGGCCTTGAGGCGCTCGCCGGTGTTTAGGATGCGCTTGCGCAGACGAAGGTTCTTCGGGGTGACCTCGAGGAGCTCGTCGGACGCGATGTATTCGAGCGCGCGCTCGAGGGACATCTTGGCGGCGGGGATGAGGCCGGTGGCCACACCCGAACCCTGCGAACGGAAGTTCGTGAGGGCTTTTTCGCGCACGGCGTTGCAGGAGATGTCTTCGTTACGAGGATTCTCGCCGACGATCATGCCTTCGAATACTTGCTCGCCGGGTCCGATGAAGAGCTTGCCGCGTTCCTGAACCATCAGGAGGGCGTAGGTCGTGGTTTCGCCGGCTTCGGTCGCCGTGATCACGCCGGTCATGCGGGTGAGAACTTCACCGGCATACGGGCCGTATTCCTTGAAGAGATGGCTCGTGATGCCGCGGCCGCTGGTGGCGTTGATCACGTCGATTTCGAGACCGATGAGGCCGCGGGTGGTGATAGTAGCCTCGATCATCGTGGTGATGGTGAGCTTCTCCATGTTGGTGAGCTGGCCCTTGCGGTTGGCAAGGTTCTGCATGATCGAGCCGACGCACTCATCGGGAACTTCGATCCAGACGGTCTCGTAGGGCTCGTGGCGGGCGCCATCGACGATCTTTTCGATCACGGTGGGGCGGGAGACGAGCATTTCGAAGCCTTCGCGGCGCATGGTCTCGACGAGGACGGCGACCTGCATGGTGCCGCGGGCCTTGACGTTGAACACGCCGGCGCGCTCGGCGTCGTCGATGTAGATGGAGACGTTGGTCTTCAACTCGCGCATGAGACGCTCGCGAATCTGGCGGGAGGTGACGAGTTTGCCTTCCTGGCCGACGAGCGGGCCGTCGTTGACGGAGAACTGCATCTCCAGCGTGGGCGGGTCGATCTGGGTGAAGGGCAGGGCATGGGCTTCTTCGCGCACGTCGAGGGTGTCGCCGATGTCCACGTCTTCAAAGCCGGCGAGGCCGACGATGTTGCCGGCGTGGGCCTGCTCGACTTCGCGCTGACCGAGACCGGTGAACTCGAAAATCTTGGTGACCTTGGTGCGGACCTTCTTGCCGGATTCGTTGTGACGGATGACGAACATCGGGTCGCCGACCTTGATGATGCCGCCGAGGATCTTGCCGACAGCGATACGGCCGACGTAGTCGGACCAATCGATGTTGGAGACCAGCATGTGAAAGGGCTCGTCGGGCTTGGCGAAGGGCGGCGGGACGTGGTCGATGATGGTCTGGAAGAGAGGGGTCATGTCCTTCTTCTCGTCGCCGAGCTTATACATCATGTAGCCGTCGCGGCCGGAGCCGTAAACGACGGGGGCGTCAAACTGCTCTTCGGTGGCGTCGAGTTCCATGAGGAGCTCGAGGACCTTGTCATACATCTTGGCGGGGTCGGCGTTGGGGCGGTCGATCTTGTTGATGACGATGACGACCTTGAGGCCGTGGGCGAGGGCCTTGCGGAGCACGAAGCGCGTCTGCGCCTGGGGACCGTCGTAGGAATCGATCACGAGGAGAACGCCGTCCACCATGCGGAGGGCGCGCTCGACTTCGCCGCCGAAGTCGGCGTGGCCGGGGGTGTCGAGAATGTTGACGATCTTGCCCTGCCAGTGAACGGAGGTGTTCTTGGCCTTGATCGTGATGCCCTTTTCCTTTTCGAGGTCCATGGAGTCCATGGCGCGGACTTCCATGGTCTGGTTGGCGCGGTAAACACCGCCCTCCTTGAGGAGCTGGTCGACGAGGGTGGTCTTCCCATGGTCAACGTGGGCGATAATGGCGATATTGCGGATGTTCTGATTCATAAGCACGGAAGGCGTTCGGTCTTTGGAAAAAAGAAGAACGTGCGGAGCGCTTTAGCCCTTGGCAAGGCCTAAGGCTGGGTGTCACCGCGAATTGACGGACGGGCGAACGGGCAGGTGCGGAATCAGGGCTTGGCCGTGACGAGGAAGCCGCGCTCACCGAACCAGTAAAGGCATTGATCGGCCCAGGGCGGGGCGGCCTTGCTCAGACCGAGGCCGTGGTGACCTTTTTCGTAGATGTGCAACGAGAAGGGCACATGATTGCGGCGGAGGGCTTCGGCGAAGAGCAGGCTGTTTTCGACGGGCACGGCGGAGTCTTCGACCGTGTGCCAGATGAAGCAGGGAGGCGTTTGCGGCGTGACCTGGAGCTCGTTGGAGAGGTTCTGGACGAGCTCGGGCGAGGGAGAGGCGCCGAGGAGATTAGTTTTAGAACCTTGATGGGTGAATTGGCCGAGGGTGATCACGGGATAGCAAAGGATGCCGAGGTCGGGGCGGGAGCTCTCGCGATCGATGGGGTCGGGGGAGGTGGCGTTGCCCGCGTCAAAGTGGGTGAGGAGAGTCGAGGCGAGGTGGCCGCCGGCGGAGGAGCCGATGATGCCGACGCGCGCGGGATCAAGGTGGTCGCGGCGGGCGAGCGAGCGCACATAACGGAGTCCGCGAGCAGCGTCGTTGAGTTCAACGGGGTGGTGGTAACCGTGGGAGCCGAGACGGTATTTGAGAACGTAGCAGGTCACGCCGTTGGCGACGAGCCAGTCGGCGTAACCTTTGCCTTCGTGGTCGGCCAGGCCGCCGTAGCCGCCACCCGGAAGGATGAGCATCGAGGCGCCGTTGGCCTTCCCTAGAGGTGGGAGGTAGGCGGTAAGCGTCGGGATATCGTTGGGCGTGGCCGCGAGCGCATCGGGAGTATGATCGGGCCAGAGGGGGAAGGAATCGGCGTTCATGGATGAGAAAGTGCAAGCGGCCAGGGCGGCCATGACGAGCAACTGACGAAGGGGTAACATCAGACGCAGGCTGGACATGCGTGCTGCAAGTGAAAACAAAAATAGCCGTCAATGCCTGTCTCCCCGCGCGATCTGCCCATCTACGAACTTGAAGCCGCCATCACGGGGAGTCTGCGCGCCCAGGGCCGGCTCATCGTGCAGGCGCCGACGGGCTCGGGCAAATCCACTCAATTGCCGCAGATGCTCATGAAGCATGGTTTTCTTGAGCGCGGTGAAGTCGTGGTGCTGCAACCGCGCCGGCTGGCGGCGCGCATGCTGGCGAAACGCGTGGCGGAAGAGGTGGGATGCGCGTTGGGCGATGAGGTGGGTTATCAGATCCGGCTGGAGTCGCGGGTGTCGGCGAAGACGAAGATCCGTTTCGTGACCGAGGGGATTTTGCTGCGGCAGATGTCGTTCGACGCGACGCTGCGCGGGGTGGCTGCACTGGTGTTTGATGAGTTTCACGAGCGGCATCTTTACGGGGACATCTCGCTGGCGCGCGCGGTGCAGATCCAGCAGACGACGCGGCCGGACCTGAAGATCGTGGTGATGTCGGCGACGTTGGACGCGGTGGTCTTGAAGGAATACCTCGCGCCGTGCGAAGTGCTGACATCGCAGGGGCGGAGTTATCCGGTGACGGTGGAATACCTGCCGAAGAGCGTGAATTTTGACAGCGATCCGGTGTGGGACGTGGCGGCGCGTGAAGCGGCGCGGGCGTCGGCGAAGACGACGGGTGACTTGCTGGTGTTCATGCCGGGCGCGTATGAAATCAACCGCACGCTGCAGGCGCTTCAATTTCAGCGGGAGTTGAAGGACTTCGTGATTTTTCCGCTGCACGGCGAATTGCCGCCGGACCAGCAGGACCGCGCGGTGGCAAAATATGAGACACGCAAGGTCATCGTCTCGACCAACGTGGCGGAGACTTCGCTCACGATTGATGGTGTGACGGTGGTGATTGATTGCGGGCTGGCGCGGGTGGCGCGCTTTGATTCGAACCGCGGCATCAACACGCTGCTCATCGAGAAGATTTCCATCGCGAGTGCGGACCAGCGTGCGGGTCGCGCAGGCCGCACGGCACCGGGCGTGTGCGTGCGCCTGTGGACGGAACGCGAGCACAGCGGACGGGCGTTGCAGGAGTTGCCGGAGGTGAAGCGGCTGGATTTGTCGGAAGTGGTGCTGACGCTCAAGGCGAGCGGCATCGACGACATCGGGGCGTTTCCGTGGCTGGAGAAACCGGAGCCAAAGGCGTTGGAACGTGCGGAAATGCTGCTGAGTGATCTGGGCGCGCTGGCGGGGCGTCGGCGGGTGATTACGGATATGGGGCGGAAGATGCTGCGGTTTCCGGTGCATCCGCGTTATGCGCGCATGCTACTGGAGGCGGATGCGCGCGGGTGCGTGCGCTCGGTCGCGCTCATGGCTTCGCTCACGCAAGGGCGGTCGTTTCTCCTGCGCGGGGCGTCCAAGGAGGTGGATCAGGCGAGGGAAGACGTGCTGGGCGAGGAAACGGAGAGCGATTTTTTTCTGTTGATGCGGGCGTGGCAGTTTGCGGATCAGAACAATTACTCGGTCGATGCGTGCCGGCGGCTGGGCATCCATGCGCAGGGGGCGCGGCAGGTTGGGCCGTTGTTCAAGCAGTTCCTGGAGATCGCGCACAAGGAAGGTCTCGACGTGGCGGAGAAGGGCATCGACGGCGCGCAGGTGAGAAAGTGCGTGCTCGCGGGTTTTTCCGACCAGCTGGCGAAGCGGCTGGACGGCGGAACGCTGCGTTGCGAGCTCGTGCATAACCGCCGCGGCGTGCTGGCCCGCGAGAGTGCAATGCAGCAGGCGGTGTTGCTCGTGGCCGGCGAGGTGAGCGAAGTCGAAGGGCGTGGTGGCGAGGTCAACGTGTTGCTTTCGCTCGCGACGGGCATCGAGGAGGCGTGGCTGGGTGAACTTTTCCCGAACGACTACGGCGACGCGGTTGGCGTGGTCTATGATGAGCAGATGCGCCGGGTGATCGCGCGTCGTGAACGGCGGTTTCGCGATCTGGTGCTGGAGTCGAAGCAGACGGCGGACGAGCCGCCGGCGAGCGCGGCGGCGGCGTTGCTCGCGCAGCAGGTGATCGCGGGAAGCATCGTGCTCACCGACTGGAATGAAAACGTGGACCAGTGGATCATCCGCGTGAACCGGTTGGCGGAATGGTTCCCGGAGTTGGAAGTCACGCCGATCACCGAGGCCGATCGCGCGACGTTGATCGAGCAGGTGTGCTACGGTAGTTACGGAGCGCGTGAGTTGAAGGACAAGCCGGTGATGCCGGCGCTGCGCGACTGGCTGAGGCCGGAGCAATTGGCGGTGATGGACGATTATCTGCCGGAGAGGCTCACGATGGCGAACGG
>Ga0123337_10003525_pt1 | contig 16616 bp, 16 predicted proteins | sample frozenSSSSmetaG_FD_89792 | JGI IMG/M metagenome (GOLD analysis project Ga0123337, IMG submission 89792) | Glacier valley bacterial and archeal communities from Borup Fiord, Nunavut, Canada, to study Microbial Dark Matter (Phase II) -... | ecosystem: Environmental > Aquatic > Freshwater > Ice >... | reverse complement strand
CTCTCCGAGGATCCTGCGGGGCAATGATCGGCGCCCGATCGCGCGGCACCGCGTAAACGCGCGGGAAGCGAAATGCGCACGATGCACCCAACAGAGCAAAACGGTCCCGGCGTGTAGCGCGCGACGTTGGAAATCAATTCGCCGATCCGCGCGTAGTTGCGTTTACGCGGACTCGACTCACGTCTGCCGGGATGTTTGTCGCGCAAATCTTCGCCGCGCGCACGATCGTTCCGCGGCGCCTCTTGCAGCGCTCTCGAGCAGAACGATCGCTTCCTTTCGCCTAGAAGTAGGCGGGGGTCGGGGTTGGAATCGGCCCTTGCCCGAGCGCGCCTTGAAGGTTCATCGGCGCGCCGCTCGCGCGCACGGTCGCGCCCGCGACCGGCGTGCCGGTTGCCGTTGCGAAGATCGTCGCACCGGAGAGTAGCTTGAGCGTAATCGTCTGGCCTGGTGTGAGGGTCTGTCGGACCGGGTTTCCGCCCGCATCGAGCGCCGGCTGGTTTCCGTTGAAAACTTCCGGATTTTCCGGTCCCGGTTGCACGATATTGCGGACGTTCGTGGAGATGCGCCGCGAATATGTTTGCGTGAGACCGCGCAACACGAGGCCCGATGAAAACGTGAAACGCGGGTCGGTCGTGATCTCCGCGGCGCCACCGCCCGCGTGAACGGCAAGAGCCGTTGCGAATTCTTGATACAGCTGCGCGAACGGCTCGCCATTGGCCGCACTCGTTGCCGGGCCGACATCGATTCCGATCGTGCCGCCGGATTTCTCGGCATAGACACGTTGAATTGCGCCGGGAAAACGGTCGTAGAGATAGCGCATGAAAAGATACGACAAGCCGTAGTTCCCAGCGTTGTTATGGTAATAGCCGTACGGTGCGTTTGCAATACTGCTCGCGGGATCGGGCTGGAAGCCGCTAAAGGACGTTAGCGAATAAAGATCCGGTTCGAGGAGATAGAGGCGAACGAAGAGCGCGGTTTCACTTTCTTTCGGATCGCGGCCATTCGGAGCGACGACGAGGTCCTGCGCTAAAACCGAGCAGCCTTCATCGATAAAGGTGTTGTCGGTTGTGCCGGCATTCTGATTGTTCGGATCGGCGACGATTTGTTGTAAGTACTTGTTGGTATAGTGCAGATAGTGCTGATATTCGTGCGCGAGCGTTTGTGGCGCGGTTTCTTGAAGCCAGAACGATTCGTTGTTCACAGCGAAATTCGTGGACGCCGAATTTTTGTCACCCGCGACGACGATCATCTTCAAATTGTTGACGACGATTTTCGGCGTACCCGGAATACAGTTGGCTTCCGATTGCGAGAGCATATCGGCGCCGAAGAAGTATCCGCCTTCGCCCGTTCCCGCAAGTGCGGTCGTGACGATGATGTTGATTTGGGGATCGGTTGCCCCCGTCGTGTCCGTTCCCGGGTCCGAATTTACCGCCGCACCGCTGAGGGGCGCCCCATTCGCGTCGCATCCCAGGAACGCAACGGTCTTGGTCGTGTATGCCGGTCCAAAGATCGCGGTTTCCGTTTTGTAGTTTTCTTCGAATCGGGCCGCGACGACGTTCATGTCGGCCTGAACGCCGGAGGGATATTGCGCCGAATCGGCCGCGTCTTTATCGTCTAGCCAAACGTTGGCGTGCGCCGTTTGTGCGATCAGATGTGCCGGTACGGGAATCGGCGTCGGGTTGCTGGAGGTACCGCTGATGTTGCCGCCTTGCAGTTGATACGTAAACGTCGAACCGGGCGTGAAGTTTTGCGGTGTCGCCGCCGCACTGCGAATCGATTGGGTCGACCGGTCGATCGCGACCGTCTGGCGGAGCGCTCTTGCAATCGAGCGCATTGCATCGACGGTGCTGCGATCGGGACGACGCTGGAAGTCGGCATCGCGTACGAAGCGGTTGGCAGCGGTTGCAGATCGCGCGTGTGACTGCGTCGATTGACCGCCGCTCTCCGTCATCGTCAGGGCTGAACTCGCGAGTGTCCCCGCGCCAACGACGCTGACCGGTGTGGCCGCACTCTGCGCGAGAAAAATCGCTGTGTTCGACGCGCTGGTAATCGTCGAACCAAAACTGCCGCTCGCGCCGCTCAGCTCGGTAACCGGTCCGCTCGCCGCTACAAAGCCGCCTGTCGACGGAGTCGGGGGCGGCACCGGAGTACTCGCCGGTGTTGGTGTAACGGTCGGCGGCGTATACGACGAACCGCCGCCACCGCCGCCGCACGCGGCGATCGATGAGAGGGCGACGAAGGCGATTGCGACGGAGATCGATAGGCGACGGTTCACGCAGGTTCCTCACGGCTCAAAGCAGCGTTGCGGCGGAAAGCGAGGCCGCCGGCATAGCGGGTGACTTCGACTTCTACTGAGTACGCCCGCTTGATCGAGGGGGTAGTGAAGACGTCCGCCGGTTTTCCGCTTGCAATGAGGCCTCCCGCGCCGAGCAGCGCGATGCGATCCGCATAGTCTGCCGCCTCTTCGAGCAGATGCAAGACGGCGATGACGATCTTTCCGGTCCGCGCGAGTGCGCGCGCGAGGTCGAGCACCTCCAGCGCGTAGCGCACGTCGAGGTGACTCGTCGGTTCGTCGAGCAAGAGCACGTCGGCATCTTGCGCAAGACCGACGGCAATCCACACACGCTGTCGTTCGCCCGCCGAGAGCGTTGCGAGTTGTCGACTCGCAAGATGCGTAACGTTCACTTGGCCGAGCGCGGCTTCCACGGCTCGTGCATCCGATTCTTTTGCCGTCCACTCCCACCAGCGGTGATGCGGATAGCGTGCGTTCTCGACAGCTTCCCGTACGGTCAGCGACTCGAGCGCGCCCGATGTGCTCTCGATGAAGGCGATTCGCGTCGCTCGCGTTCGTGCATCGAGGTGCGCGATCGGCGCGCCGTCGAGTTCGAGCATCCCGCCCGCCAGCGGCAGAATTCCGGCGATCGATGCCAACAGGGTCGTCTTGCCCACGCCGTTTGCGCCCATGAGCGCGAGTACTTCACCGCGTCGCGCTTCGAACGAAACGTGTTCGAGCAGCGCGCACGGTCCGCGGCCGATACGTACGTCGCGCAACGCGAGCACTAGGCGTAGGCTTTCGCGGCGCCGCGTAAATACAGATAGAGAAAAGCGGGTACGCCGATGAACGCGAGTAGCACGCCGAGCGGAATTTCAACCGGCGCGATCAGCGAGCGACTCGCGGCATCGGCGATGATGACCAGCGCCGCACCGAGCAGCGCGGCGGCCGGAAGCATTACGCGCAGATCGTTGCCCACGATTCGACGCGCGAGATGCGGAACGATCAAACCGACGAAGCCGACCATCCCCGCGAGGGCAACGGCGGCGGCCGTCAGGAGCGATGCGGCCGCGAGCAGCGCCCACTGCACGCGTGTGACGTCCACGCCGAGCGACGCGGCGCGTCGTTCGCCAAGCCGCAACACGTTGAGCGCCGGTACGAAGACGAACGCGATGGCTGTGCCCGCAAGTGCGTACGGTGCTGCGGCGATCAATTCGTTCCAGCCGCGTCCGACGAGCGAACCCGCCAGCCACGCAAGGATGGCATCGCTCGAACCGCCGCGCGCGAGACGCGTGAGGACCAGCGCAACGATGGCAGAAAAGAGCGCTGAAAGCGAAACACCGGCAAGAATCAAGCGTTCGGGATCGAGACCCGTGCCGCGTCGGGCGAGAACGGCAACGAGAATCGCGGTTGCAAGCCCGGCGGCGAAACCAATCGCGGGAACGATGGGAAGCGCGACACCGAGCGTTACGGCAATAGCGATTGCGGCGCCCGCACCCGAGCTCACACCCGTCAAGTACGGATCGACCAGCGGATTGCGGAGCATCGCTTGCATGATCGTTCCCGCGATTCCAAGACAAGCGCCGACTGCGGCGGCGAGACACAGGCGCGGAATGCGTAGCGCCCAAACGATCGTCGACGCGTCGCCGCTCGCGTGAGGGTGGAAGAGCGCCGCAACGAGGTCGGCGGGCGGGATTGCAGCACCGCCGACGGCGGCACCGATCGCAAATGCAAGCGGAACGAGGAACGCGAGAGCGACGAGGCGCGCGACCATCGAGAGCGACTCCTCGTTTTCCAGCTTGGTGCGACCGCAAAGCCTACCGTTCTGGAGGCGTGGAGTCCTCGTTTCGGCAACGATGACCGGCTGTGTTCTTTCGTATTCGTCGGCTCGTCGCGCTCGCCGCGTCGCTCGCGCTGGTCGCTGCCGCGCCCGCGCCGGCGCACCGCATCGTCTCGATGATCCCCTCGCTGACGGAAGATCTCTTCGCGATCGGCGCGGGTCCGCTCGTCGTCGGTGTCTCCGCGTTCACGGACTACCCGCCCGAAGCAACGCGCTTACCGCACGTCGCGTCGTTTTCATCCGTGGACACGGAACGGATCGTGAAACTCCACCCGGATTTGGTGGTCGGCATTCCCTCGCAGCAGAATCTCAGCGTGGACGTTGCCAAGACGGGCATCCGTACCGAACTTTTGCGCGATGACTCGTTCGACGATATCTTTGCCGATCTCGAGCGGCTCGGAACGCTCAGCGGCAGGCGCGCGCAAGCGGACGTGCTCGTGCGCTCGCTACGCGCGCAAGCGGCAGCGCTCGCACGGCCGAACTCGCACGGTCCGACGTGCTTCGTCGTGCTCGGCGTCGGACCGATTTTCACCGTCGGCAACACCTCGTATATCGCCAGACTCATCGAACTTGCGGGCGGTCGAAATGCCGCAAACGACGTCCACGATGCCTACGCGCGCTACAGTGCCGAGGCGCTCGTCGCGAAGCAACCCGACATCTTGATACTCGATCCGCAATCGGGCGCCTCCGCAGTGCTCGATCGCGCTCCCTGGTATGCGCTGCGGGCGGTGCGCGAGCATCACGTGTACGTGCTGCCCGATGCAGCAATTCTGGAACGGCCGAGCCCTCGATTCATCGGCGGCTTGCACTGGCTGATCGCAACGATGAAGAAGGCCCATGAACGATCGTAGTCATTCGACCCAAGCCGCTCCGCAGCGGGCACTCGTCGTCGCCGTCGATTTGGGCGATCCCTCGCTCCTACCGCAACTCGAAGAGTTTAAGGCGCTCGCCGGCGCATCGGGCATCGAGATCATCGATCAGGTGATTCAAAAGCTCGCCCACGTCGATGCCGGTACGCTCGTCGGAAGCGGTAAAGCCGCCGAAATTGCGGAGCGCGCGAAAGAAGAACATGCCGATCTGCTGCTGGTGTATAACGATTTGCGACCGCGGCAACGCAACAATCTTGAGAAAATCGTCCCGCTTCCGATCGTCGATCGCACGATGCTCATTCTCGACGTCTTCGCCCTGCACGCGCGTAGTCGCGAAGGAAAGTTGCAAGTGGAATTGGCGCAGTTGCGCTATCGACAATCCAACCTGATCGGCGCGTCGGCTGCGCTTTCGCGCTTGGGCGGTGGGGTCGGAACGCGCGGTCCCGGTGAAACCAAATTGGAAGTCGACCGACGAAAAATACAGCAGCGCGTGACCTTGCTCAATCGCCAGCTCGACGACGTGCGTCGCCAGCGCGAAACGCGGCGTGGTGGGCGAGGCGGCGAAACGCTCGTCGCACTCGTCGGGTACACGAATGTCGGCAAATCCTCGCTGCTCAATCGTCTCTCCGGCGTCGGCGCCGGTAACGCGGCCTTCGTCGCCGATCAACCGTTCGCGACGCTCGATCCGACCCTTCGCCGCGTCTACATCGGCGAGAGTCGCTCGGTCCGCATGGCCGATACGGTCGGCTTCATCACGGCTCTGCCGAAAGAACTGATGAACGCGTTTCGAGCCACGCTCGAAGAGCTCGATGAAGCCGACCTGCTCGTTCACGTGCTCGATGCCTCGAACCCCGACTGGGCCCGCCAACGCGCGAGCGTCGAGGCCATCTTGCACGAGTTGAAGCTCGATGAGAAGCCGACGATCCTGGTGTTCAATAAAACCGACCGACTCGACGATGCGGGGCGAACGGCGCTCGCCGGAGTCGGCGCGCTCGAAGTCTCCGCCGCAAGCGGCATCGGACTCGACGTGTTACGCGCGACGATCGCGGAGCGTTTGCGGTAATGCGGCGCGCCGTCACGCTTTTGGCGGTGCTTCTGGCGAGCGGTTGCGCGTCGAGTGCGCGTGAAGCGCATCCGGGCGATGCATATACGTCGGCCTACACGCACTTACACCCGGCCGTCGTGTATTTCAAGATGAAAATTCCCGCCGATGATGCGAAGCGACGCAAGGCCGGCGGACGCGACGATGCGTACGGCAGCGGTTTCGTATTCGAGAGCGGTTCGTGGGGTTCGCGAATCCTCACCGACGCGCACGTGGTTGCCGATGCGACCGATCTTGTCGCAACGATCGGCGATCGCCATTCGGCCAAAGCCCGGGTGATCGCGACGAGTAACGATGATGACGATCTGGCGATCGTGTTCGTCCCGCTGCCGAACGAATCGATCGCGCCGCTCGGCCACGCCCGTGGTCTGCTTCCCGGAACGCCGGTGGGCGTGCTCGGCTATCCGATCCCCGATGCGTTCGCCGATGAGGGCTTAGGAACGACGGTTTCGCTCTACACCGGACGCCTTTCGAGCGTGCGCAAGAATGCGCTCGAACTCGATCTTCCGATCATTCCGGGCGAGAGCGGCGGACCGGTTTTCGAGGCGGCGAGCGGCGAGGTCGTCGGCGTCGCGGAGTCGCGCTTCGATGAAGAACGCGCGATTGGCTTTGCAACGCCGGTCGAAACGATCCGCACGTTCATCGCAGCCCACCCGCGATCGTGATGACCGCGATCCGCGAAGCATCGCGAACGGAGCGGCGTTAGGCGCCGCTGAAGTCGACGAAATAGCTGTACGCGCCGGGAATCGGATGACAATCGCGAATTTCCGGAACGAAGGTCGTAGCAAGCGCCGCGTCTACCGCAGCTTGACGCAAGAGCGCCGGTCCCGAAATCGCTTCTGCGCCGATTACGGCACCCGATGCGCGCACGGTAACCATTACTTCGACCGTACCGGTAACACCGTCGGCCAAGGCAATTTGCGGCGTCACGGGTTGCACCGTTTTCGCAACGTGAGCGACACGATAGTGCCGATAACATGGCGGCTTGCGCGCAGCTTTATGCGTTGATGCACTCGGTTGTCGCGCGGATTTTTGCGGAGAAGCTGCGTTTGCTGCAAGCGAGCATGCGAGCATGACGCTCGCTAAACCGACGATCCGACCGAGCACGCGTACCATGCATATTACGTACCCGTTGTACGCGCCGCATCACGCGCCTCGAGCGATTCGGCAACGATACGTGGAAGCGCAACGCCATGCGAATGAGCGATCGACGAGCGGTCGCCGACCCACTGAGCGGGCGGAATGCGCCACCAACGCGCCATCGCATTGAGTTGACCCGCATACGTGCGGCGCGTTTCGCTGAAGAGTTGCCACGCGTGATCGCGATCGTCGACGAGCGGCACGCCGGCTGAGACGAGACGATCCCAAACGATATCGAATTCGTGGCGTTCGACGCCCACTTCATCGGTCTCCGGCAAGTTGAAATAGTGCGTGAAATCTTTGACCAGATGGCGACCCAAAGCGTTGGTCAACCGTGCTTCGCCGACCGAATCGACATTGAAACACGTAATCGCTAGCGTGGATGCATCGAGCAGCGTTCCGATCGCTGCTACCCACGACTCATAGTCGTGGCTCGAACGAAAATACGTGAGCACCGGATAGGAGAGATGGCTTTCCATCACTTGCGCCATCCAGCGTTGCGCTTCGCGCAGAAACGACGGTAGCGAATCGCCGATGCCCAAACGAATCGTCGTTTCGATAAACGTCACGCCCGAGGGCGGCGAACCGGCGCGCGTGCCGAGCATCACGACGAACACTTCGCGCGCTTGAAATTGCTGCAGCACCGAATAGAGAAACGTCGTGACGACGGCAACGACCGCAAATCCGCTCGCTCCCGCCGCGACGGAAAAGAGCCGCGCCCAGCCGTTCGTTGCAACGATGTCGCCGTAGCCGATCGTGATGAGCGAGGTTCCCGCAAAATAGAACGCCGCGGGGAAGTCCGCGATACCTTTGATGCCGTCGCGCAAGCCATAGAAAATGAAGCCGTAGCCGCAAATGAGCGTCGTCACCCAGAAGCCGAGCAGCAAAACCAAGAGCAGCGGGGCGTAAATTCCGAGGATATCTTCGCGGCGATCATTGTCACGGATGCGCATCATGACCGTACTCCAGAGGCGCCACCCCTGAACCGAGATGAAGGCGCTCGGACGCAGCGCGCGACTGACCGGCCGCGGCACGATGACGGACTGAAAGACGTCGAGAACCACGACGTAAACGATGGTGAGGCCGAGGGCAACGAAAAATCCATTGAGCATCTAGCCGACAAGAAACCTCGGCAGGGAGTTTGTTTGCTCTCCCGTAGCGCCGAGCGCATGACGGTCTTGATCACCGGCGGGGTTCGCTCGGGTAAAAGCGCCTACGCCTCCGAGCGTGCGGCGGGGGCCGGCGGCCCGGTCACGCTCTATGCCACCGCGCTCGTCGATCCCACCGACGCCGAATTCGTCGAGCGCGTGGCGCGCCATCGACGCGACCGACCCACGGGGTGGAGAACGATCGAGCCGGCGGCGCGTGCCCTGCCCGCAATGCTCGCGGCGCTCGCGAGCGACGAGGTCGCAATCGTCGATTCCGTTGGTACCTGGGTGAGCGCGTGGCTGCTCGATCTCGAAGATCTCGCCGAACGCGACCCCGTCGCCGCGCTGGATGCTCTAGAAGAACGGATCGCGGCCTTACCGGAGGCGGCTCGGCAAGCCGGGGGCACGCTCATTCTCGTAACCGAGGAAGTCGGATCCGGCGTCGTCCCTCCAAGCGTTCTCGGCCGCATCTTTCGCGATGCCTTGGGCCGACTCAACGCGAGGCTTGCGGCTGGGGCCGATCACGTGGTTCTGATGGTCGCGGGAATTCCGCTGGTCGTAAAAGGCTAGCCGGGACCGACCGGGTTGAGCCGGATGTACCCGCCGTCGCCGGCTTGCGTCTGCTGATCTTTCACCACCTGGACCTGCTGGGTGAAGATGTCGTAGCCGGTCACGTTGACCGTGATCGTTTGGGTGCCGATCGGGATATTGCGCAGGTCGAAGCCACCTTGGTTCGAGGCGTTGAGCTGGGTCGCGGCCGCGCCAATCGAGACGAGCCCGGCGGTGATCGGCTGGCCGTTCCGGGCGTTGAGGACACGGCCGGCGACATCGCCGAAATCTTGCACGCCTCCGCCGTTGGGATTCGAACACGCCGCAAGCGCGGAAACTCCGACCAGGGCCAACCAGCGACCACGCGTTTGCATCGTTGAGCTACTCCTTTTGTCGCTTCGCTTTGCGCGAAAGCTTCGACGAATGCAGCGATGTTTCACGGGCTGCGTAGGGACCACTTCCCTCTTTGTGAAAATCGATGCGGACATGACGCCCTATGGCCCCGTAGCGATTTATCTAGCCGTCGCCGCGTTTGCATCGTTGCTCTTCAGCGTCTTACCGGGCGTGATGGCTCGGAAGAAACCGAACCCGACGAAGAGTGAAGCATACGAATGCGGCGTCGAACCGACCTCTGATGTGTCCGGACGTTTCCCGGTCCGCTTTTATCTCGTCGCGATGCTCTTCGTGATTTTCGATGTGGAAGCCGCATCGTTTTATCCCTGGGCCGTGCAGATGCACGCGCTGCGGACGTACGGTCTTTTCGAGATGGTCGTGTTCGTCGCGGTGCTGGCTGTTGGATATGCATACGTGTGGAAGCGAGGCGGTTTTCAGTGGAGATAATTCCCGGCCAGCAATTTTTGCTCGGCAAGGTCGATGATGTCGCGCGCTGGGCCCAAGCCTCGAGCGTGTGGCCGCTCACGATGGGACTCGCTTGCTGTGCGATCGAGATGATGACGGCGACCGCGCCCGAGTACGACATCGCGCGCTTGGGTTCCGAGGTCTTTCGCGCATCGCCCCGACAAGCCGATTTGATGATCGTCTCCGGCCGCGTGGCGCGGAAGATGGCACCGATCATCAAGCGCCTCTACGATCAAATGGCCGACCCGAAGTGGGTCATCTCGATGGGCGCCTGCGCCAGCTCCGGCGGCGTGTTCGATAACTATGCCATCGTCCAAGGCGTCGATACCATTATTCCCGTCGATGTGTACGTTCCCGGTTGCCCCCCGACGCCAGACGGCTTGCTGTATGCGGTGAATCTCATCCAGCAGCAAATCCGCCAAGGCGGACGCGGCGGCATCCTCGCTCGCGCTTAGTTTCCGGAGTCAGCGTTGCCCAGTTCTCAAGCCCCGCCGATCGGCGCCACGGCCCTCGACCCGACTGCCCTGCGGCCGCCGATCGACGATGCTGCCATCGAACGCATCACGCCCGCCGATTTGCTCGCGCGCTTGAGCGCGCTCAAAGCGTCGGGCTACACGATGCTGCTCGACGTCGGGGCGGTTGACTATCTCGAACGCATACCGCGCTACGACGTGGTCTACCATCTCTTGAACATTGCAGCGGATGCGGCGACCGTCGGTGCGGTTGGGAAACCGCGTCGGGTCCGGCTGCTCGTCGGCGTGCCGCACGATGCGCTCGAGGTGCCCTCGGCCGTCGACCTGTGGCCGAACGCAAACTGGCCCGAACGCGAAGTCTTCGATCTCTTCGGCATTCGTTTTTCGGGCCACCCGGATTTACGGCGCATCCAAATGCCCGATGATTGGGAAGGCCACCCGCTACGCAAAGACTATCCGCTGCGCGGGCCCGCAACGGAAATGACGCCGCGACCGGCCTTCGCGCTCAAATCGAACGTGGCCGCGGGCACGCCCGCTTCGGGCAAGACGGCTGCTGCATTGCAACGGCAGATCGCCGCCGCGCGCGCCGGCGGTATCGCACCTGCCGCGCACGAAGCCGTCGCCGCCGCGCAGAGCGGCACGACGAGTTCGTCGGCAACGACGGCCGGAATCGCGAGTGCAAAAGAACTTGCGGAGCGACCGATCAACTTGAAAACCGATTCGAACGAGAAGTCATGAGCGTTCTTCCGGATTCGATCGCGATGGATGTGGTCGAGCACACCAACAATCGCATGGTGCTCTCGATGGGTCCGCAACATCCCTCGACGCACGGCGTGCTCCAAGTGATCACCGAAATCGAAGGTGAGGTCATCACCAAGGCCGAGCCCGAGATCGGCTACCTGCACACCGGCATCGAAAAATCGGCTGAGAATCTCTTCTGGACGCAAGCCTCAACGGTCATCGAGCGGATGGATTATCTCTCGCCGCTCTCCAACGCCATGGCGTACATTTTGGCGGTCGAGCAATTGCTCGGCGTGAGCGCAGAGATTCCCGAACGCGCGCAGCAAGTGCGCGTGCTCTTGTGCGAGCTCTCGCGGATCGCTTCACACTGCGTGTGGCTCGGTACGGGCGGCATCGATCTCGGCGCGATCTCGACGTTCTTCTATAGCTTCGATCTGCGCGAACGCATCCTCGATCTGAACGAGTTTGCCGGCGGCGCGCGCATGCATCCGAATTACTTGCGCATCGGCGGCCTCAACGGCGATCTTCCGACCGGGTTTCTCGACAAACTCGATATCGTGATCGACATGTACGAGCCGCGGATGCGCGAGATGCGTAATCTCTTGCAGAAGAACCCAATTTTCCAGGATCGTACGATCGACGTCGGCATTCTTACGGCTGAGGAATCGCTCGCCTGGGGCATCACGGGTCCGACGCTGCGTGCGGCGGGCGTCGCGTATGACGTGCGCAAAGCGTTTCCGTATTCGGGCTATGAGAACTACGAATTCGACGTCCCGACGCGCACCGAGGGCGACGCATACGCGCGCTTCCTCGTGCGACTCGATGAGATGGATGAAGCGATGCGCATCATCCGCCAGATTCGCAAGAATCTCGTCGGTGGACCCGTGACGGTCGCCGATACGAAGTTTTCGACGCCGCCGAAAGAAACGATCGCGCTCTCGATGGAAGCGCTGATCCACCACTTCAAAATCGTGAGCGAATCGTTCCGCGTTCCGCCGGGCGATGTGTATCAGCCGGTCGAGGGACCGCGCGGCGAACTCGGCTATTACCTGGTGAGTAACGGTGACAATCGCCCGTGGCGCGTGCGTACGCGTCCCGCATCGCTGTACAATTTGCAAGTCCTCAAGAAAATCGCGGTCGGCGAACTGATCGCCGATATGGTTGTGATGATCGGGTCGCTCGATCCGGTTTTTGGTGAGGTCGACCGTTAGCATGGCAACCGAACTGAGCACGCAAGCCGGCGTCGCCGACTGGGACCCGAACGTCACGCGAAGCGGCCACGTCTTCGATGAGATCTACGCGCGCGTCAAACCGGAGTGCGAAGCGCTCATCGGGTTGTACGAAGATTCGCGCAGTGCGCTCATTCCGATGGCGCATCTCTTCCAAGAACACGAGGGCTGGACGTCGCCCAACGCCCTCGCGGCGATCGCGCATCTGCTCGCGCTGCCGCTTGCGGTGGTCGAGTCGACGATTTCGTTCTACACGCTCTTTTATCGCAAGCCGGTCGGCAAGTACATGCTGCAAGTGTGCCGTAATCTTTCGTGCATCATCAACGGTGCCGAACCGATCATGGCGTACTTCCGCGAAAGACTCGGCGTCGGCCATCTCGAGACGACGGACGACGGCCTCTTCTCGTATGAAGAAGTCGAGTGTCTTGCCGCTTGCAATCGCGCGCCGTGCATGCAGATCAATCTCGAATTCAAATACGACCTCACGCCGACGATGATCGACGATATGCTCGTTGCGATGAAGGCGGGTTCGTACGACGTGAAGCCGCTCGTGCAAACGGCAAAACCGCCTCGTACCTGGCACATCGGTCACGATGGCGATGTGAAATCCAAAGGCGCGGTTGGGGTGAGCAATCCGAATAACGCCGGTGGAATCGGCGATTCAAGCGGCGTGATCATGCTCGATCGCATCGTCAACGATCTTGCGATCGGCGGCCGCTCGCACGAGCGCTTGGCCCACGAACCGCAACTCAAACCGCATCCTGGTGGGGAGAACGGACACTAAACCATGAGTCTCGTAACGCCAATTCTCACCAAGGGTATCGGTGAGCTCAACCTTCGCGACATCGGCGTTTATCAACAGCAGGGCGGCTACGTCCAACTGCAACGCGCCGTAAAAGAGATGACCTCGCAAGCGGTCGTCGATCTCACCAGCGGTTCGAATCTGCGCGGCCGCGGCGGTGCCGGTTTTCCGACCGGACGCAAATGGTCGTTTCTCCCCAACAACGGGCGCCCACGCTACCTCGTGTGCAATTGCGATGAGGCCGAACCCGGCACGTTCAAAGATCACATGCTGCTCGAGGAGACGCCGCATCAAATCATCGAAGGCATGCTGATCGGGTCGTATGCGATCGGCTCGCACCACGCGTTCATCTACATTCGCGGTGAATTCAAACGCGGCTATGAGATTTTCCGCGATGCACTCGCGCAAGCGCGCGCGGCCGGCTTCGTCGGCAAAGGCATCTGCGGCAGCGACTACGATCTGGAACTGACGATCCATCGCGGTGCTGGGGCGTACATCTGCGGCGAAGAGACGGGTCTGCTCAATTCGCTCGAAGGCAAACGCGGCGAACCGCGCCTCAAGCCGCCGTTTCCGGCGATCAAAGGGCTCTATGGCGAACCGACCGTCGTGAACAACGTCGAGACGCTCGCCTATCTTCCGTATATTTTGAGCAACGGGCCGGAGTGGTTCGCCAAAGCCGGACCGGAGCGTTCGCCGGGCTACAAGATCGTCTCGATTTCGGGACACGTAAAGAAGCCGGGCAATTATGAAATCGCGATGGGCACCACGATCCGTCAGCTCATCGATGAGTGCGCGGGCGGGCTGCGCGACGGCCGGAAATTCATGGCCGTTCAACCCGGCGGCGGTTCCTCAGCGTGTTTGTTCGAAGAACATCTGGACGTGCCGTACGATTTCGACTCGATCGGCAAAGCCGGTTCGATGCTCGGTTCGGGCGCGATGGTCGTGTTCGACGATACGACGGACTTCGTAAAAGCCGCACACGCGCTCGTGCGTTTCTACGCCCACGAATCGTGCGGCCAATGCACGCCGTGTCGCGAAGGCGGCAGTTGGCTCGAAAAGACGCTCACGCGTTTGATCGCCGGAGGCGGAGTCGAATCGGATATCGCGGTCATCAGATCCGCCGCGCATCAAATCACCGGCATCAATCTGTGCGCGCTCGGCGATTCGATCGAACCGTTCCTGGGTTCCGTGATCGATCGATTCGAAGATCAGTTCCGCGCCTACATCGCGCCGTCGAAGAAGGTTGCCGTCCCCGCATGAACACCGAGGTCAAGATGGTAACCGTGACGATCGACGGGATCGATGTCTCGGTTCCGACGGGCACGCTGCTCGTTGAAGCGGCGAAACTGATTCAACGCGAGATTCCCGTCTACTGTTATCACACCAAGCTTGGCCCCGCGGGACTGTGCCGGATTTGCCTCGTGGAAATCGAGGGCATGCCGAAGCTGCAGATCGCCTGTAATACGCCCGTTGCCGACAAGATGGTCGTGCGCACGGTTGGTGAGAAGAGCGACGAGGGTCGGCGCGCCGTGCTCGAACTCTTGCTGCTCAATCACCCGCTCGATTGTCCGATTTGCGACAAAGGCGGCGAGTGCGATCTGCAAGATTACTCGATGGCCTACGGCCAGGGCAGCTCGCGGCTTGCGGATGCAAAATCATCGAAGCCAAAGGCGGTGGATCTCGGCCCGACGATCGTGCTCGATGAAGAACGTTGCATCTTGTGTCTGCGTTGCGTGCGGTTCGATGACATCATTACGCGCGAACAGTCGCTGCGTACCGACGATCGTGGCGCGCATGCGATCATTACGACCGCAAGCGGTCATCCGTACCACTCGGATTTTTCGGGCAACGTCACCGAACTGTGCCCGGTCGGCGCGCTGACCTCGAAGACGTATCGGTTCAAATCGCGGCCGTGGGATAATCATCGCACGACGACCACCTGTACGCAGTGCTCGGTCGGTTGCCAGATGCACACCGATTCGCGTCAGGACACGCTGCTGCGCACGATGAGTGTCGAGCAAGACGATGCGATCAGCGATGGCTGGCTCTGCGATCGCGGGCGCTATAACATCGGCTTCGTCACGGACGAGCGCCGTATCACCTCGCCGCTCTACAAAATCGACGGTGCTTGGCAGCAGATCGGCTGGGACGATGCGATCGCCCTTTGGGCGAAGTCGATCGCCGATGGGATCGCAAAACACGGAGCGCAAGGCGTCGGCGTCATCGGCGGCGGGCGATTGCTCAACGAAGAAGCCTTCCTGCTTCAACACGTTTTTCGCGCGCAGGGTGTGGAAAATCTCGATTGGCGCAGCGGGCGCCAATATCAAGCGCACCCCGGGGATTTCGGTGGAACGCACGTCAATCTCGAAGCGGCGCAAACGATCCTCACCTACGGACGTCCGCCCGCTCAGACCGCACCGATCCTCGATTTGCGGATTCGCAAAGCCGTCTCGCGTCACGGCGCGACGCTGATCTCGATCGGCGATTTCGTCGCGAGTACCGTCATTCCGGATCGCCACGTCGCAACGGTAGCCGATGCGAAAGCCGCAATTCCGAGTTCCGCCGAACGGCTCGCATTCGTCTGGGACGGCGGCACGTCGGCGCAAGCCGAGGACTTCTTCGCGCTTGCCAACACGCTGCGGAGCGCCGGGAAATCGGTCACGTTTTTCATCACCGGCGAACAGCCGAACGCACGCGGTGCGGAGTCGATGGGGATGCTGCCGCGAAACGGCGGCATGGATTCGTATCATCTCCTCGCCGCCGCCGCCGAAGGCAAGGTTCATTCGCTCGCACTGCTCGGCGTGAACCCGATGCTGCGCTTCCCGCATCGCGGCTTGATCGAATCGGCACTCGAGAAAACCGCGTTCGTCGTTGTCAGCGAACTCTTCATGACCGAAACGGCCGAACGGGCGAATCTCATTCTTCCGGCGTGCAGCGCGTTCGAGAAGACGGGCACCACGACCGACTTCGCCGGCGACATCCTGCCGGTCAACGGCGCCGTGCCCGCGCCGGAAGGCGTGCTCGCCGATGGTGACATGCTCGTCGCGCTCGCCGCCGAACTCGGGATCGCCATTCCGCTTCCCGCCGAGATCGAAGCACGCGTTCGGGTGCTCGCCGCGCAACCGGAACCGGTCGAACGTATGCGCCCGCGCGGTACGATGCCGGCGCTCCCGCCTGCGGGCTCGCTGCGCCTCGTGATTGCGACCTCGATCTTCACCGGCGGAGGCACGGTCGCATTCGATGCGCGCTTGAACGAGCTGCGTCCGCACGCGCACGCAGTCGTTCATCCGGCGACGGCTCTGCGCATGAATCTTGCGGAGGGCGATGTCGTCGATTTGATGACGCCGGACGGCAGCGTGCGCGATCTCGTCGTCGTGCTCGAAAATCATGCGCCAAGCGACGCCGTGGTGCTGCTCGAGGGTCTTGCCGCCGCGCCCGTTACGACGTTCGCTCGGGCCGACTGGGCCGGAGGGACCAACGTGCGCAAATTCGTGCGCGAACTCGCGACGGGAGCCGCAGGCGAATGAGCGACATCATCAACTCCGTCCCGCTTTGGCTCATCGTCCTCATCAAATCGGGGATCGTGCTCGCCG
>Ga0123337_10003523_pt1 | contig 16622 bp, 12 predicted proteins | sample frozenSSSSmetaG_FD_89792 | JGI IMG/M metagenome (GOLD analysis project Ga0123337, IMG submission 89792) | Glacier valley bacterial and archeal communities from Borup Fiord, Nunavut, Canada, to study Microbial Dark Matter (Phase II) -... | ecosystem: Environmental > Aquatic > Freshwater > Ice >... | reverse complement strand
GGGGAATAATCCAAAAGCTGATGTCTTTTCATCACCATAAATGCATTCAGTGAAAAAATGGTACTCAGAGTGGAAGTCACCGGTATGGTATCCATAGCAAAAAACAAAGGCAAAATGGCCTCCGCAACGATCCACCCTGCAAAAGGTATAGTGATAGCAAGCGCCAAGAGGAAGAGTTGTTTTGCATGCACCTTGTCGCTTGTTTCAAAATGATAATCCAGCCATAAAACTGACAACATATAAAATGCCTGAAAACACACCCAGCCGTATATCACTGAGGTGAGTAATGTAGGTTCAGGATTAGCCACCCAATACCAGTGTTCCGAACTCACAATATTGTATGAATCCAGACGGGTAATGGCTAGAATTAAACAAAGTGTCGAGGGTAAAAACTGACTGATGAGCAAGGTCGAATCGGAGAGTTTGTAGCGTTTGAGATAATTTTGCACCAATAATATCCCAAAAGGCATAACAAATAAGGCAAAGAGGCCTGAAACACGAAACCATTCATTGGCGGTTTCTGCCGTGTTGCTGAGACGCGTAAAACCATCTGCCATCTGCCAGAAGCCGACTAAAAGTACAAAAATAGAAAAAACAAAGTTATTGCGATTCTTAGGCAGGTAAATAAACACGTAGAGGAACACCAATAAATCAAAGCACGCCGGAACAATGGAAAGTACAACAATTTCCATGCGGGTGAAATCCAGATCAAATAAATCTTTTACCATTTCTTATTTAATAGTAAGCATAAGTAATTTATATCCAATCACTTCCTGAAATTTCTCTAAAGCAATCTTCTTCATAAAATCCCATTTCTGTCTATTAAACAAGTAAAGTTTTAGTTTAGTTTTAAGCAGTGTTTCGGCAAATATATACTTTTTTTGGGAACCATGGCAAATTCCCTTATTTGAATTCACTTCTTGATGCCATACCTCTCCTCATTTAAAATATTTCTGCGTTTTTATCTTTGCTTTGCAGAGGAGATTTCATGAGTTTTAATGTTAATTGATACTTTTTTTGACTAATTTTGCAGGTAGTTTGGCGCGCATTAAAATAAATATCAAAGACGGAACAATTAAAAAATCAAGCAGGGTGATTGGGATTGATTTAGGTACAACCAACAGCCTGGTGGCCATTGTAGATACCGAAACCAAACAGGCCATTTGCCTCAATGTATCTGAAGCCAGCATTGTTCCTTCCATCATTTATTTTTCCCCCGATCATTCAGTTTTGGTGGGACATGAGGCAAAACCATTTCTGGTAAAAGAACCTCAAAATACAATTTATTCTGTTAAACGGCTACTGGGTCGCTCTTATACTGATATATCTTCCCATGCAGCGAGTTTTGGTTATAAACTTATTGAAGACCAAACCAAGGCTATGGTCAACATCGAAATTCACGACCGCATTTACAATCCGATTGAACTATCATCCTATATACTCAAAGCGCTTAAACAAAGTGCAGAAACACATTTAGGAGAATCCATTTCAAAAGCTGTGATCACTGTCCCTGCTTATTTTAATGATAGTCAGAGACAGGCTACCAGGGATGCCGGGAAACTTGCAGGTCTGGATGTTCTGCGCATTGTGAATGAACCTACCGCCGCGAGTCTGGCATACGGCATCGGATTAAACAAAGGAGAATCAAAAACGATAGCAGTATATGATTTAGGCGGCGGAACCTTTGATATTACAATTTTAAGTATTCAGGACGGCGTCTTTGAAGTGCTTTCAACCAATGGCGATACCTATACCGGCGGTGATGATTTCGACAGAGCCATTGTGGAATACTGGTGCGCTCAACTGGATATCAAACCGGAAGATTTGGAAACAGATAAATCACTGTACCAAACTGTGCGCTTAAAAGCAGAGGAAGCAAAAAAATATCTCAGTACCCACATGCATTATTCGGGAGAACTGAATATCAGCGGTGCGGCGCATGCATTGCATATTGAGCGCGCCATTTTTGAGCAACTTATTCAACCCATTATTGACAAAACGATGGCCTGTTGCAAAATGGCCATGTCTGATGCGCAAATGTCACCGGAAAACATAGACGAGGTAGTGATGGTTGGAGGCAGCACAAGAACCCCGTTTGTACTCGAAAATGTGAAATCTTTTTTTAAGACCAATTGCATTGACAATAGCATTAACCCTGATGAGGTAGTGGCGCTTGGCGCTGCGATAGAGGCTGATATCCTGGCAGGTAATCGCAAGGATATTTTATTGCTGGATGTTACACCTTTAAGTCTGGGCATAGAAACTATTGGGGGCATGATGGATACCATTATTCCGAGAAATAGCAAAATTCCTTTTCAAGCGGGCAGACAATACACCACTTCGGTTGACGGTCAGCATCAACTCAAAATAGCGGTTTACCAAGGAGAGCGAGAACTGGTGGAAGACAACCGTAAACTGGGTGAATTTATTCTTGGCAACATTCCTGCAATGCCTGCAGGTCTGCCCAAAATAGACATTCGTTTTTTGCTCAATGCCGATGGCATCCTAAAAATAGAAGCGACAGAATTGCGCTCAGGTGTGAGACAGGATATTGAAATCAAACCACAATACGGTTTATCTGACAGCGATGTTGAAACCATGTTATTGTCTGCCATGCAGAATGCAGAAACAGATATGCAAAAACGCATGCTTGCCGAAGCCAAGACGGAAGCCGCACAGATGATCTACCAATGCCGCAAACTTATGCAGTCTAATAACGAACTTTTAAATGCGTCTGAAATAAGCATGACTAAAGCAAAAATCGAAGAGCTTGAGCATTTACTTGAGGGGACTGACAAGGATGCAATAAATTTACAGATAGAACGTTTAAATGACATGACCAGACCATTTGCCGAAAAACTCATGGACAACGCCATAGGAAAAGCTTTAACCGGAAAAAAACTCGATGCCTTTTAAGTTAAAACATATCGTTATCATATGCTTGTTGACTATAACCGGTTTACAAGCACAACCTGAGGTGGAAGCCCCTCTTCAGCAACAAAATGTGGATACGGAAGAAAAAACAAAAACAAAAATTGGGGTAAAATTCACCATGGGTCTGAGCACTTTCAGAGGAGATGCGTTTGACCAACCTAAATTAAAATATGGATTTGGTGCCGGTATCTATAACATTGTTCACCTGAACCCTCAAAAAACCATGAACCTTCATTGGGAAATTGACTTCACATTTAAGGGGAGCAAATTTTCCAAACTCAACGATACCTCCTTCAGCAAAATCTCCCTTTCTTATATGGAATTACCCGTATATTTCAGTATTCAAATAGCCAATACACCCAAGAATCAACCGCTTCATTTATTGATGGGAGCGCAATTCGGCTACCTTTTCAGAAGCAGTCTAAACAAGGCGTTTGGCAAATACAGTGCAGTAAAAACTGACCTCCCTTTTAACCGCATAGACCTTTCCCCTGCCCTCGGTGTCAGAAAAGACATCGGCAGCGGCATATCCATGCAACTGTGTTTTAAACTGGGTCTACTAAATATTTACAACGGACGTTTTAAGGAACGTGTAGATAACCCCGACCTCAACAACCAGAATTACGATTACAGGGACATCACCCCTGCGCTTAAAGACGGTACGCACAAGGCTTGGAACATGGGTGCTGAGTTTTCCCTTTTATTCTAGACTTTTCTCTTATTTTAACCTTTGTGCGATTTGGCACATTATTTGGAATCATTATGCAAACAAGCATGATGAAAACAATACTACTTATTCTGATATTTACCGGTTTTCTTGCACTAAAAGGACAAAGTCCGGTTCCCCAGCAGGTTTCAATTTATCCGAATCCCGCTTCATCAAGCATCAATATTACGTTCACAGAACCTTTAAAATCTGATATTTCAGTGACTATCAGCGACATTCTTGGCAACAAGATAGAAACGCTGAAGTTCAGTGCTGATGCCCTTGTTCACATTGATTTGGATGGACTTAACCTCAAAAATGGCATCTACCTCGTGAAAATAGAAACCGGCGATCAGAGTTTCCTAAAAAAACTACTTATAAAATCTTAAAATAAAGATTTTCTATTTTTTTAAAAATTTGTACTTTTGCAGCCTTAATTAAAAGTATGAGTATATCAAAAATTCAGGAATTATTAGGTGCAGATGCCGATAATTTATTAAAACACACGTCAAAAACAATCAGTAAAGACAGCATTCATTTACCGGGCAACGATTTTGTTGACAGGATATTTGCACAAACCAACCGTTCACCACAAGTTTTAAGAAGCATCCAGGCTATATACAACCACGGCAGACTGGCAGGTTCAGGTTATGTCAGCATATTGCCGGTTGACCAGGGTATCGAGCACAGCGCAGGCGCATCATTTGCTCCTAACCCTATATTTTTCGATCCGGAAAACATCGTGAAACTAGCCATTGAAGGCGGTTGTAATGCTGTGGCTTCTACCTACGGCGTATTGGCTGCATGCAGCAGAAAATATGCTCACAAGATTCCTTTTATTGTAAAAATCAATCACAACGAATTTTTAACTTACCCTAATAAATTTGACCAAATTATGTTTGGCAGCGTAGATGATGCGTGGAACCTTGGTGCTACTGCAGTTGGTGCAACTATTTATTTCGGTTCTCCTGAATCAGCCCGTCAGATTGTGGAAGTAGCACAGGCATTCGAAAGAGCTCACGAACTGGGTATGGCGACCATCCTTTGGTGTTACCTGAGAAATAACGGATTTAAAAAAGATGGCGTAGATTACCACACAGCGGCTGACCTTACCGGACAAGCTAATCACCTGGGCGTGACCATTCAGGCGGATATTATCAAACAAAAATTACCTACAAACAACGGTGGATACACTGCCCTTAATTTTGGCAAAACCCACCCTAAAGTATACAGCGAACTTAGCTCCGATCACCCGATTGACCTTTGCAGATACCAGATAGCTAATTGTTATATGGGTAGAGCAGGACTTATCAATAGCGGCGGTGAAAGTAAAGGTGCAAGTGATTTAGCTGAAGCTGTAACTACTGCAGTTATCAACAAACGCGCAGGCGGACATGGGTTAATCAGCGGCAGAAAAGCATTCCAGAAGCCTATGAACGAGGGTATTGCCTTGTTAAACAGCATACAGGATGTATATCTTGAAAAAGAAGTAACTATTGCTTAATTCATTTCTTTATCCTAATCTTGTACCCGTATTATGAGTTGGTTTAAGCGTGTTTCTGAGGGTATCACTACCAAAACAAAGGAAAAAAAAGCCACACCGGACGGGTTGTGGGATAAATGCCCTAGATGCAAGACCATTACCCCGCACAAGGAGCTTGTAGAAGCGCGTTATGTATGCCCTTCATGTGATTATCATTACAAGATAGGTTCTAAAGAATATTTTGAGATTTTCTTTGACGACAATAAATTTAAAGAACTGGATGCCAATCTGATTTCAGACGATCCATTGTCGTTTACAGATACCAAACCATATACCGACAGGATAGCAGATAGTATTGAGAAAAGTGGATTAAAGGACGCGGTAAGAACCGCTTATGGCAAATCAAACGGCCGTAAAGTAGTCATTGCCTGTATGGACTTTGGTTTTATTGGCGGATCTATGGGAAGTGTTGTTGGAGAAAAAATTGCAAGAGCAATTGATTTTGCGAGAGAAAACAAACATCCCATGATTATTATCAGCAAAAGCGGTGGTGCGCGTATGATGGAAGCTGCATTCTCTTTGATGCAAATGGCCAAAACATCGGCAAAACTTGCCCTGCTTGCCAAAGACGGAGTGCCTTATATTTCATTGCTTACCGACCCTACTACAGGTGGTATTACGGCATCATTTGCCATGTTGGGTGATTTCAACATTGCTGAACCTGAGGCTTTAATCGGTTTTGCGGGACCAAGAGTCATCAAAGAAACCATTGGCAAAGATTTGCCTAAAGGTTTCCAGAGTTCTGAATTCCTTCTTGAACATGGCTTTGTTGACATGATCGTGCACCGCAATGTATTAAAAGACAAGATAAGCCTGCTCTTAAGCATGATATGGGATTAACAAATACATCCAACACGCAGTATAATCAAAATTTAAACATAATAAAAAAATGAACTTTCCAGAAAATTTAAAGTACACAAAAGAACACGAATGGATCAGTATTGAAGGCGATGTGGCTACCGTTGGTATCACAGATTTTGCTCAAGGTGAATTAGGTGATATCGTTTTTGTTGAAATAGAAACCAAAGGCCAGAACTTGTCAAAAGAAGCTACTTTTGGTACAGTAGAAGCTGTAAAGACCGTAAGTGATCTTTTTATGCCCGTTGCAGGCGAAATCACTGAAGTTAACAGTGCGCTTGAATCGAATCCAGAACTGGTTAACCAAGACCCATACACAGGTGCTTGGATGATTAAAATCAAAATGAGCAATCCGGAAGATGCTAACGCCCTTCTTGATGTTGCAGCCTACAAGGCCCTTGTCGGACATTAATTCAATTCATAGTTGAAAATCAAATTTTCAATATTAAGATACCAATTGCCCGCATTTATGTGGGCAATTTTTATATTTGTGTTATGCACCGCCAGCAACGGCGGATTTAAAGTACAGACTTTACTGGGAATTCCAACGGATAAACTGGGGCACGCCTTTATTTTCTCTGTTTTAGTCTTTTTTATCATGTTGGGTTTAATCAAATACTGGCGTTTTTCCTTCCTGCTGAAAAAGATACGTATCGTGGCATTTATAGTCTCTGTTTTGTATGCCATCGCCATCGAACTTATACAACATTATTTCACCGTTGACCGTATAGGTGACTATTGGGACGTTATTGCCGATATTATTGGCTCTGCCATGGGTTGGCTGGTATTTTACAGCGTTTACGGCAATCTTAAATTCCTGGACAAGGAATAAAAATAATCGGTTTTTCTTTAGTCTTATTCTACTTTCCTAGACCATCAGAAATCAGCGGTCTAATCCAGTTTATGTTTAGTTATTTCTGCATCTAATTGGTCATAGACCATTTGTGTCGCCTTTTGCTTTTCCTTAAAAAGTGATGCATTCTTCTTATCCTTCATAGCCAGATTAAAGTAATACAACTGATAATAATAAAAATCGCGCATCGCACCCATGGCCGACAGCGCATTTTCACGCACACCTGGAGAAGTTTTATTATTGGCCAGACTTGATAATCTTTTAATCGCTTCATCCGTTTTATCTGATTGGTTGTTGTAAATATAATAAGCCAGCGCATTACCACTATTTCTTGCGGTCTGTTGGTCTCCCTGCTCTACCTGTCCGATAAAAAAATCCAATTCATCCAGTGGACTGCTTTTCGCTATGGCTACAAAAATAGCTTCCTGAAATCTATGTACTTTTTCGTACCTATGCCGATCTGCAAAGGCAAAGGCCGCCTTTTTATCGAAACTGATTATCGCCATTAGCGATTTTCTTACCACCATGTATGACGAATCATTCAACATCTTTTTTAACTGTTCTGCATCCTTTTGATCCCTGAAAAAATAAACGGTCTCATTTCTGACATCTGACTTGGCATCAGTCATGGCCATCAACTTAATCTGCTCCATTAACGGTTTGATTTCCTCTTCCGACAGACCCAGGGTATATAATTTTCGGGTCGCAATAGAGCGGTTATTCCAAAAACTATCCTTCAGCAGGGTCTTGCAATATGCTATCTTTTTCTGGCGGTCTGCCTGCACATTCAGCAGTTGATTCAAGGCCATAATTTTGTGCTCAGACAGTGTGACATAACGCAACTGAGATTCCCATCCTTCAATGGTCTTAGTCTCTTCTTTTTCTGCCAACAACTGGTTTTCGGCATCAAATACCACACACAAAGGTTTCATGCTGCACGGAATGCCAAATGTTTGTGAATCTTTTTCGACAACGATACGGTGTCTTTCAACGCCCTTTTCTGTGTAAATATCAACATCTACAGGCAATTTAAATACTTTTCCATGCTGTACAACGGTCATGCCATAAATACCTCCGCTGCCATTATAAGTCTGGTGAAACACCTTCAGATTGGGATGACCATTACCCATGAACCATTGATTAAAAAACCAATTCAAATCCTCTCCTGTTATGTCTTCAAACGCAAGTCTTAAATCTGCTATTTCAGCCGTTTTATAAGCCCTTCGTGTAAGGTAAAGTTTTAACGAGGCAAAAAAGGCTTCATCACCTACATATTTTCGGAGCATGTGCACAATACTTCCACCCTTTTGATAACTGTGTGCATCAAACATATCTTCCTGATCTTCATAATAATATCGGATAAGATTTTCAGACTTATATTCTGACTCTCCAAAATAAGACGCGTGAAATTCCCCTAGTCTCACATCTGCTTCATCTCTGCCATATTGGTGTTCGTCCCATAAATATTCGCCATACGTCGCAAAGGATTCATTTAATGGCACGTTGCTCCAGCTCTCGCAGGTAACCAGGTCGCCAAACCAATGGTGAAATAATTCGTGCGACACAACATCTTCAAAGGTATTGTCGAGATGTTCGCGATGGTTGTGTTGCAATTTGTCGAAGTGTACGACACATCCCGTATTCTCCATAGCTCCGCTGACAAAATCTCTGACAACTACCTGATGATATTTATCCCATGGATAAGGTACGTCCAGCACCTGGCTAAAAAACTCTATCATCTTAGGTGTATTGCCAAATACCATTCTGGCATAGGGCTCAAAGGCCGGCTCTACATAATAGTTAACGTCCTTGCCATTCCATTTATCTTTTACCTCGGCAAACTCTCCGACAACCAGTGCAAAAAGATAAGGTGCATGCGGAAGATCCTGTTTCCAGTGGTCCTGTCTTTTATTGCCCGGCAAATCTTTAGAACCCTCGAGTTTGCCATTGGAGATGGTCTTGTATTTTGAAGGCACCGTCACCAATATCTCCTGACTTGTTTTTTGGTTAGGAGCATCGATGGTTGGGAACCAGCAAGCCGCCGCTTCTGTTTCACCTTGTGTCCACAACTGAACAGGTTTTCCCGGAATTTTGCCATCAGCATTGATAAAATAAAGTCCCTTGGCATCTGTAATCGCCTGGCTGCCTCTTGACCTCACCTTTTCCGGCTGAGCAACATATTCCACTTCCACCATATAATATTGTTCTCTGGTATAACGTTTATCCAGCTTTATTCTAAGATTTAGAGAATCATAACTATACTTTAATAAGGTGGTATCATACTGTGGAACACCGTAATTTTCTCTCCATTTGACCATACGCACACTGCCGATACGCATATATTTTGCATCCAGGATTAATGAATCCGTCGCATAAAAATGTGGTTTTAGCAAAAGAATGGCAGTCCCTTTTAATTCCTTTTTAATAAAATCGGGTTCTATTTCCAGTCTTGTATGGACCAGGTCATTCAGCTGAGTTACGGCAGCGCGATAAATAGTAAGTGCAGGATTTTCTTCAGGATTTGTTGCAGACGGGTCCTTGCGGTGTTTACACGCGTAGAGTAAGCTTATCAGGGTAAAGGCATAAAATGCCCTGAACAATAATTTCATTCCGCCAAAGGTAATAAGCAGATGTCACAACTTGTGTATCAGGCGACCAAATGCCTGAATAAATTGTCAACGGGCGTAATGAGCTTAGACCAACTGTAAGGCTGATAGGTTCTTGTAGACACCTTGTTCCCTGCGCAATAGGCTTTCATGATTTCCCTGTTCAACAATGCTTCCCCTGTCAATTACGATGATATTGTCTGCATTGCGGATGGTACTTAATCGGTGTGCAATAACAATACTGGTTCTATTTTGCATCAGATCGTCTAATGCTTCCTGTACAAGTTGTTCGCTTTCGCTATCCAGGGCGCTTGTTGCTTCATCCAGCACCAGTATAGCAGGGTCTTTGATCACAGCCCTCGCAATGGCAATCCTTTGTTTCTGTCCACCCGAAAGTTGAATGCCGCGCTCGCCTACCATGGTTTCAAATTTATCCGGAAAAGATTCTATAAACTGAAGTGCATTGGCTTTTTTTGCAGCCATTATCACTTCTTCTTTTGTTGCATTCGGTTTTCCGTAAAGTATATTCTCATAAATCGTACCACCGAAGAGAATCACATCTTGAGGTACATAAGCGATATTCTGGCGCAACCATGTCAGTTCATAATCATTGATATCCTGTCCGTCAATCTGTATATGCCCTGCATCTACCTTATAAAACCGCATAATCAGAGCCGCGATGGTACTTTTTCCACCACCACTGCCTCCTACTAATGCCACCTGCTGTCCTTTGCTGACAGAAAACGACACCTTGTGAAGTACCTGCACCTCTTTACGGGATGCGTAACTAAAATCTACATCTGTAAACGTAATCTCACCCTCAACAGGTGATTGCAGCACGCCTGAATCCTTCTCTTCGCCTTCCAGAGCCATTAATTCCCTGACACGTTGGGTAGCTCCAATGGTTTTTTGCAATTGCCCGAACATATCGGCAAAACCGCCCAATGTACCACCGACGAAGGCACTGTACACAACAAAACTCACCAATTCTCCCTTTGCCATGGCTCCGTCCAATACCATGCCTGCACCATACCAAACTACAAAGGCAATAGCACCAAACACACTGAAAATAATAAAAGAAATAAAAAATCCTTTATATGTACCGCTCTTTACGGCAAAATTAATCAGTTGATTGATGTTCGATGCATATCTGTTTTTTTCAATCTGTTCGCCGGTAAATGCTTTCACAACACTGATGCCTTGTAATGTTTCCTGCACCACTGTGCTGCTCTCAGCCAGCATATCGGTTTCGCGGCGACTCATTTTCCTTATTTTTCCACCAAAAACCACTGCGCTTACAGCAATCAAAGGCACAATAGAAAGCATAATCAGAGCAAGTTTATAAGAGATAATAAATATCAGACTCAAACCGATTACCAGAGTTAATATACCCCTGATAAATTCTGCGAATACAAAAGATACCGTATCCTGAATCTGCCCCGTATCTCCGGAAATCCTACTGCTGAGGTCACCCACACGCTGACTGCTAAAAAAAGACATAGGCAGAGAAATCAGTTTCGCATACAAACTTTTCCTTAAATCTGCCGCCGCGTTGGTGCCTGATTTAGTCAGTAAAAACACCCGCATGAATGAAAAGATAGTCTGCACTGTCAATTGCACAAATATGAGTATCAGTACCGTATTTAAAGGCCATTCCTTATCCTTAAAACTGAAGGTGCTGAAAAAATCTATTCCCGTGCTTCTACCATTGGCATCAATCATCTTACCCATTAAAAAAGGGAAAGCCATGGTGCTCAGTGCCGATAAGGAGATAAAAACCAGTCCTCCGATAAAATATCTGTTGTAAGGTCTTAGATATTTAAAAATAAATAAAAGATCTGAAATAGATTGTTTGTTGATTTTTGCTTTTGGCAAATCCCTGTCTTGCCTTGGTCCCGCCATAATATGATTATAAAAGGTGCAAAAATAGGCAATAGAACAATGCTGCGATAAAAAATCGACAAAAGCACTTCAACTTTACACCGGATTGTCATAAAATGGTCTGTTTATCGATTTTTTAGGGTTTGATGTACAGAAATAATCAATTTTTCTTATTTTTGATTTATATTTAAATCATTATGTTCAAACTTTGTTTACTCCTTCAACTTTTTTGTTTTTCTCTTGTTGCCCAAAACCCCGATTTTAAAATTAAATATCTACATGGCCGCACAGGATTACCGTCTATTATTGAATTTTCTTCTACATCTACAAATATCCCCGGTCCTGAAAACACAAGTGACTGGTTCATCAACAACCTGAATGCATCAAAGTCCTTTTCTTTAAGATACAATAAAACTTTTAAGGGGCAGGATGGCGCACAGCACGTGCGTTACAAACAATATTATGGCAGATTTCCAGTAGAATCCGGCGAGGTGATTCTGCATCAGAAAAACAATAAAACATTTCTATTGAACGGACTTTATTTCCCACAACTGTCTGTCGATACAACTATAAGCATCCAACAGGACCAGGCTTTAAACATTGCACTGAATCAATTCCCCATCAGCATCTTTAAATGGCAAATACCTGAGGAAGAACGGCTATTAAAAAGCATACAAAAAAACAAAAACAGCACGTATCTCCCTCAAGGTCATTTACTCATTTATAATACAGGAGTGAGCGCTGATAATCTCAATTTCAAATTGGTTTACAGATTTGACCTCTATAGTCATGATCCACATAGCCGTCAATTGGTCTATGTTGACGCAAAAACAGGTGAAGTGCTGAAAAAACTGGAACAAATTTGCAGTATCGATCGTGTCGGTCTTGCCTATACACGCTATAGCGGTGTACAATCTATCACGTGTGACAGTATAGCCCCGGATACTTTCAGACTGGTAGAATATGGCCGCGGAAAAGGCATCACCACCATTAACGGACACCGGAGCGGCACATCAGATAGCGCGACAGATTTTTTTGATTCCGACAATATTTGGGATAATCAGAATTTCTATAAGGATGATGTGGCTACAGATATACATTGGGGTAGTGAAAAAACTTACGACTATTATCTCGCCACATTTGGCCGCAATAGTTATGATGACAGTGGTGGCGCTATATTTTCAAGGGTGCATGAGGGTCAAAACCTCAATAACGCTTTCTGGACAGGGTATTCGGCAGTATATGGCGATGGAGACGGTGACCTTTATCTCCCATTTACATCTCTGGATGTTTGCGGGCACGAACTCAGCCATGGTTATACCCAATACTCAGCAGATTTAATTTATCAAAATGAATCCGGTGCATTAAATGAGTCTTTTTCTGATATTTTCGGAAAATGTGTTGAATACGCCAACTTACCTTCAGAATTCAACTGGCAAATTGGAGCCAAATTAAGACTGGATAAAAAACCTCTCAGAAATATGGAAGATCCGGCTTTGGTGAGCATGCCCAAATTCTACAAAGGTGCCAATTATTACACCAAACAATGGGATAACGGCGGTGTGCATACCAATAGCAGTATTCAAAACTATTGGTTTTACCTCTTATGTGAAGGAGGATATGGCGACAGGGAGGATAATCAATATTTCAGAGTAGATTCTATAGGTATAGAAAAAGCGTCTAAAATTGCGTACCTGACACTGAACGGTTATTTGAATTCTTTTGCAGAATATCACGACATGTGTTATTTATCCATTGATGCGGCAATTAGTTTGTATGGTGAAAATTCTGATGAAGTGATGCAGGTTAAAAATGCCTGGTTTGCCGTGGGTTTGTTCGATTATTTTACAGAGATATCAAATCCTCCATATACGAACAAATGGACCGTTTTCCCTAATCCTTCCAATGGATATATCAGATTATCCAATCCGGATGCCACAGGATTATCAACTATGCTCATCACGGATATTACAGGGCAAAGTGCCATGCAAAAACAAGTATTAAAAAATGAATTACTGGATGTTTCAAGCCTGGCAAGTGGAATTTATTTTATTACGATGAATGGAAACTTCACCATGAAATTTATTCGGGAATAATTCTGAATGATTATTTTTTGAATTTACTGCTGATATAGGCAGATACACTCTGATATAATGTCTGCATATCTTTCTGAGTACTCAGAAGTTCAAGATGTTTTTGCATAGTAGCCCCATCATTGCGTTTGGCAGGCCCCGTCTGTACGTCGTGAGGCGACATCATATCAATGCGTTGAAAGGTCTGTTTCATCAGTGGCTTTAAGCGATTAAAATCCAGTTTAAATCCTTCTGCAATATCTTCCGCAGCCATCATCATGGCATTGGTAAGTTATTGGCAAAAACAGCCGCTAAATGATAATACAATCGTTGTTGGGAATCTACGACATAAGACTCTTTGTGGCAGAGATTCAGAACCTGCTGTAGGTGTTCCAGTAATTCGCCGATATTGGCTTCTATCAGGAATGGCACTTCAACTGATGTCAACTCCATATCCCTGTGAATCGATTGTAACGGATATAAAACCCCGTGAAGGACATGTTGATCCAATACTTGCATGGGTATGCTGCCAGCGCAATGACAAACAACAAAATCTCCTTTAGGAATAGACTGACTGACAAGGGCTATCTCATCATCATTCACACATAACAAAACCAAATCTATATCAGCTGTCAAAACCAGTTCCACTGAAAAACTACTGTTCAGTTCGTCTGCCAGAGTTTTCCCTGACAATTGATTCCTGCTGATAATTTTATCTATAATGAAACCATTGTCCTTTAAAAGATGCCCCATATAATTCGCCACATTCCCGGAACCGACAATGGCAATATGGTGGATATCATGCATCATGAAAGTTTGGCGTCGCGTCGTTTGGATTCCTTGAATCTTTGGATAATGGCCATGATAAAACCAAAAATCATTACAAATGTACCGGCCCATAACAAATTGATATATGGAAATTCAATAGCCTTTAAGATGATATATTCAATATTGGGTTTTCTGATTCCCGAGCTGATAACAAAAAGCATATTCTGCGGATTGTTTTTATCGGGCATCACACGGTCGAATATCAACATCACACCTGCCTTGTCAATAATAGACTCTTTAATTCTTATCTGGTCGTCGCTGATAAACTCGGGACGTGCCATAAAGGTATCACCAATACTGCTGACGATTATTTCCGCCTGCAGGTGCAGTTTTTTGTTGTCCTGTGATGCTTCTATCACATTGATTTTATTCAATTTTAACTGCCGTGTTCCATCTTCAGTCACAAAAGTTTGCCCGATAGATACTGTATCTGTTTTGAAATTTTCAAATTCCTTTTGTTCTTTATTTTCCATACCACTTTCATAGGTCACATGGGTGAAAATATCGCGTGTCAGGTAATGCCTGGTATCCGGATTACTCACCAAACCCATTTTAGGATTATTCTGAGTATTGGGTCTTAAGGTAAATTCATCCTTAATCTGTCCCTGCTCATCCATCACCTGATAGTTCACCTCAAAATATCTGTTAGGCGCAATATCATCGGCTTTTTTGTACGTTGCTTTTAAACGGTTACCGGCGAAAATGAGGGGTTTGTTTTTTGCCAGCAATATATTTTCCCTATTGCCTGATTTCGCATTCTCATCGGGTTTACCCTCTGCATTGGTTTCTGAAAAATAACCGGTTCCGGAGGTATTGACACTGAGTACTTTTTTATTGACAGATGACACAACTACACCCAGCATCATCAGTCCAAAACCGACGTGTGCAAGACTTGCTCCTGAAATTTTCACCTTCCCTTTCAGCGTTTTTATCATGAAATAAAAATTAGCAGAAATAGCATACATACTGCCAATAATGAGCAGCATAAATTTAAACTCCCAGATATCAAACAGGAATAAAGCACCGACAGATAAAACAAGGGCAATTAATAAGGTATTGGCAATGGATTCAAATACCTTTTTGGTATCTGATTGTTTATATTTAAAAAACTGTCCGATAGCGGTTAATAAAACAATCGGAATTGCAAACCATATCTGTACACTGTTGTAATAATCTTCGCCTGCAGATGCTTTGCTGGTTTCAAATAATTTATTGATAACCGGAATACTGGTCATGGTAATAATCTGGAAACCGGATAACAAAAGCACCATGCTGCCAACAAACATCCAGAACTCGCGACTATAAAGTTTATCTGTCTCGATATTGGTGCCGTATAATTTAAACAGATTTCTTACAAACAAAACGGTTGAAATCAGGAAAACAACAACGCCAATAATACTTAAAACGGTCACTTCTACCTTCATGGGCACCAGAGTGATGACCATGATGATTAAAAATACCGGAAGAAAAAACAGACTCGCTTTTTTAATCCCTTTAAAACTTAAGGCATATGTGAGAAATATAAAGGAGAATAACAATAAAATTAATTGCCCGGATAAACCAAGATCAGTAAACGAATGCACACTGGCATTGCCGAGAATACCGCTCCTGGTGAGGAAAGTGGCATATAAGACCATAAAAAAAGAGAAGATGGTCAATAAAAATGTGAGTACCGGGTACTTGCCTGTCGACTTATTAATCAGCAACATGTGGGTAGCGGTAATCAACAATAACCAAGGCATCAATGAAGCATTTTCGACAGGATCCCAGGCCCAATAACCTCCAAAACTCAGACTTTCATAAGCCCAATATCCACCCATGATAATTCCCGTTCCCAACACCATGACACCAACCAATGCCCAGGGCAGAGCCGGTATCATCCACTCTTTCATTCTGCGTGTCCACAATCCTGCAAATGCAAATGCAAAAGGCACAATGGTAGCGGCAAAACCAAAAAACAGAGTGGGCGGATGTATCACCATCCAATAATTTTGCAAAAGCGGATTAAGACCATTGCCATCTTTATATACCTGAAGATAATTTGCTTTGCCAAGTTTGTCAAGTATAGGAATCAGCAGCGCTTCAGGGTTGTGTTCCCTCATCAGTATAAAAGGACTGCTTCCAAGTTTAAAATCCCCTATCTGGAATCCCAGCAACATACTACCGAGTATTACCTGCGCCAAAGCGATGACAGTCAATACCGGAGCTTCCCAGTTCTTAGCTTTAAACAATAAGATAATACCAAGCACGGCATGCCAGAACATCCATAACAGAAAACTGCCTTCCTGCCCTTCCCAGAAACAACTAATCATATAATACACCGGCAATTCTCTTGAGGAGT
>Ga0123337_10003521_pt1 | contig 16628 bp, 14 predicted proteins | sample frozenSSSSmetaG_FD_89792 | JGI IMG/M metagenome (GOLD analysis project Ga0123337, IMG submission 89792) | Glacier valley bacterial and archeal communities from Borup Fiord, Nunavut, Canada, to study Microbial Dark Matter (Phase II) -... | ecosystem: Environmental > Aquatic > Freshwater > Ice >... | reverse complement strand
ACATGTTGAAGATGGGTATCAACTCGGGTGCCTTCCAAATTGCAGAAAGAGTATGTGCAGATCCAAGATTAAGGAGGATACAGATCAAGGTAAGAATTCCGCTAATAGTGAATGATGCAGAGATGATTCGGGGATGCTCTGTAATTTCCTCGGAGGCAAGATATTTGATAAGCGCATTTTGAATCAAACCACCCCTTACAGTTTCCAGAATGGTTACTGTAACCATAAATAGAACCCAAACGCCATAGTCATTTGGTCCAAGGATCCTTACCAGGATGAAAAAGCTACCGATACTGAAAAATACTCCTGAAAGGTTCTGAAGTAAGGTGAAAAAACCTGACCTGATCCAATATAGATCCTTGTTGAATATTTTCATTGAAGTTAATTCATCAATCATTTAACAGGTATTTTTCAATTGCACTATCAAGCTCGGCATCTGATTTTGCATGAACTATTTTTGCACCTGAAAGTTTTGGATATAATTTTTGATAACAATTAAAATGATGCTCCGGACCTTTTTTTGAAAGGATAAGATTGATCCCGCCAAAATAACTTGCCAGGGTCCCTGTTCCTCCGTGGGTAGAAATAAAATGGCTTGAATTGGCATAAACCATTAATTGCAAATGATTGAAATTATTGGCTTTTGCCTTATTTTCCTTGTACAGGTTTTCCATCAGGATCACTTCCGGATGTTCTTTTTCCAGCCATTCGTATTCATGAAGATCATAGATCACACTATCATCTGTTGCAATGTTCTGTGAGCGGGGCCGGTCATAAATTATAGTGAATTTGTCTTTGAGTTTGTTAATGATAGTACGAAGTACAGGAATGCTTAAAAAACTAACCGGAGCATTATCCCATTCCATATTATAGCGATTGGCGATTATAAGAATGGGCTTTTCGTATACATATATTGAATTTTGATAAGTTTCTTTTAATGGTACCTGAGCCCATTTACTCATGTCATAATTATGGCTGTAGAGTATCCGTGGCGTTTCGAAATTATAGTTTCCTTCATTCGAACGTTCCTCAAATGACTCCTGGTGATCTTCAGAGAAGAAATACAATTCCCTGGTAAGTTTTGACGATATCGTTTTGTCTAAGGTTCCATTTTTGAAATGCCAGTATGCAAATGGAAGTACAAACTGAAGTTCCGGTGCAAATTCACCATTGAAGGAAATGCTTTTATATTTTTTCCTGAAAATATAATCTTTGAAAAAATATTTCAGCTGAACTAGCTGACAATAATAAGTGTCTTTGTAAAATTGTTTGAATTCCTTGCCTGTTTGAGGATATAGGATACGAACAAACAAGCTTAAGAATTTATTGATAATGGCCTTCGAAAGATCAATAAATGTATTTTTTTCTGCCCTTAACTTTGCAATATCAGATTTAATAGCAAAGCCATGATTTACTCTAAGAAAACGCAGATCATAATTATATCTGAATTGCCTGTAAATATCCCGGGTAAATTTTATAAATGGGCTTTTACTTAAAGTAAATCTTCGTCTTACTGTGGTGCTTGGTTCTGCTTCGGGATTTATTTGCTCGAACAAGCCTTGATAGTCATCGTAAAAAAGGCCCTTACCTCTTTGCTGAAGGAAAGAAATACACATACGGTATTCGGCCCGGTCAACACTTACCTGTTCAGTATATGTACCGAATTTTTCAATAAAATTAGACCTTCTCAGGTGGGGGTGGTCACTGTAAAAATAGATCTTTAGGTAATTTAACGACCATGGTTTATAGATCATTTCAGAGAAGCCATGTTCAAAAGGTTTCAGGTGTGGATATTTTATGTAGGAATAAAACCGGATAATATCCATTTCTTTCCTTTTATGCATGATATCAAGTGCATCCTGAAAATGTTCTGCAAAATCAGCTAAGGGAATAAAATCTTCCTGAACATATAGGGTATAGGGACACGTTACAGCTGCCTGACCTTTATTAATATTATTACCCAGTCCCATGTTTTTTGAACTGGTGATCAGTTGAAAATTAAAAGTATTTTGAAGTGCTTTAACAGATTCCAGATGTTCAGTCAAACTTCCATCGTCTGAAACTATTATTTCCTCAAAACTGCAATTCAGTTCTTTGAAAATTTTCAACAGACGTTCCAGAGAGTTGCTTCGGTTATAATGGGTTATTAATAAGCTAACGTCTTTGAAGAAATAAGGTAATGCCATAGTGCCAGGTACGTCAGGAATTTCCGTCTGCTTTTTTATTTTCCGGTAATCTGGAGTGTAAGTTATAAAAAAAGCGCTTAAGTTCTTTAAAGAGCCGGATGGTTAGCGCTCCTGAAAAACTGCCATCAAGCTGGAGGGTCCTGGTGCCCGTCCATGTTCTTGCCCTGTTCAATTTTACCTGTTTTATTTTACCGAATGGCATAAGATCAAGACAAAGTTGCCCATCTTCACCCCTTCTGTTAATTTTTATAAATCCAACCTTTAAGCCTGTTTCCCTGATATAGCCCATACTCATTCCATAAGCATTAAAATATGGGCGGTTCATATGTCTGAATTCTGCGACAATATCTTTCATCATCTCGAATAAACTTAGTTTCCAGCGAGGAAATTCAGAATTGCCTATAAAGGAATATCGTCCATAAACACATACTACCTGCTCTTGCTCCAAAACCCTGATCATCTCATCGATCCAGCAATCGGGGTATAAACAGTCGGCATCTCCCATTAAAATGTATTTGCCAATGGCATTTTCTTGTCCGAGTTGCCTCGCCGGACCGCAACCCTGAACTGATTCAAAAAATGATTTAATATGTAATTTATCTAATGTTTTTTGGGTGTTGTCAATAGAATTATTATTTACGACAATGATCTCAAATGGAATGGAAGTTTTCATTTTAGAAAGGCTTGCGACACATCTAAGAATGTTTACTTCTTCATTCCAGGCGGCAATCACAACACTTACTAAGGGAGATTTACTCTGAACACGGTCAAGGTCTGAATTGATATTGTCAAATACCTGACCTGGTATTTCATTGAAAGCAGAATAAGAATAATGAAACTGGTTTAACCAGGCTGGGTTCTTAAAAATATTCATTGTTCAATAAAAGTAATTCGTATCTGATAAATAATTGATTGAGCTTCTTTATATACGAATTGTCTGGAATTGATGTTAAAGATCAATCCTGAAATGTTTTTAAATAAAATCCTCTTTATATCTTCCGATTATTTTAAACTCCGGAGATAGTAAAAATAAGTACAATTACTTAGTTATTTTCAATATTTCAAATTAATCTGAAACTGTGTTGCAACAATTTATTGTTGTTTCTTCAATAGCTTCTTAATATTTAGCCAAAATCGTGTAATTTGGCATTATGCACTTAAGCAATTGTAATAATGGTTATTTAACAATTTATGTATTAGGCCACTACAGGCCAGGTGCGGCAGATGGATTGGCTGAATTCAATTACCAGAATGTAAAGCTTTTAAAGGACCATTTTGATTTTCAATTTATTGAGTTTGATAGATATGAGGAGCAGGATCATTATTCTTCCTGTAATTCAGATTCAGTACTGATTCATTCTTTTGGTTCTAAAAATCTCCCTTCCTATAAACTTTCTTTGCTTTTTAAAAACTGGTTGAAAAATCGAAATTTTTCAAACTCTGTTTTTCATTTGAACCATATTTACAATCTTAATAATTATCTGGTTGCCAGGTTATTATACCAGGCCAGAATACCATATCTGATCACTCCGCATGATTCTTATGTTTATTGCAAGGCATTTAAGGCGGATAAATTCTTTATTAAACGTATTTATAGAGATCTGTTTGTTCATTTTATTGATAAATATGTTTTCGATCATGCCTCCTTAATACATGCTTTAACCAATCAATGTGAGCCTTGTTTGCGTTTGCTGACCGATAGCCCGGTTAAGGTTGTTCCAAATCAGGTTAGTGATATGAATTTGCCTCTTGATCTTAGCGTAATAAAATCACAAGTCTGTTTTATTGGCCGCTCTGATATTTATCAGAAGGGCATTGATCGTTCCTTAAAGGGCCTGAATTTATATAAAAAGTCTTTAAATGATACTCCTGGAATAGTATTCAAGATCGTAGGGCCTGCGGATGCTTCATCAGATATATTGCGGCGAAAGCTTTGTAAGGAACTGGATCTTGAGGTGGGGAAGGATGTGATATTTACTGGAAGAGTGGATGAAGATGAGAGGAACAGAATATTAAAAGAGTCAAGGGCCTATATTCACTTATCAAGATTTGAGGGTTTTGGAATCAGTGTAATACAAGCTTTGTCGGCCTATAAACCGGTAATTGTTTCAAGCCAGGTTCCAACAAGTGATACCATCAGGGCATATAAGGCTGGTTATGTAGTTGAGACTGCTGATGACATTGCTGAAGCGCTTTCTGCTGTCTTCGCATTGACTGATGAAGAATATATATCAATGGCAAATAATGCCAGACTATGTTATGAAGAGAATTTCAATCCCAGAGTTGTTGGCCCGCAGCTGATAGCGCTTTATAAAAGTGCTGCATCCACCTCAGAATGATTCAAACGCCCTTTTTTCTTTGTAGTTAATTCGTTTTATTGTATATTAGGTGGAATGAAAGTACGGAATCCAAGTTCGAGATTTGACCTGTCTATAAAGGATAATTACAAAGTTTTAGAGGTAGGGGGGGGACATAATCCGCACCCGAAGGCCAATGTGGTGGTTGATAAATTTGTGGATTCAAATTACCACAGAAGCGGGGATATTAAAGTTCTGAAACATCAGCAATTTTTAAATGCCGATGGCGAGGAGCTTCCTTTTGAAGACCGGTCTTTTGATTATGTTATTTGTGCTCAGGTTTTGGAACATGTGAACGATCCCGTTCGTTTTATTAAAGAGCAGACGCGTGTTGCTTCCTGTGGCTATATGGAAACCCCTTCCATGATTGGTGAGTTTCTGATTCCTAAGGAATCGCATAAGTGGGTTTTGCAGGAGATTGATAATAAGATCGTAATGTATGAAAAAGAGCAGATTGACTTCAGGCCTGTTATGGATTTCGGCTACGTATTTCAGGAATTTTTACCTAAAAATTCAATAGGGTTTAAGATCATGCAGCAAAATCATAGTGATCTCACTCTTTTGAAATATGAATGGAAGGATGATATAGAGGTTCTTGTAAATCCTGACAGTTCCTATTATAAAGACTTTTTCACCAAACCATGGGATGAAGAGGCATGTAATCGTTTTCTGGTTAAGAGAACTTTAAGCGGTGAAGGTATGTCAAGCTTTTCTGCTTTTATTGATATTTGCCGTTCCGTGTTTAAGAGTAAGGTGCTTAAAAAATAACAGAACTCAGTTTCCGGGTTTTTTGAGGTTCCTGAAGATTAGTTCTGCGATCTCTTCAACCCGCCTTTCCCATGTGTTTTCCCTTGCAACATTCAATCTCGACTGTATTAAATTTGGATCCTCTATTTTCAGAGCGGCATCTATAGCCAGTGAAAAGGATTGTGCATTATCACAATAGGAAACCACTTCATGAGTAAAATCTTTAAGATCAGGATTGAAATTACTAGCCACAACAGGCTTTCCTGCACCAAGATATTCAAATAATTTTAGTGGAAAGATAGTCCGGCTGACGGCATCTTTTTTAAATGGAATAATGGCTACATCAAATCCTTTGATCAGTCCAGGCATCTCTTCAAAGGGTATGCGACCGATGTAAAAGATATTGAATGTTCTTAAAAACCATTCGGGAACAAATTCAGGCATTAATGGTCCTGCAAATACAAAGCTTTTATCTTTATTTGCTTCAGCCACTTCTTTTATAAGTTCGTAATCAATACGTCTTTCAATACTCCCTGCATAGCCAATTACAGGCTTTTTAAGGTCTGATAAATGAATATTAACAGGCAGGTCTTTATCAAGGGCCTTTGAACTATGGGTAATATCTGCTGCATTAGGAATGAAGTGTGTATTTCTGTTTTGCTTTAACTTTTCTTCATAAAGCATTCGGCTGGTGCATATTACCAGATCACTTTTTGCAACCAGTTCATCTTCAGAAATGATCCCATGTTTCATATCATAAGGAATGATCATCGGGTCTACACAATGGTAGACAGTTAATGCAGTTTTCAGGGAATCAGCAATTCCCGGATAATGAAAGTTGAAAGAGTTGATAAAAATAAATTCAGAAATATTGTTCAATTTTATCGCTTTTCTGATACGTTGCCTGATCAATAACTCATTGAATTTGAGCATTAAACGGTAGATTTTTCCTTCAGGGAGAAAATTAATGCTGATCAGTGGCGGAGAGATGATGATTTTTAAATTTTCAATTCCGCCTGATGTCAAACCATCAGAAAAAGGAGAGAAATACCTTTTTCTTGTTCTGATCTGTTCAGTTCCTTTTAGCTTGAAATAGTCTTTCCATGTTATCGGATAATCGATATAATAGACAAAATTATTCTTTGCAAGTTCTTTTGCTGTATTGTAGCTTGTCGACTGATCAGGCCCGTCAAATTTAGTGGCGCCTAGAATAAAGATATGTTTACCCTTTAGTATCATTAATTATTAACCTTCTCCCAAAGCCGGGTATCATGATTATAGCGTTTAATGATCTTTGCCGGATTACCAACAGCCACACAATAAGCAGGCAGATCCTTGGTAACAACACTACCTGCGCCAATGATAGTATGACGGCCAATACTTACTCCGGCAGTAATGACAGAATTGGCTCCTACCCATACATTTTCTGCTATTGTGATCTTTGAAGTACTAACTTTCTGCATGGTAGGAGGGGTATGAATATCTTCATAGCTATGATTCATGCCCGAAATGACCACATTCTGGGCAGTCATTACATGATCAGCAATTTCAACCGGTCCGATAATAACATTGGAAACTCCAATAAATGAACGGCTTCCAATATGTACATCACCAACACCGTTATTGATCGTTGTGAAATCTTCAATTACCGAATAGGCGCCTAACTCGAATTTTTTGTAAGGGAATAGATCCATTTTGGTCCTTCTCCTGATGATGGAACCTTTCCCTCTGCTATGCTTAAAGGGATTCAAAAGTACTCTTACCCATAATCGCGGACGATATTGGTTCGGTGAAATAAGCGCCCAGCGGGCAACCTTTTTCAAAGAATCATTTGATCTGATTATGGATGATATAGACATTTTCTGATTCTTTTACTTTTCAAAGATAAACATAGGATATTCGCCTTTCAAACCACAAACTTCCGGTTCTTTTTCCTCTTTATTGTAAACCCAGTTTAAGATCTGCTTCCCAAACAGGGATTGATGGATATAATAACGCATGAATGGGACACTAAGGCTTCGCCATACAGCTAATTTAAATGGTGGTAAATTCTGTTTGAAATAGGTATAGTTATGTGCAAAGAAATATAATCTTTTTTGCGGTTCATTTTGCCTTGTCAGCTTCGCAAAAAGGCTTAAAAGCCTGTTCTTAATATAGACAAATGCCCTGAAGGGTAATAAACATATATTCATCCATGGAGAATGTTTGTACCAGTCATAAACCACTACCCCTTTACCATTGGTCGCCAGAATTCTGTATAATTCCTGTATAGCCAAAACCTGTTGGTCTTTTGGAATATGATAAATGGTATTCAATGATACAAATCCATCCATAACATTGTCTTTGAAGGGCATATTACACATGTCAGCAAGGACATAAATGCCTTTGTCTCCAAGTTTCTTTTTCGCCTCTGATAATGCCTGAAATGAAAAATCAACACATACCCGGTATTTATAATTGGATGAATATTGTAAATAATCTGAATATTGTAAGGCCCCGGAGGCAGCATCCAGCATATAGGTGCCCTTTGTATTCAAAAAACGCGATACCCGGTCATGGCATTTTTTCAAATATTCTTTTGATACCTCCCTCAGATCTTCGTAAATAACAGCATCCTCATAATTGCCTTCTTCATTCACAAACCAGCCTTTCTGATTATAAAAATTTTGAACCAGTGCCTTGTCTTTATCTATCTTTCCACTAATAATATGATCTGCTGAACCTGTCAGAGCCAGATCTTTCAGCAATAGCACAATGCCATTAATGATGGGATAAATATAGATATGGTCTGTTGAAATTAATCCCAGTTCAATGGTGTAATCGATCTGTTTCCCATCTAATTGCCAAAGTCTATTCTTCATGGAATCTTCATTGAGAGCAATTATCTCTTCAGGCTGAAGTACTGAGAGTTCTTGTCCGCTTATAGGACACTTCAATATACTGATCCACTCTAAATTCATTTTTGTTTTATTAATTATGTTTATACACTGCTGCCTGCATCAGCAAGCGCTTGTTTTTCTGCTCTCTTTTCTTTGTCAAGTTGATAGGTTGCGTTGATAAGCGCCGCAACCAGGAAGAAATATACATTTAATGGATATTGTGTAATAGCTTCCTGGGGATAATTTCCAATGGTTAAGGCATACACAATTAATACCATAGCCAGACAGTAGCTTTTGAGTTCAGGATCCTCGATTGCAAAAAAATTGTTTATTCCTGTTTTTAGGATAACAAACAGGAGGGTGCAAAACAGGAATAAGCCTATCCATCCCATTTCAACGGCCACACGAACATAACCACTATCTGGAGGGAAGGATGCCAGAAAAGATCCCGGAGAAAATTTGGCTCCCCATACCCCGGTTGATCCGAGTCCGCCACCTATTGGATGCGACCAGATATAGGGCTGAATCATTTTCTGATTACGTGCTCTTACATTGAAGGATGCATCATCAGAGGGTTTAAAGGCAGATTGAAATCGGTAAAGCACCGGATTACTAGTAGGTATGAATATGACAACGGCCATTAACATTGCAGCAGCAGTAGTAATGATCAGAATCTTCTTGTTAAACACAAGTATGGTTAACATGATCATCGCTGCAGGCAAGAGTACGTAGGCACTTCGGGTGCCTGAAAAAAGCATATTGGTGATAAAAAACAATATCAGACATCCCAGAATTCCTTTTTGTATCTTAGAAACTGTGCCGAACATTAATCCTACACATAAGAGTGAGCTCAAAATCATATTATATGAAAAGGCGGTCGGGTCAGAAAAAATTGAGAATTTTCTCCATACCCCATTAATAAATAAGAGGTCCCTGATCAGTGGATCTGAATAGAGGTATGCTTCTTCATAGGCGAAAAATCCAATGAATTGCTGTTTGTATCCAAAAAGCCCGGCAAATACACTCAAGCCCAGCCAAAGTTTAATGATAAGTCTGATAAATTTTATGTCACGTATATTATAACTGAAAACGAAATAGGTAAGCATTACAATTGCCAGGCTTCTGATGGTATATATCCAGGCCATTTTCGATTGTGCTACCGGATTTGCGACCAAAATGAAGTTGTAAATGATCCAAATGATGATCATTACACTTATCGGATTGTTCAGGAATGACCAGTCGGGCCGATATTTAAGTTGAACAAACAGTCCGATGATCAGCAAAGCTAAAATGCCGTCCATCACTGTCCCTAATGGGAAGTTGATTAAGTTCATTCTCAAAATCCACATGATCAGGTAGGAAGCGATCAATAATACGGTTATTCCAAATTTAGGCTTGGAAATCACAGCAAAGGCGATGATCGGGCCAATTAATGCGATAAATATCAATGCGGCACCTTTGATCTGGGCAGATTTAACGACATAGGCAAACATGATGGAAATCGCAAGCAAAATAATAAAGCCTGCTGGTTTCCCAAGGGTTTTAAATGAAAGGCCAATATCTTTAAAATTTTGTTTCATCATTTATAAGGCCAATATTACAAGAACAGAATTTTAATAAAAAAGAAAAAAACAGTAATAAATGCCAGAGCCATGGATGCATATTTACTGATCAGTAAAAATATCTCCTTGGTAGTTTTTCTGTCATTTATATGGTTATATCTCATTTTAAATCATTGTTATTAATTGACCAGGTCATCCAGTTTTTTTTTATGGCTGTGTTCTGTGGCAACAGAAATTTTATCTGCCGACCGTATTTTTAGCAGAGAGATGATCTGATAAAAAATGAATTTAGGGATATTTACCAGTGATCTGTATATCAGGGGGTCAGTATTCTTATGTACTATACTAATTCCAAAACCCCAAATAAAACATATAAATGCAATCAGCCAAATAAAAGCAGTAAATGGATCTATTGCAATATTAATAATAAGACAGATCAATGATAGAATAAGAAAAATAAATAACGGTGGCCTAAGAAGTACAATTCCAAAAAGCAACTGATTAATGTTTTTGTGAACGATGCCTTTCTTTATCAGTTTAAATCCATTGCTAAAGTATTTGAACCAGGAATTTATCCAGCGCGATCTTTGTTTTACCAACTGCTCAGTATGAGAAGTTTTTTCATCATATACAATTGCCTTTTCTGCAAATGCAATTCTTAATCCGCGTTTCACAATTTCATACTGAAGGGCTTTATCGAATCCAGCCCCTTTGATCTCAGTATTTTTAAAGCAATCTTTATAAAGTTCAGTGGTAAATGCCATACCTGATCCGGAAAGTGTTGCTGATGATCCAAGGCCAAAAAGAATTTTTCCATCGTAAAAATGGTAGTATATGTCTCTGGCGGCATCCAGTGCGGCATAGTTTGTTTCCAGATTTTTTGCCATACGAATACCCTGAACTGCCTGGAAGCCAAGACTGAAATAATAATCGAGTTCTGATAAATAATCTTTGTGAACCAGGTTGTCACTGTCAATGATCGTTAGCAGTTTATGATCCCTTTTAAAATGGCTTATTGCATAAAAATGTGATCCGGTATTACTTGCAATTACCGTTTCCGGACGAAGCAGAATAACACGTTTATCACTGAAGTTTAAATCAGAGATATCGCAATTATCAGCAACAATATAAACCAGAAAATTACCGTAATTAAGCTTTAGGATAGAATCGATCACTTCAGGGATAAGGCTGGTTTGCTGATAAGCAGTAACTATGATCGCATAGTCATTCTCTGGAATTGACCTGAACGCTGCATGCTTTTTTTTAATCTGGTGAATTGACAGGTAAAAAAAAAAGAATATCAAAGGCAAAATGAGGTTATATCCGATCACTATCTGGATCAATGTCCATATATATATTATGATGGGATGCAGCATATCATTCTAGAACATTTGCATGATCTATTTTTTCTTCAAATTTTCCTTGTTGCTTTACCTTATTTAAAATCCAGCCTATGAACTGACCATTCAGATTGGTCAGATAATTAATATGCTGCTTTTTCATTTCATTGATAGTCTGATCAGCTTCAAAAATGCTGACCGTTTTATCTGTGAATAAGATCCATTCCTTTGCTTTATTCAATGCATCAAGCGGAGGTGTTTCAACAAGGATGATATCGAAATGGGAGCGTAGTTGCTCCAATCGTTGAAGTATGGTTTCTTCATTGCTTACCTCTAATAAGGATTTATCACCCCCGCGATTTCCCATGACCATGATACCGGTATTGAAATTGATTCCTTCCAGATCTCCGGAATGCAGGTAGTCTTCCAGGAAGAGTTTTGTATTTGAATTTTTTGTGATCGAAGGATTATCAAAATTACCGTCGATCAGTAAAACCTTTTTATTCACCATCACATAGGTATAAGCAATGCAGGCAGAAATAAGGGTTTTACCCTCGCCTTCGGCTATGCTGGTAATACTTAATATTTGTCCCCGTTCTGAAGTCTGAGCAAGCTCCCTGTTTACTTCAAACCGGGTTCAACGCAATTGCTTTTTAAACTCCCTCATTTCTGCTGTGCCATGCAGGTTCTTCCATATCCCCTTAAGGTCAAGAGTAGATTTCCCTACCAGGTTTAAATATCCAAGCACAGGAGCCTTCGTGATAAGTACAAGATCTCCTGGTACCCTGATGCGGTTATCCAGGAAGAATATCACAAATAGTATGATCACACAGAAAACCCCGCTTAGAATCCCGCTAATTATTACAAGAAGCATTTTTTTGGAAGGTAAAGGATTTCCGGGCATGGCAACCTGAGCTTGTCTTAATTTGACCGGAAACTCAGCCTCCATGGTAACTTTATTATATTGTGCCAGAAGGTCCTGATATTCATCACTTCCTGTTTGAATATCACGCTCAAAAGTTTGAATTACTGCTTCATGAGGTACCAGCATCTCAAATTTGTTGCTCATTACATCCAATTGTTTTTTGAGCGAGTTCAGGCCATAAACTGCACGGTCAAGTTCAATTTGAAGTTCCAGCTTTTTCTGGATCAGTAATGTTTTTGAATTAAGAGGGTTGTCAGTGTACTTATCAGACATGGTATTGATCTGTGCACTCATAACCTGCTGAAGGGAGTCTATTGAGATCTTATATTTTTCGTCAAAGTCGTTTTTTATGTATTTATCCTGCAAGGCGTTCATTTCTGCCTTAGTACCAATTATTTTCTGGTTAATATTGGTAAAGGTCGATTCCATATAACGGCGGTCTTTTGGATCGAACATTTTATCTATACTGGCAATGGTGCCTTTCAGAGAAACAATGTCTTTTTCTGCCTGCAACATTTTTTGTTCATAATCTGCAGTTTGGGAATAGATCTGTGAGGATTGTTCAGTCAGATTAAGTATCCGATTTCGAATTTTATATTCGCGTAAACCACTGATTCGGGACTGAAGGGTATCCGATTTGATTTTTAGAAGGTTCTTAAGAAAGTTAACGGATGAACGCTGATTTTCTTTAACCAGAACAGTATAATAATCTGTGAATTCATTGGATAAGGTATTTACTACAAATGAAGATAGTTCGGAATTTTCTGACTGGAAGTCAATGAAAATAAAATCTGTTGTTCCTGCACGGTACACCAGCATATCCCATTTTAGCGATAGTTCATCATAACCCATAGACAGAAGGATTCTATACATTCCCTCTTCATCATCATTTCTTAAATTCAGACCTTCTTTTTTTCGGTATTTTTCCTTAAAAACACTCAGTGCGTGTTTTTTTGCTTCCAGGTTTAGCGTATTAAGCAGTTCACTTGGTTCTCTGAAAGGCTTACTTGTAAGGTCATGGATGATAAGTTTGTAGGAAACAAGGTCAAGCATACTTTTTGATTGCATGACCTGTACCATATTCACAAACTTCTGATTGATTCGAGACTCCTGGAGTGAACTGGCTTCAGAAAGAGCCATTTGTTGGGTTTCATCAACTATTCCTGTGGCTATCTGTGCTTGCGCCGGGTAAACATCAGGAAGATTTCTGACAATATAAAAGGTAACCATCACCGTAATAAGCGGAACGGTTATAAGAACAAATTTATAACGTAATAATAAATCAATAAATTTCTTTATTTCCTCCATATTACCTCTACTGAACTTCCTCCACTTTTTTGGTTAATAATTCTTCCAGAGAAGCTTTGGCGATCAGAAAATTTGATTCAGCAGTTATTTTAGATTGCACAGCCCCTGAATAAGACATTTGAGACATGGTATACAGCTCAAATGTTGTTTCGCTTTTTTCGTATTTGGTCTTTATTTCCCTGCTGATATTCAATGCATCTGAAGATGCTTTGGTTTGCAATCTGAGGTTAGCAAGTGCCTGAACATAGCTGAAATAGCGTCTCTTAACTTCAGCTTCCAGTGTAAGATTATATTCATCAAGATCGTATTGTGCTAATTTTACGCTCTCTTTCGCTTGTTTTACGTTTCCGGGCTTTTGAAGGATGGAACTTAAATTAAAGTTGAAAGCTGCCTGATATCCATTGAAAAGAGTTGGATTTACCCGATCCAGAGAATTATTAGGATTGTAAACATAGTTAAATGAAAAGGCATCAAGCCAGGATAATTGCTCCTGTCCGACTGTGGTTTGAGCAATTTTTATGCGTCCTTCGAAATTATTCATTCTTGGGTAATTCTCTTTTGCGGTTGCTATCAGTTTTTCCAAAAATACATAGGAAATGTCTGTCATCATTGATTCCTGTGCCCTGGTGTATCCGCATTGCAATAAAATGAGAAATGCCGTTAATGAAAAGTATTTCCTGAACATAAATTAAAATTTTTCTTTGTGCAATATAACAGGTAATGTTTTTATGAGTATTTCTACGTCAAACCAAAATGAATACTTCAAGGCGTAAAAGTTATCAAATTTTTTCCGTTCCCGTTCAGAAATGTCTCTTTTTCCTCTACTTTTTACCTGCCATAGTCCCGTAACCCCTGCCGGGCCCATAAACCTTAATGACCATTCGTTTGATGTAAGCATTTCTGCCTCATAAAGTGGAAGTGGCCTGTTACCTACGAGAGACATATCGCCTTTTAATACATTGAAAAGTTGAGGAAGCTCATCGATACTCGTTCTTCTGATAAAATTTCCAAACCGGGTGATCCTTGGATCATCAATTAGTTTAACAAAAACAGATTTATTGGCTGAATTTTCTTCAGCAGGATCCGATTTATATAGATTTAATTCCGAAAGGTTTTCTAACTGCCGGTCAGCATTGATACTCATCGACCTGAATTTGTAAAAATCAAAGATGTTATAACCAGTGCCAACCCTTTTGCTTTTATAAAGTATCGGACCTTTTGTATCAAGCCTGATCAATATTGCTGTTGTGACTAATATGGGCAAAACCAGGATTATACCCAGTGTAGAAATAACAAGGTCAAACAGCCTTTTACCCATTGGTAATTTATAAACAACATCTGCCTTTTCTAAAATAGATAATGTTGGTTTTATTAGTTTGAATTTTACCAGGAAAGATAAACGTTCAATTAAGTGCTCAATGGGGAAGGGCAGGATGTAAAAATCATGAACCTTTAATTGCAAAGCTCTGGATTTCCATTCTTTATTTGGACTTGCAGAGATGAGAACAATAATAAGTTCACGCCACAATTCATTTTTTTTTATTTGCTCTATAAAATTGAAGCATTCTCCTTTTGTATCCGCTTCAATAATAATAACGTCGGGAAGCGTTAGAATAGATTGGTTGTCCAGATAATTCTTTAATTCTTCCAGGGTTCTGTTTTGAGAAATATTGAATTCAGCAGGCAGATCAGAAAGAATTGCACCGCATGATTGGGTGCCCATATAGGCAATGCTTAAATGATGGCCTTTATTAAGATAATAGCTATCCTGCTTAGTTGTTTCTAACATCGCTATATAAGAGGGCCTCTGATATTGAAGATTTTAATTCTGCAGGATTAAATGGTTTTTTGAAATAACAATCTGCCTGAAATGGCATTCTGGAAACAATATTGTCGAGATTGTCAGCTCCTGAGAGAAGAATGACAGGGGTGTCTCTATAAAATCCGCTAATTTTTAAATTTCTGATAAAGGATCCTCCGTCAATATATGGCATTTCAAGATCTGATATGATTAATGCCGGGTCATTTCCATCTTCCAGCCAGGAGATAGCGTCTGCGCCATTCTGCTTGATCACCAGGTCATAATCTTTTGATAGAATAAAATTAAGCAATTTTAAAATGCTTAGTTCATCATCAACAACCAGAATTTGCTTTCTCATAAAACTCATATAGACTAAATCTCACTCAAAATGATCAAGCATAAATATTAATAAACAATTGTTTGTCAGGATTTTGGCTAATATTCTGCCTCATTCTGGAAAAACAATTGCTTCTTTAAAATTTACTTAAACATTAAGTTGAAATAAACTTATTAATTAATGTTTTAATCTAACAATGAAAGTGCCAATAAATATAAACACTCTGTATGGGCAAATTTAGAAAAAGTGTGGAATTTATTGCCGGAATATTGGGGAAAAGCTTCCACAATTATGGCAAAATATTTACCGATGTAAACCGGATAGGTTGCTTTTTTTACTTATTCGTTTGAAAAATATCCATCCAATTAAATTTATTTGAAATTGATATTTAGGAATAAAAAATTCTGCCTTCAGAAAGGAAACCTGGTTTTAAAAAAGTAAATAAGAAATCTCTTTGAAAATGGGTTGTATCAGATTATTTAACTGCCAGTGGATAACCTTTATCGATCCAGTTTTGTTTCAGATTTGTTGGCAGGTTTAGAAGTTTACCATTTACAAAACCCATACTTTTCATCATATTAAATGCAGGACGAATGTTCGGACATTTATTAAAAGGACAGCATCCGCAATAAACAACTACAAAAGAGGTCTTAGGTAGTCCAGACAATGTCTTTTTGAATTTTTCAAGATTTTCTTTCTCGCTTGCCGCACCAAAATTCCTGGCTCCTTTTATGTTTTCAACAACTCCGATATTATACACCATAGCTTGTTTCGCTTTTGGATTTGCAATAATGGCGGCCAAGACTGATGGTTCGATCAGGTCTTTTTGAGTCCAGGTATCTCTTTTGTCCAGCGATTGTCTTGTATTTATGCTGGTTTGTGCATTACTGAAGGAAATTACACTAACACTTAAAAGAATACCAAGCAGGATTTTTTTCATCTGTTTATTTTTTAGTTTTTATTGTGATAAACCTACCTGCCGCTAGGCAAGGCGATCATGATTTGATAATCATACCCCTGCGGGTTTTAGCAAAATCATGATGGTTACATTTTTCTATTGTTTTGAACAACAAAAATAATCATTTTTTGTTCAATTAAATATTTTGGGATTGCTGTCTGATCATCGGGTGAGTGTATTTAGAAAATTGATCATTTCCTTATTATTATAATCCGCCATCCCAGTTTT
>Ga0123337_10003520_pt1 | contig 16629 bp, 14 predicted proteins | sample frozenSSSSmetaG_FD_89792 | JGI IMG/M metagenome (GOLD analysis project Ga0123337, IMG submission 89792) | Glacier valley bacterial and archeal communities from Borup Fiord, Nunavut, Canada, to study Microbial Dark Matter (Phase II) -... | ecosystem: Environmental > Aquatic > Freshwater > Ice >... | reverse complement strand
GTTGCCGACCTGCTGCCAGGGGTAGGCCTCGACGTCATGGTTTCCGGTCCCAACGAGCCCGGCTATCCACTGCGGGCGGAACCTCCGGTCGGTCTGGAAGCGATGGGAGCCAAAGCCGACGACCCGCTCGCATTGGTTTCCTTCCCGTTCCGCCTGCATCGCGACACGCACCTCGATCAACTACCGATCCCCTTGAACAAACCCCTGCTCGTCGGCTGGATTGCCGTCCTGCTCGCGCTTCTTACCGCCTCGCTACTCGTCCACGGCGTGATGCGCCTCAGCGAGCGCCGCGCCTCGTTCGTTTCCGCCGTCACCCACGAACTGCGCACGCCCCTAACCACCTTCCGGCTCTACTCGGACATGCTGGAAAGCGACGCGGTGAAACCCGAGAAACGCGGCGACTACCTGCGGGTGCTGTCGCGCGAGGCGGACCGGCTTTCCCACCTCGTCGAGAACGTGCTGTCGTTCTCCCAGATCGAGCGCGGCAGCGCCCGCTCGGTGGTTCGCGAGACAAGTGTCTCGGATTTGCTAGAGGCCATGCGCGAACGCCTTGAAGCCCGGCTTGCCACCGCCAGATTGAGCCTCGAAATGGACAGCGCCTGCGATCTCCGCGTACGCGTGGATTCCGCCGCTGTCGAACACATCCTCTTCAACCTCATCGACAACGCGGCGAAATACGCTGCGGCGGGCGATCCGCCGAAAGTGGAAATCCGCACTCTAACTACCGCCCGGCATCTGGAAATCGTGGTCAGCGATCACGGCTCGGGAATTCCCGCATCGGAGCGTGGGCGCATTTTCCGCGCCTTCCACAAGTCCGCCCGGGAAGCCGCCGAGAGCCGTCCCGGGGTGGGCCTCGGTCTCGCGCTTTCCCGCCGCCTCGCCAAGTCGCTCGGCGGCGGGCTGGAGTGTGTGGATGCAAAGCAAGGCGCGTGTTTCGTTCTGCGCTTGCCGCTCGTGTAGCTGAGCAGAAGGCACGGCTCGTCCCATATTCTTCATTTCCTGCCGAAGAATCGCAAGAACCGGAGTTTCAAGATGAAGATCTTGCGGTAAAGTGCACCCGACCATGCGCACGGCTCCTCCCATTTCGAAACACTCGGCGACCATTACCCAAGCTTGCCGGACGATTGAAAATTCGGAGGACCCGCCGTCGCTCACCGCCCTCGCGGCAGCCGCAGGATTAAGTCCGTTCCACTTCCAGCGCGTCTTCAAACAAGTCACCGGCATCACGCCCAAAGCCTTTGCCGTCGCCCGCCGATCCGAGCGCCTGCGCGCCGCCCTGCCCGAATCCGGCAGCGTCACCGAAGCCATTTACCAAGCGGGTTTCAATTCCAGCAGCCGCTTCTACGCCTCCTCTTCAGAATCGTTAGGAATGTTTCCCAAAACCTTCCGCGCCGGTGGGAAAGGGGAAATCATCCGCTTCGCCATTGGGGAGTGCTCCCTCGGTGCCATCCTCGTGGCTTCATCAGAAACGGGCGTCTGTTGCATCACGCTTGGCGACGCGCCCGATGCCCTGTTAGTCGATTTGCAAACCCGCTTCCCGAAAGCAGAAATCATCGGTGCCGATGAGGGTTACGAAACGCTCGTTGCTACAGTCGTCGGCTTCGTGGAAGCGCCCGGACTCGGCCTTGCCCTGCCGCTCGACATCCGCGGCACCGTCTTTCAGCAACGCGTGTGGCAGGCCCTGCGCGAAATCCCAGCCGGATCCACCGTGAGCTACTCCGAAATCGCCGGGAAAATCGGCAGCCCTCAATCCGTGCGCGCCGTCGCCGGGGCCTGCGCCGCGAATGCCATCGCCGTCGCCATCCCGTGCCACCGCGTGGTCCGCAGTGACGGAAATCTCTCCGGCTATCGTTGGGGCGTGGAACGAAAACGCCGTTTGCTCGATCGCGAAACCTTGGCACCGTAACTCATGGACCTCTTCGGCAACGACCCCGCCGCCAACCTGCTGCCTTGCGATGGCACGGTGAATTATTTCGGCCCGATCCTCAGTCTGGCGGATACCCGCCGCTATTACGAGACGCTGCTCCACGGGATTCCTTGGAAAAACGACCAGGCCGTCATCTTCGGCAAGCACATCATCACCGCCAGAAAAGTCGCGTGGTATGGCGACTCCGATTTCTCCTACACCTACTCCGGCACCACCAAACAGGCGCTCGTCTGGACTCCCGAACTGGCAGAGCTCAAAGGCCTCGTCGAGAAGCTCACCGACACCACCTTCAATTCCTGCCTGCTCAATCTCTATCACGATGGCAACGAGGGAATGGCATGGCACAGCGACGATGAGAAATCCCTGGGCAGGAACACCACCATCGCCTCCGTCAGCCTCGGTGCGGAGCGGGAATTTCGCCTCAAGCACAAGCGCACTCAGGAAGCTGTTTCCACGCTGCTCGCAAGCGGCAGCCTGCTCGTCATGAAGGACAGCACCCAGAGCCACTGGCTTCACTGCCTCCCGAAGTCCAAGAAGATCAAAACCCCGCGGATTAATCTGACCTTCCGGACGATCGTTTTGAAATGACCGGAGGCCCGAACCCCGTGGATTTGACGCTTGCGTTTTTGATAGATATTGGGAGTTTCGGTCATGAGTTCGAAAATGCGCCACGGGTGGAAATGGGGTTTGGTGGCGGCAGTCGTGGTGGCGCTTGCGCTCGGGTTGCAAACCGTTCTTATCCCGACTTTGCCCGTCGGGGTGGCCGCAGGCCCCGTGAAGCTCGCAACCTTCCCGGATGGCGCGACCTTGGAAATCCTCGGCGTGTCGGTGGGTGAGCGGGTGGTGGAGGTCTCTCCTGGCAGGAAATTCTTTCTGCCGTTCTTCACCCATAAGGGCTCGAGCGGCGGAACCTACGGCGGACTGAACATCGATACCGAATTGGAGGGTGGCCAGGTGATCCGCGCGCGCCTGCGCTCCGATTCGACGGCGGCGATGCTGATGGAGCTCCGCCTGAAGGAAAGCAGCGGGCTGGCCATGAAGCTCCCTAACTATTTGACCCAACACCTCATGGTGCTGAAAGACGAGAGGCTCGGGAAAGAGACGGGAGATCGCACGAGGTTTTTCCGCCCGGTAGATGACAGTGTGCAAGGTCTGCTGGATGCCATGAACAAGGTGGGATTGCAGCTGCTCATCCAGCATCGCGATCCGCAATCGGGCTGGATTCACTTGAACGGCCCCTCGATGTATCACGAGCCGTGGCCGGATCGCTATATCGTCGCTCTAACGGCATGGCAGCGCAGCTTGCCGACCCTAGACTTCCGCGCGATCCGCGCGGACGGGCAGGTGGCGGAATTTTCCCTGCCGAACCCGGAGTTTCGGAAATCGCTGGCAGCCGAGCCCATCACGGCCCTGCCACTGGTCCACAGTGGCGGCGACTACTCCCTAACCCTCCGACAGGTGGAGCGGTTCAGGACGCCGGGCGATCACCCGTTTTCAGGAGTAGAAATGGATTTCGTGCCAAGAAGCACACGGATTGCTGGTGAATACGGCGCAGCCCTCACCCTCAAAGGGGGGACCGCAGAGGATGAATGGGGGAACAGGGTGAGCTTCGAGCAGAATACGATTCACAAGAAGTTGATGTTTGGAGCGGGTCTCCCCGCATCGTCGCGACGGATGAAGATCTATCTAACGGTCGTACGCACGGTGAACAGCCCGCGCTTTGAATCCACGGGGTTCAACATCCTGGAAGGGGTGGTGAGCCCGGATGGTTTAAGTGTGGAATTCACTCCGGGGACCGATGCCGCTCGCTTCGGCATTCACAGCATGCCCGTCGGGGCCATCAAACCGACCACACCCGGGTGGTCTGATCCTGCGACGAAGGATTGGAAGCTTTTGACATTTCCTGTCACCGGGGGAAATGATGTTAGCCAGCTGCCATCGATCGAAAACCGAATCGGTAACATCTTCGGCGCGCAGTTCCTGATCTTTCCCGAAGGCAGCGATGAGTCGGACGGAATCACACCGTGGGGCCTGGATGGTGGCGGTGGACAAGGCGGAGAAAAATTCAAGTTCAAGCGGGATGTCACCTGGCTCGGTGCACCCGAAATGCTGCGCCCGGGTGCTAAGCTCCGCGTCGGGATCCATCGCCCGGCGAACTCCGACGAGTTGACCTTCGATCTGGAGCTTCCCGAGCAGGTGCGGCAGCGGTGATCCCGCGTTCGTAGCCTTCACGGGCCGGTCGCGACTCGATAGAATTCCTTCACCGGTGCGGCGTTGCCACTGAAGTCAGAGGAAAGCGTGCCGCTGGCTTGGTAGAGAGTGCCGACACGCCGCAAGGTCCACGAGCCGCTTGCCAGCGTGCTGGACGACTCGATCCAATACGGCGCAAAGCGCACTGGCGTATAGCCAAGCTGGCGGGTCGCGTGGTTGTAAACGGGCTTCGTCGGGCCACTGCTCGCGGAGTTGGGGTTGCTGTTCAAATAGAACTCCACCCGGTTTGTAAGACCATCCTTGTCAGGATCATCCTCCGGATTGCGACCCGAGCCGAGTGCTCCAACCGCTGTCGTTCCGAAATTGCTGCTCATCCACCCATCCGGAAGTCCATCGGCAGGCGTGGTATCAGACGAAAATCCGACCACGACGCAATTGACCACACGGCTGAGATTGACCCCGTCGCTGAATTGAATCGTGGCTCTTGCGTAACTGCTGCCGGCCTCGATATCGGCGTCGCTGAGCCGAGCGGCATCAATGAAACCTGAGGGTGAAAAGGTCAGAATCGAGTCAGACAATGTGAAGCTGCCTCCCCCCGTGGTGCTGCTGATCATACTCGGCGTGAGATCCGTGCCCTGCCGGTCGATCGCACGCAGTTGAATCCGGTTGACGCCCAACACGCCGCTGGGCAGCGCGCCGTAAAACGGATCGGTGGTGACGACCGGAATGATGCGGTCGAGTGCTGACGGTGGGGTGTTAGTCACGGGATAGCCGAACTGGATGCGATCCACATCATAGGCTTGGATTGTTGCGCCGGTCGAGCCAGCAGCCGAAGTGTAATACATGGTGGCGGCTTTGAGAATCGCGTCCGGTTCCGAGGCATTTTCACTCGAATGGGCGAGTCCGAGAGCGTGGCCGATTTCATGCGTTAGGACACGTTTGAAATTCGCCGTGTTCTGCATGAAGGAGGCATTGCTCGTGCTTTCCAAAACCACATAGCCGAAAAGCCGCTCCTGAAACCCCTGGGTTCCTACTCTTCCACCGGTGAAGGTGGACGAGGCCGCCTGAAAGCTCCCGCCTCCGATGCCTAGCGTCCCGCTCCCGTTCGTGATGGCATTGAAATTATCGTGAAGTTGGATTCTCAATCTACGGTCCGTGATATTGATATTACTGGCGGCGACGCCGAACGATTGCGTGCCCTCGTAGCGGAACTTGAGCGACGAGGCCCCTGCCCATGCATTGACTGCCTCAGCCACGGCGGCGACCGCGCCGGCTTGCGTCATGCCGGTCGGAAGCCGGGTGGCATCGATATCGATGAGATACGGAATCGGCTCATCCCCATCGCAGGTGGTGAAACGTGTTGGCTGACCGCCGGTCTCACTGTAGCCGGTAGGTGTCACCACCGATCCGGGAACCCCCGCATTGCCTTGGGCGCTGGCCAGCTCGGGCGCCGTGACTGGCACAAGGTTCGGCCGTGGGCCACGCGCCCGTCCGCGGAAAAAGTCACCCACCGCCCGGCCCCGCATCCCCGCGCGATACGCGTGGTGCGGATGGGCGGTCCAAAGACCGTCCCCGTCGCAGCTCAACAGCAGGATATAGGATTTCCCAATCACCAGAGGGATCGAATCCGAGCGAAAATCCGTGCGCCCGCCCATGCTTCCACCGGCGGTCGTGATTTCGAAACGCTCGGGCACATCGCCCTTGAAGCGCTCCACCAAGCGCAACAGGACGCGGGTGCGGAGGGTCTGATCCGCTGACAGGTATGATTCCGATGAGATCACTTCCAGCTCGGCCACAGCGCGACTCTTGTCGAAGGCTGCGGCATCCGTTTCCGGGGCGGTGCATCCAGCCCTCGCGGTTGATGGGAACAGCAAGCCAGAGGCCATACATAGGGATATTGGCAAAATGAATGAGAAGCGCATTGGTTTTCATTAAGATCGCTTGAATTGCGGACGCGTCCAGAGCGAATCCGCAGACTGAGGCGGAACCGGAAAATCGGGCCAAGGGCCAAACTATCGAGGTGAAGAGCACCGCTCGCGGGAACCCAGGACCCCGCATTTTGCAATAAGAGCAAGGCTTCCTTCGGCGCGGCGCAACACTCCCGGCGCCATCGGTGGGATCATGACTTCGAAGTTGAATACTCTCGTGGCAAATGACCCCTTCTTCGCTTGTCGAATCCGCCCGGGCTCTCCCAATGTCTTCACCTCGGAAATCGTTTCCTATCGTCTCACCCGCACCGGTAAGGACACGAGTGGCAATCTGATTTTCCCCCCCCGCGGTCATCACGAAGATCCGTTTGAAGGATGCAACCGCTATGAATCTGGTCGGAGGAACCAGCGTCTCCTATCGAATCTGCTATGATGCGGAGAGTGCCGCCAAATTCAAAGCGGCCCGCGACCTGTCCGTCATGACGGCACTGAAGACATAAATGGCGAAGTGACGGAGTGCTGGTGAACCGTCGTTGTGGAAGATCCACCGACACCTTGTGGACCTCGGGTCAGAAGGCTATACCGCGGATTTCAAGCTTCTTTGGCACGCACGGTGCATGTAGGGTGACTGCATGGCATCGAAGACATACGGGGTTATCACGCTCATCCAGGCGCTTTTGATCGGTTCGCTTTCCGCATACAGCGAATCCGGACACCGCATCGTCGGGGCTATCGCCGACAAGCGAATCGAAGGCAAGCCCACGGCTGCCGCCATTAAAAAACTGCTAGGCACGGTCAGCTTGGAACGCGCCTCCACTCTCCCCGACGAACTGCGGGGCGAGGACAAAGGACACGGAACCTTCAAACTTCCGGAAAACCCCGAGCTTGCAACCCAACTTCTCGCCTTCCGCGAAGCCAATCCGCCGGGGAGTGACGAGAGCGAAGATCATCTGCCCCCATCCCACCATTGGTTTCATTACACCGATGTTCCGATCCAGTCCCCCAGCTACAGCGCCACGAAGATCGGGACCTCCAAGTGGGACATCGTTCACATCATCGCCTATTGCAGCCGCGTGCTCGCCGGCACCGAGCCTGCTGTTAATGACCGCCACATCACCCCGGCCGTCGCAGTCGTGTTGCTCGCCCACTACGTCGGCGACATCCATCAACCTCTTCACGTCGGAGCCGCCTTCCTTGATCTGCAGGGAAAATTCATCAACCCTAACACAGACGCTTCCGCCCTGCCGGACCGCGGCGGCAACGACATCAACTTCGGTGCCACCAACCTTCATGGCTACTGGGATTTCGACGCAGTGGAATCCAGTCTCTCCTATCAACGCCGCATCCAGGGAAAAACCAGTGACACTCTATCACCTCACGATTGGGGGATCCAGCTCGCAGCGAAGGAGCCCGCAAACTGGAAGCCCGACTCCACGGTACAGCCCGTGCAATGGCCCGAGAAATGGGCCGATGAGATCCTCCCGATCGCCCTCGAGGCCCACGCCCGCTTGCGGTTTCTTCCCCGCGAGGAATTCGACAAGCAGAACGGCAAGTCGATCAACTTTTGGACCGCCGTCGAGAAACCTCACCAAGGTCGGTCGAGCTACGCTGTTTTCGCCTCAAAAACCGTGGAGGTCGAACTCCACAAAGCCGGTTGGCGTCTCGCCGCCCTCCTTGAGGCGAGCCTGCCGCCGGACTAACCCCATAACCACCTCCCATTCGCGACCCATGAGCCGCCTGTCGTGGAGCAGACTCCTAGGATAACGTTCGGGTGGGCGCATCCGGTGACGCCGCCAACCGCTTCGGTCCCGCCATGGATCTCCTTCCTGAATGCGAAAGCCGTCTCCCGCCCTTGGCTGAACCATGCGATCCCCTTTGACTCGATGAAGCCCCCAAGGGATGACGTATCCGCCTTTACCGCATCGTAGCCTCGCATAAAACGAACCGAAATAATCCGCCACCGAACTCGGCTCTGTCCCTGGGGTTTGGTCGGGTGTGGTTCGCAACTGCTGTCTCGGCCCCCCGCGCTGGCCAGCCGGAGGTTGAATAATTCCGGGTAGGCTTCATCCAAACGGATGATGTGCGGCAGTCTGAAATCCATCCATATTGACCTCGAAGTGATGTAGCTGGGTACAGAGGTTCATTAGCTCTCTTCCCACACTGACCTCAGATCCGTCGTCCGTTACTAACCATTGGCACACCCGTCCGGCGAATGAGGCGGTTTTTCCATCCAACCCAACAGCCCACCATGTGCACAATCCCATAAAACCCGACGAGAAGAATCTTCGCGAGGCTTTGGAGCGCCATCCAGCCGATTGGAAAACCCGCACGAATCTGGCACGTTTCCTCCACGATCAGGGATCCTTCCGCGAGGCTGCGGATGTCATTTGGGACCCCCCTGAGATTCCAAACAGCGACGTCGAGCTGGAGTTCGCCGCACGGATGCTCGCTCAAGGTCACAGGCAAGGCGATCCGCTTGCCGCGGAGTCGCGACGTGGCGATGCGAGTCCGGCCGCGGCGGTTCTATGGAGTTTTCGGGACCTTCAGACAAATGTTAGTTAGAAATGATTGGGTTGCCGATCCGGCTTAGCCACTTGGCGCAGTATTCCGACCAGTTCGGGGTCGAGACTTTTGAAGGCGACACGAGCTTCCACGTCGGCATTCGAGCGGGTCATTTGGGCGAGGGTTTGCCACACCTTCGGCTTGGTTGGGCACCGTGAGATTTCTGATGTTCTTGTCTGTGGTCAGTGTCCGAGCGAAGGCTGCAAGGTTCGTTGTGACGTCGCCGGAGCTAGGGAGCAGGGCCGTCGCGCGGCGCTTGTGTTTTTCCGTTGCGCGCAAGGGGTGGCGACCGGCACTTGCGCTGACCCATGATGTGGGCAGCCGGGAAATCCGACTCGTAGCTCGTTAATGACACGCGGTGGCCCCATGAATCACGATTCCGCCGACCGGATGATCTCGCGGTAAACCTCCACTTCCTCGGTCGCCACCCGGGTCAACGCCGGATCTTTGTCGAGATCCACGAAATACAGGCCGAAGTCGGTGTTAGGATTGAAGGCGTGTCCCCACTCCCGGTTTGAGGTGATCGACCAGAAGTTGTAGCCTTTCACCGGCACTCCGTCACGAATGGCCCGCTCCACCTCGGCGACGTGGGTTCGAAGGTAATCGGTACGCGAAACTCCACCGGCCACCGGGACGCTGCCATTCTCCACCACAAAGAGCTCCTGCTCGGGAAACCAGCGGTGAAAGCGCCGTAACGCGTGATAGAGTCCCTGCGGCCAGACCGGAGCTTGTAAAAAACGGCCGTGAGCGGCGTCCTCGAGCGACCGGAAACGTCCGAGCTTGCGGGTGGGCAAGCCCCAGTAGTAGTCCAGACCGACGAAATCCTGAGCTCCCACTGCTTCTAACGGGCAAAGCTCTTCCGGCAAGCGTCCGGAGGTCCCGAGGTACCACCAGTTCGCATTCGCAATCAGCGTGGTGGTTCCCCAGAACCGCCATGCCCAGTTCAGCCATCCGGACTTGGCTTCAAGCACTTTGAGCCGATGGCTCGGTTCGAGCGGTATGATTTCCACGCACGCCTCATCGTGGAAAATTGCATACGCGATCCGCCTCGCCAGCTTCACTTCCAGGCCCTCGCCGCCACTATCCAGGGACACGCCCGGCGCATCGGTCCGGATTCCGATCCGGATGCTTCCCCGCCGGCGCACGCGCCGCATGTCGCGGCTTTCCACCAGGTTTTTCAAATCGCCGTGGTGGCCTATCAGCACTTCGCGCAGGGAGACGGGTCGCTGCGCTTCCTTGATGGTGCTGGGCGCAGGGGATGTCTCCGCCACATCCTGTTGGAAATCCGCGACCGCTTGATTGACCCGCGCCAGGAGTTGCCAATGGCCGTGAGGGGCGACCACCACATAGGCTTCGTCGCTCAGTCCGGACACCAGCAGGCGCAGGCCGCTGGAATTCTCGAAGCCGTCGGGCAGGAGGAAGAACGCATCGCCATAGACTGCGTCCACCGCTCCGGTTAGCAGGGCTTCGCGCGCGCGGTCGTAGTTGGAGAAAATCTTTTTCCTAGAGGTCCCCGGCAGGTCACGAGCCCAAGATGCCGGTTGATTTCCCACGCCGATCACGGCCACCTTGCGACCTGCGAGAGAGTCGGTTCCGGTGCCCTGATAGTCGGCAGTCACCAGCACCGCCTTGCCGGTGCGCAAGTAGGGATCGCTCATTTTAAAACTGGTCTGCTCGTCTGCGGTGACTCCGCCGATGACCAGATCCACGTCGCCTTTTTCGCTGACCAAGGCGCCGCGGGTGGTGAATTTGAAAAGCGCTTCACCGAGTCCCCGGTGGCAGGCTCCCCAGTCCATCAGCATCTGCAACCATGTGGGAAAACCGGTCACTAACGGATTCACGCCCACTTTGGCGTCCGCCTGCCGTGCTTGGATCGCCCTGCGGGCGCGGGCGTGGGCACGAAAAAGCCCGGGGATTAATTTCCCCACCGCCTCCGCCTCGGCATCCACGTCCGATCCCTGGGGCAGGCCCGGCGGCATGTAATAGCGGCTTTGCCACCACGGCTTGATGTAGCCGAATGTGAGTTGGCTGGGCTCGTTGAAGGTGATCCAGTAGTCCACCCGCCCGTCCAAGGCCAACGCCACGCGGTCTGCATACCGTGCGAACAGATCCGGGAATTTCTCCCCGATCAATCCGTCGTGGTCCCGCTCCAGCCAGATCGGCCAGACGAAGTGATGCAGCGTGAGCATCACCTTCATGCCATGCCCGCGGATGCAATCTGCGACATTTCGATAATGGGCGAGAGCCGTTTCATCAAAAACTGATTCCGAGGGTTCCACACGCGCCCAAGCGGTTGAGAAACGGAATAATTTGCAGCCCATCGCTGCGGCGGCGGCGATGTCCTCTTCGTAGCGGTTCCAGAAATCCGTGGCCTGTCCGCGCGGGGTCAGGCCCTGGCAGCGTTCCCAGAGATCCCACACGTCTTCCCGCCCGGGATCATGGGCTTCCACCTGATGGTCGGCGTTCGCCGTGCCGAATAAGAATCCCTTTGGAAATGCCATGGGCGCAGCACCTTTGCACCTGCTTCAGAGCGCGGGGTCAAGGTTGTTTGCCCAAGGAGGGGGAATCACCTCACCACTCCGAACTCGAAGGCTCCGAGGTCCACGCCCTTGCCGATGTGGGCAAGACCGACGTCGACGCCCTTGTCGATGGCGGGGTTGCCCGCCTTGAGTTTCATGAAGGGCACCGAGGGCAAGTCGCCGTTAGGTTGGCGCGGCTTGATCAAGTCCGCCTCGTCCAGGCTGTGGAAATCCTTGTCGGAAAAATGCAGTTTGAGGTCGAAGGAGTTGGCAGCAAGGTCGCAAGCGGCGGTATTGAGGTTGGTCACCTCACTACGGCCCTTGTAGCCCAGATTGTTTTTGAGTGTGTGGCCGTAGCCGGGCACGTCGGTGACGTTATTTGCCTCGCGACAAAGCAGGTTGAAATTTACCGAATTGAGGTAGGCGGTGTTGTTGAGCATGTCGACTCCGCCCGGCTGGTGGTTGGCATAGAATCCGGCGGCGCGGTTGCGGACTGCTAACGACTGGCGGATCACGTGGCGGGGGATGGTGGCCGGTAGGTTGCTGGCGGACCACGCCCCGTAGCCGCCGAGTTTGAAGCCATTGCCATCGCCGAGGGGCTTGAACGCGGGGTCATAGCCGTTGTAGAACGCCCAGCAATTTTCGATGAGAATCGGCTCGCAGGTCGTGATCAGGTCGAAGCCGTCATCACTGTTCAACCAAGCGCGACAGCCGCGGAAGACGTTGCCGGTGCTGCCCTTGGGCGCATGGAATCCGAAGCCATCGACATTGCCGCCTTTAAGATTTTCGGAAGTGTAATCGTAGTTGCGATAGGCGTCGCAGTTGAGGACGAGATTGTTCGCGCCCCGGCCGAGCCAGAAGCCGATGGCTTGGCCGTCGTGCATCCGGAGTTGCTCGTAGACATTGTGGTCACCTTCGTTGTCGAAGCAGATGGACTGTGTGTGACTGGTGATGGTCACCTGCACGCCGGTCACCGTAAGGCCCTTGAGATGGAGCCATGAGCCGCTGATGAAGAACGCGGTGACACGACAGTTCGCCGGCTTGACGGAGGAGAAATCAAAGACCGGTGCCTCGTCCTGATAGGCGAGATAGCGAATCGGTTTGCCGGGGCTTCCGCTTTTACTGAGCAGGGTGACCTGGGCGCGGCCGCGCTGGACCCGGGCGATTTGGGATTCCACCATTTTGTAGGTGCCGCCGTGGATCAAGACCGAGTCACCGGGGGATGCGGATTTCTCGGCACGTTGCACGGTGGCAAAGGGCGCGACCAGGGTGCCGGGATCTGTATCGTTCCCGGTGGGGGCCACGTGAAAGCTGGCTGCCCCAAGCGGCAGTGACGAGACAAGCGCGAGCAAGCCAGCGAGGAGGTGCTGTTTTCTGGAGAAAAATAGAGACGCTTGCATGAAAGGGGTAGCCCCTATTCTCTGTGAGGAAACGAATGCCTGCAATAACGTAAGAGGGTTAACGGCAGCAGCTCGTGAGGGGGGGGCTATCCGGGGGTCTCTCCGGTATAAAGTCGCGGGCAAGCCGCTCCAAGACACCTCGCCAGGCCGCGAGGAGATCATGTCGCCGCAGTCCTTCCACCTCCAAGCGGAGGTCCGGCAGAATCGAGGCGGTAGCCATTAGAGTTTCCCCCACACCTTCGTGAAGCACTAAGGACTCAACGAGAGCGCCCTTCCCCACAGCCTCTGCCAAATGGGAGAAGCTTGTCCGCTCGATCATGATCATGCTCGTCGTGGGATCATCGGTATCGGGGAAGCCGCTAGGCGGAAAATCCTTCGCAGATACCGATTCGATGGCGCGCAAGGCAAGCAGCTGCGCTCGGAACTCCCGCAGGCCTTGGGCTGCCTCGTCGGCGCAAGCGCGCAGAATTACGACGGGCAGGGTGTTCATGGTAAATCCTGCGGTCCCCGCCTGGGGGGCTCCCGTGCGGACTTGCTCGACAAGCACCGCGCGGACGCCGCCCGTTTCCGCTAGGGCTTGGCCCCACGCCCAAGTCAGAAGCGTGGCGGTGGTCGACTCCAGAGCAGCCGCGAGCGACGCCAAAACCCGCATGAAATCAACGCCCAAGCAGCAACGCGCCGAGCCCTCGGCCGTGGGTGCGGACCAGAGCCCCAAGTCCGGCGGTTCCAGATCACCGGGCATCTTGCCGAACCATTCCGCAGCCAGGGCCATGTTCTCAGGAGTGGGTGCCGGCCATTTCGCCAGCCGCAGATCATCCCCGGCCTCCCCGGCGATTCGCCTTAAAAAGGCCACCAGAATCCGGCAGATCGAGCGCCCGTCCAGCAATGCGTGGTGGAAGGTCCAGACGAAGCGACCTGTATCCGGCCAAAACGTCGCCCGCCATGGCACCTCGTGCGGATTGAGCAAGCGGCGGCAGCGGTCCGCGGCGAGCCACGATGCCCAGGAATCCGGCAGCGCGGCTTCAAAGTGCAAATCCGCCCGGACGTTCACCCGTTCCCAACCTAGCGGAACTTCCTCACCGATCACGAACGCGATCCGCAGTGCTTCGGTGTGGGCCACCGTTGCCGCCCACGCCGCAGTGATGGCTTCGCGAGTGACACTCGATTTGAAAGCAATTTCAACCTGTTCCACATGATGCCCGGCCCCTTCCTTCTCGTGGGAATCCTGCAACATCACGCGTTGCAGCGGGGCGAGAAGCCGTTGGGGCGTGGATTCAGGACTCATTCTCCCCCGCAGACTGGCACCCCTGATCCGGATCCGCCAGCCATTCCAAGGGCTATTCCGAGTGAAAACGGACCTGCAATTCCTCACTCGACCTGACTCACCTTGTCGTTTAAGGTGACCGGTTGTGAATGATTCCATCACGGTCACTGGCAAGCCACGCGTCGAAGGTAACACCACGTCGCACGGGATCCCCCCCCCGAAATGCCACCTCCTGCCAGAGATGCGCACCATCGTCGCCTATTTCATCCTCGCGAGCATCTGGATCGTTGCGTCGGGCTCATTCTTAGTTCGCTCATTAGAAGTCCAGTCCGAAACCGCCGTCATTCAGACGCTTAACGGGCTGAACTTCGTCATCACCAGCGCCGTGCTGCTGCTTTTCGTGCTTCGCCATGCATGCCGCAGTTGGCGGCGAGCCGAGCAACAACGGGTGGTGGGCATCGGCCATGAGCGGGAAAAGTTCCGCAGCCTTTCCTCCCACATCCAGGCTTTGCGTGAAAAGGACCGCACTTCGATCGCCCGAGAGATCCACGATGAACTCGGCCAGTTGCTTACCGGCATCCAGATGCAACTGCGCTTGATTGAAAACCGCTTGGCAGATCGCGATGACCGGTCACTCAATCCGGTCATCGACAAGCTCGTGGAAACCTCGGAACTCGTCGACACCACCATCGCCTCAGTCCAGCGTATTTCCGCCGGCTTGCGGCCCAGCGCCTTGGACACCCTCGGCCTCGCCGCGGCCTTGAGCGGCGAAGCTGAAATTTTCTCCCAGCGATCGGGGGTCCCCTGCACGCTCGGCATCTCCAAGATTCCGAAGAACCTTCCGGCGGAAGTCGCCACTACCGCTTTCCGGATTTTCCAAGAAGCCCTCACGAACGTCGCCCGCCACGCCAAAGCCCGGCACGTGGACGCCGACATCTCGATCCGCAACCAGCTGCTGCGGCTCGTCGTCCATGACGACGGTTGCGGCATTGATCCGGCCGTAGTCGAGGACCCGAAATCCCTCGGCTTGATCGGTATGCTCGAGCGCGCCGAGCACGTCGGTGGTCGAGTCGTTTTCAGTCGTGACCCGCAAAGGGGCTCCTTGGTCACCCTGACCATCCCGCTTGCGACGGCAGCGCCAGCCACCAGCCAAGTATTATGAAAATTCTCATCGTTGATGATCACGCCATCGTGAGGCGGGGCATGATTTCGCTGTTGCAGGAGCATTTCCACGATGTCGAAGTGGGGGAGGCCCCGGACGCCAAGAGTGGTTTCGAAGCGGTGACCCGGGAAAACTGGGACCTTGCAATCGTCGACATCAGCATGCCGGGCCGGAATGGGCTTGAGCTGATCCAAGAGCTCAAGCTGGAGAAGCCCGCCCTGCCCGTGCTCGTTGTCAGCAGCCATGCCGAGAAGGACTACGCCCACCGCGCTTTGAAGTTGGGTGCGTCCGGCTACATCTCCAAGCAAAGCGCCGCCGATGTCCTCGTCACGGCCGTCCAGCGGGTGCTTTCCGGCCGCCGCTACATCAGCCACGACCTCGCGGAGCAACTCGCAGGCGCCGTCGCCGGCGACTCCGCCGGCACCTCCCACGAGACCCTCTCGAACCGTGAACTCCAAGTGCTCCGGCTCATTGCCAACGGCAAATCCATTAAGGAAATCAGCTTCGAGCTTGCCCTGAGTGCCAAGACCATTGCCACTTACCGCAGCCGCATCGCGGAGAAAATGGGCCTGTCATCCAACGTCGAGCTGACGCGCTATGCCATGCGCCACAACCTCGTGGACTGAGGCTTGCGCGTGATCCCGCCGCCTGGCTGTCGGTGAAATCCTCCACATGCCGACCGCTGTTCGGACTACACGGAAAAAAGCAAAGCTCACCTATCGATTCCGGGATTTTCGGCGATCATCTCCAGTGTTGGCTAAGTGTTCATTACGGTTTGCCCGAGTTCCGTAAATAACGGTTACGGTAGGGCAAGAAAAGGAACGCCGTCTTTCCGGGGGGGAGGGCGGCGTTCTCTTTTTTCCGATCGATCCGGCGTCAGCGCGGCCCCTCGCCCTTGGATCCGGGCGGGAACACCGGCTGGAGCGGGTCGATGGGCTTGATGCTGCCGTCCGGATTGAATTCCATGTGGGCGAGGCAGGTCTCGCGCTGATAGCCGCTTCCGACCGGGATGGCGTGACGGTGATAGACGAGGTACCACCGGTCGGTGCCGGGGGCGTTGACAACGCTGTGGTGGCCGGTGCCTTTGGCGAGGCCGTTCTTCTTCAGGATGATGAGATCGGAGGCGGGCGTGACTGGTCCGAGCGCGGTATCCGAGGTGCCATAGGCGACGCGGTAGTTGTCGCTGCGGGCGTCATCGACCGACCACATGAAATAGTATTTGCCCTTGCGCTTGAATACCACGATGCCCTCGCGGAACTCCTTGAGTTTGATCTCTATCGGATCACCGTCGAGGGTGAGCATGTCGGGCTTGAGCTTGAAGACGTTGGCGCTGTCGCCGTTGCCGAAATAAAGGTAGGCTTGGCCGTCATCGTCGATGAACGGATAGGGATCGATGGTGTTGGTATTGATCTTGCCCTGTCGGACGAGAAGCGGCTTGCCCAGCGCGTCGATAAAGGGGCCGACGGGGGATTTCGCGGTGGCCACACCGATTTTCCCATCCGCGCAGAAGTAGAAGTAGTAGGTCCCGTTCCGCTCGATACAGTCGGGTGCCCAAGCTTTGATGTTGTGCGCCGAGCTAAGCAAGGCGCTTCTTATCAGGTGAAAGACCTGTTGTTTCAAAACCTAGCCAGTAGAAACTACCGAGTGTTGCAGTTG
>Ga0123337_10003519_pt1 | contig 16631 bp, 15 predicted proteins | sample frozenSSSSmetaG_FD_89792 | JGI IMG/M metagenome (GOLD analysis project Ga0123337, IMG submission 89792) | Glacier valley bacterial and archeal communities from Borup Fiord, Nunavut, Canada, to study Microbial Dark Matter (Phase II) -... | ecosystem: Environmental > Aquatic > Freshwater > Ice >... | reverse complement strand
TGCGCTGCCGCCGCGCCCGGCACTGCGGCGCGGGCTGTGGGCGCTGCCGCTGCTGCTGTCGCTCGCGTTCGTGGCCGTGGTGCTGGCGTGGCTGCGCGCCAACGAGCGCGCCGACCTGGAGCTGCAGCGCCTCGAGCTGATCTCGGACGCGCTGTCGCTCGAATCGCAGGTGAGCGCGCGCATCGAGCGCGAAGCGCTGCTGTTGCGCGCGCTCCCACAGCGGCTGGGCGCCGAGCGTGCGCTGCGGACCGCCGCAACCCCCTTCGCCGGTCTGCCCGAGGTTCCGCAGGGCATGCGCCGCTTCTGGCTCAGCCTGACCTGGCTCGACGGCGCGAACCGCATCCAGGCCCACCTGCCCGAACAGGCGCCCCGGCCTGGCGCGGCCGAGGCCAGCGTGCCGCAAAGCGTGGGCCTGTCGGCGCACCTGGCGGCGACTGTCCCGGGCGGCGGTGCACTGGTGGCGCGCTACTCGCCCACCGAGATGCTGCGCCAGAACGTGTCGTGGTGGCTCGCGCGCAAGTACGACGTGCGCATCGTCAGCAGCCTGGGCGAAGTCACGGCCTCCACCACCGACGGCAAGGAGTTGCCAGACCGTCAGAGCTGGCGCATCAGCATGGCGCCGACCTTCGCCGACTCGTACCTCGAACTCATCGCGCGCGACCGTGTGGTGCCGTGGTACCGCAACTTCCCCATCGCCATGGTGGCGGGCTTCGTGCTGCTGATCGGTGCCATCACCTGGATGCTGCGGCGCCAGGTGCGCGACGTGTCGCGCGCCGAAGCCGCCTGGCGCACCGAGGCGGCGTGGCGCAGCGCGATGGAAGACTCGCTGACGGTCGGCCTGCGCGCGCGACCTCGAAGGCCGGCTCGTGTACGTGAACCGCGCGCTGACCGACATGGTCGGCTACAGCGCCGAAGACCGGGTGGGCCACATGCCGCCGATGGCCTACTGGCCGGCCGACGACACCGAAGAGTCGATGCAGCGCCACCAGCGCAACATGGCCGGCGCGGCGCCCCGCGGCGGTTACGAGGCGCGCTGGCAGCACCGCGACGGGCGGCGCATCGACGTGATGATCTTCGAGGCCCCACTGGTGGATGCACGCAACCGCCAGATCGGCTGGATGGGCTCGATCCTCGACATCACCGCCACCAAACGTGCCGAAGAGCGCGAGCGCCACCAGATCGACACCATGACGCACCATGCGCGCCTGACGATGCTCGGCGAAGTGGCCTCCACTCTCGCCCACGAACTGAACCAGCCGCTCACCGCAATCAGCAGCTACAACGCCGGCGTCATCAACTCGATGCAGCGGCAACCCGCACCCGACCCGGTGCTGCTGCGCGCACTGCAGCGCCTGGGCGAGCAGGCCGCGCACGCCGGGCGCATCGTGCAGCGCATCCGCGAGTTCCTGACGCGGCGCGAACCGCAGTTCGAAGCGTGCGCGCTGAACGCCGTGGTCGAAGGCGGCGTGGCCTTGCTCAAGCGCGAGCTGGAACGCCAGCGCGTGCACGTCGACCTGCAACTTGCCGCCGACCTGCCGCCGGTGGTGGCCGACGCGGTGCTGATCGAGCAGGTCGTGATCAACCTCGTGCGCAATGCGGCCGATGCGCTGGCCGAGGCGTTGCTCGATGCGTTGCCCGATGCGTTGAAAGCCGAGCCCGGCGAGCGCCGCATCGAGGTGCGCACGCTGCGCAGCAGCGACCCGCGCTTCGTGCGCATCGACGTGCGCGACAACGGCCCTGGCCTGCAGGGCCGGCGCGTCGAAGCGCTGTACGCCGCGTTCTACTCGACCAAGCGCGACGGCATGGGCATGGGCCTGGCGATCTGCCGCTCGATTCTCGAAGCGCACCACGGCGCGCTCGACGCGAGCGACGCCCCCGGCGGCGGCGCCTGCTTCTCGCTCACGCTGCCGGTGGACCGGGTGCCCACGGCGCAGGCCGCATTCGAGGCCGAGACGGCATGACGACGACTGGCGCCATCGTCCACACCCCTGCGCCCGCAGGCATCGTCTACCTGCTCGACGACGAAGCCGCCGTACTCGACGCCATCGCATTCATGCTCACGTCGCGCGGGCTCGACGTGCGCGCGCACGCCACCGGCCCCGCGCTGCTGGCCACGGTCGACGCCCCGCCCCGGCCGCTGCCCGGCGTGTTCCTGATCGACATCCGCATGGAGCCCATGTCGGGCCTGCGCGTGCACGAAGAACTGATGGCGCGGCGCCTGCGCAACCCGGTGCTGTTCCTGAGCGGGCACGGCGACATTCCGATGGCGGTGGAGGCGCTGAAGAACGGCGCGTTCGACTTCCTCGAGAAGCCGTACAGCGACAACGCGCTGGCCGTGCGCGTCGAGCAGGCGCTGGCGGTGGACGCCACGATGCACCAGCGCGACTCCCGCGCCGCCGAGCGCGAGGCGCGCCTGCAAAGCCTGACCGAGCGCGAACGCGACGTCATGCAGCGCGTGGCCGCCGGCAAGCTCAACAAGGTCATCGCCGACGAGCTGCATGTGTCGGTCCGCACGGTTGAAGTGCACCGTGCACGGGCCTACGCGAAGCTCGGGGTGCGCTCGGCGGCAGAGGTGGCGACGGTGCTATCGGGGTAGCTCGGAAAGACCGCTCTGTTCAGAGCAGCAGTTCAAGCTGAAGCGCTTGTGGGGCTCACTTTGCGTTGCGACGGATTGGGCGACTCTGCGGAACACGCCGCCGAGGTATGGGCAGCCTGCGCCTGGCGGGCCAACGGGTAAGCCGCGAGAGACTGCTGCACGACCACGCTCTTCGTCAAGCCGCGCGCGGCGCTAGTCGATCGCCTTCACCATGTCCTCGACCACCTTCTTCGCGTCACCGAACACCATCATGGTCTTGTCCATGTAGAACAGTTCGTTGTCCAGGCCGGCATAGCCCGCTGCCATGCTGCGCTTGTTGACGATGATGGTCTTGGCCTTGTAGGCCTCCAGGATCGGCATGCCGTAGATCGCGCTGCCCTTGATGTGCGCGGCCGGGTTCACCACGTCGTTCGCGCCGAGGATGATGGCCACGTCGGCCTGGCCGAACTCGCCGTTGATGTCTTCCATCTCGAACACCTGGTCGTACGGCACCTCGGCTTCTGCGAGCAGCACGTTCATGTGGCCCGGCATGCGGCCGGCCACCGGGTGGATGGCGTACTTCACGTTCACGCCCTTGGCGGTGAGCTTGGCGGCCAGCTCCTTCACCGCATGCTGCGCGCGCGCCACGGCCAGGCCATAACCCGGGACGATGATCACGGTCTCGGCGTTGCCGAGCACGAAGGCGGCGTCGTCGGCGCTGCCGGTCTTCACCGGCCGCTGCACCGCGCCTTCGGCAACGGCCGTGGTGGCCTCGCCACCGAAGCCGCCCAGGATCACGTTGAAGAACGAGCGGTTCATCGCCTTGCACATGATGTAGCTCAGGATCGCCCCCGAGCTGCCCACCAGCGAGCCCGCGATGATCAGCATCGCGTTGTTCAGGCTGAAGCCGATGCCCGCCGCCGCCCAGCCCGAGTAGCTGTTGAGCATGCTCACCACCACCGGCATGTCGGCCCCGCCGATCGGGATGATGATCAGCACGCCCAGCACGAAGGCGAGTGCGAGCAGCATGTTGAAGCTGAACCAGCTCTGGCTCGTGACGAAACCGTAGATGAAGAACAGCAGCGCCAGGCCGAGCACGAGGTTCAGGATGTGCTGGCCCTTGAACTGCACCGGCGCGCCCTGGAACAGGCGGAACTTGTACTTTCCGCTCAGCTTGCCGAACGCGATCACCGAGCCGCTGAAGGTGATGGCGCCGATGGCCGCGCCCAGCGCCAGCTCGAGCCGGTTGCCGCCGGGGATGTCGTCGCCCGCCTTCGCGACGATGGCGAAGGCATGCGGTTCGGCGACTGCCGCCACGGCGATGAACACCGCCGCCAGGCCGATCATGCTGTGCATGAAGGCCACCAGTTCCGGCATCTTCGTCATCTCGACGCGCTGGGCCATCACGGCCCCCAGCGTGCCGCCGGCCAGCAGGCCCAGCAGGACCCAGGCCAGGCCGCCCAGCCCGTTGTGGCCGGCCTGCTCGGCCAGCTTGAAGATCAGCGCCGCGGTGGTCACCACGGCAATCGCCATGCCGGTCATGCCGAACACGTTCCCGCGGATCGACGTGGTCGGGTGGCTCAATCCCTTGAGCGCCTGGATGAAGCAGACGCTCGCGATCAAATACATCAGCGTGACGAGGTTCATGCTCACTTGGCTGCTCCCTCGGTGCCGGCGGACGAGCCCGTGACGACAGGCTTCTTGTCCTTCTTCTTGAACATTTCAAGCATTCGCCGCGTCACGAGAAAGCCACCGAACACGTTGACCGCTGCAAGGGCCACGGCCAGCACGCCGAAGGTCTTGCCGATGCCGCCTTCGGTCAGGCCCGCCGCGAGCATGGCGCCCACGATCACGATGGCCGAGATGGCGTTGGTCACCGCCATCAGCGGCGTGTGCAGAGCGGGTGTCACCGTCCAGACCACGTGGTAGCCCACGTAGATGGCCAGCACGAAGATGATGAGGTTGGTGATGGTGTGGGAGACGACTTCCATGTTCTCTTTTCCTAATGCTGCGCCGGAACGCTCAGGTCTTGCGACGGACTTCGCCGTCGCGGGTCATCAGGCACGCGGCCACGATGTCGTCGTCCATGGGCACGTGGAACGTGCCTTCCTTGGTCAGCACGAGCTTCAGGAAGTCGAGCACATTGCGGGCATAGAGCGCGCTCGCATCGGCCGCCACCAGCGAGGCCAGGTTGGTCTCGCCCACCAGCGTCACGCCGTGTTTGACGACCGTCTTGTCGGCCTCGCTGAGGGGGCAGTTGCCGCCGGCTTTCCCATCCGGCCCGTTCGCGCCCTTGCCGGCCGCAATGTCGACGATCACCGAGCCGGGCTTCATCGACTTGACCATGTCTTCGGTGATCAGCGTGGGCGCGGCGCGGCCGGGGATCAAGGCGGTTGCGATGACGATGTCGGCCAGCGCCACGCGCTTGGCCACCTCGACCTGCTGGCGCGCCAGCCAGCTGGCGGGCATGGGCTTGGCATAGCCGCCCACGCCGACGGCCGCTTCCTTCTCTTCTGGCGTGTCGTACGAGACCTCGATGAACTTGCCGCCGAGCGACTCGATCTGCTCCTTCACGCTCGGGCGCACGTCGCTCGCCTCGATCACCGCGCCCAGGCGCTTGGCGGTGGCAATGGCCTGCAGGCCGGCCACGCCAACGCCGAGGATCACCACGCGCGCCGCCTTCACCGTGCCGGCGGCCGTCATCAGCATCGGGAAGAAGCGCTGGTACTTGTCGGCGGCGATCATCACCGCCTTGTAGCCGGCGATGTTGGCCTGGCTCGACAGCACGTCCATGCTTTGTGCGCGGGTGGTGCGCGGTGCGGCTTCGAGGGCGAAGCTGGTGATGCCGGCGCCGGCCATGCGGTGCAGGCCGTCGCTGTCGAAGGGGTTGAGCATGCCCACGAGTGCCGCGCCGGTCTTCATCAGCGACAACTCGCTGTGCAGCGGGGCGCGCACCTTCAGCACCAGGTCACAACCCAGCGCGGTGGTGGCATCGACGATCTCGGCGCCGGCGGCTTCGAAGGCCGCGTCGGTCACGCTCGCGCCGATGCCCGCACCGGCCTGAACCTGGATGGTGTGGCCCTGGGCCTTCAGCTTCTTGACGGTCTCGGGCGTGGCGGCCACGCGCGTTTCACCGGCCGCTGTTTCTAGCGGGACCCCTATCAACATTGGATGCCTCCTCAGGCGCTTGCCGCTGACCTGGGCGGTCGCGGGTTGGAATCAGTAATTTTGGCGCAGCTTACACAAGTCCTGCTGTCGCACAGGCGCAAGCTGCGCGCTCGGTACCATGCGTACCATGGCACCCCGTTGGAAACCAAGCGTCACCGTCGCCGCGATCATCGTGCGCCACGTTCAGGGCGAAGCGCAGTTCCTGCTCGTCGAAGAGCACACGCCCGAAGGCCTGAAGCTGAACAACCCGGCCGGCCACCTGGACGAAGAAGAGTCGCCGCAGCAGGCGGTGGTGCGCGAGGCGCTGGAAGAGACGGCGTGCGTGTTCACGCCCGACCGCTTGGTGGGCGTTTACCTGTCGCGCTTCCAGCGCCCGGCCACGGGTGATGACGTGACCTACCTGCGCTTCGCGTTCGGCGGCAGCGTGGGCGAGCCGGACCCGCAGCGAAGGCTCGACGACGGCATCGTCCGCACGCTGTGGATGACGCTGCCCGAGCTGCGCGCGAGCCGCGAGCGCCACCGCAGCCCGCACGTGTTGGGCTGCATCGAAGACTGTCTGGCGGGGCGCTCGTACCCGCTGAGCGCGATCACGACCGACGCCAGCGTCTACGTCCCCGAGATCAAGTCGTAGGCCGGGAGCCCGATCACGCGGCCACGGCCTCGCCCTCGCGCCGCCACGCGACCAGTTCCTCGATGGTCAGCATCGGGTAGCCATGCAGCCGCGAGAACGCGAGCAACTGCTCGCCGCGCATCATGCTGCCGTCCTCGTTCATCAACTCGCACAACACGGCCGCCGGTTGCAGGCCGGCCAGGCGCGCCAACTCGACCGCGCCTTCGGTGTGGCCGCGCCGTGCCAGCACGCCGCCAGGGTCGGCGCGCAGCGGGAAAACATGGCCGGGGCTGACCAGGTCAGCGGGCCGTGCCTCGGCTGCCATCGCGGCGCGAATCGTCGCCACGCGGTCGGCGGCGCTCACGCCGGTCGTCACGCCCTCGCGGGCTTCGATGGACACCGTGAACGCCGTGCCGAAGCGGCTTTCATTGCGCACCACCATCGGCGGCAAACCGAGGCGTTGTATTCGCCCGGCCTCGATGCACAGGCAGACGATGCCCGAGCATTCGCGGATCAGCGTGGCCATCATCGGCACGGTGATGCGCTCGGCGGCAACGATCAGGTCGCCTTCGTTTTCGCGGTCGTCGTCGTCGATCAGCACGACGGCGCGGCCTTGGCGGATCGCGTCGATAGCGATCCGCAGGCGCGGTGGCATGGCGCGTTGGCCAGTGAGGGAGAGTTCAGACATGGTTGAAACGTCCTCGCAAGGTGCTCGTTGCCGAGCGGGTTGGCGAAAAGCGTTTCAGGGCGCGCAAAGGCACATCGCCCACACCGGCGGACCGGGGCGCGCGACGCACATCGGCACATCTTCTTTCATCCGGACTTTGACGTGCGTGCTTGCGGGTTGTGAAACCCGCGTGCACGAACGCTGAACCGTCGGCCCTGGCATCGCACCAGATCTGCTGACCCCTTCATGCTGGGCATGAAGGGCGCTCGCGGGCTTCATCACTTGCGTGATTTACCGCCGGTGGGGAATTTCGCCCCGCCCTGAAGACGTGTGCCGGCCTCGTCGGCCAGCGCGGCCATCTTAGAACCAAGCCCTTGCCCGCAGGCGTCGCAGGGGCGACACCTAAAATCGGCACCCCATGAAGAAGACCCAGCGCATCGTCGTCGGCCTGTCGGGCGGTGTCGATTCCGCGGTCACGGCGTGGGTGCTGAAACAGCAAGGCCATGAAGTCGTCGGGATCTTCATGAAAAATTGGGAGGCTGATGACGACGACGAATATTGCGCGTCGAACATCGACTTCGTCGACGCCGCCGCGGTGGCCGATGTCATCGGCATCGAGATCGAGCACGTCAACTTCGCAGCCGATTACCGCGACCGCGTGTTCGCAGAGTTCCTGCGCGAGTACCAGGCCGGCCGCACGCCGAACCCCGACGTGCTGTGCAACGCCGAGATCAAGTTCAAGGCCTTCCTCGACCACGCCATGCGCCTGGGCGCCGACCGAATCGCAACTGGCCATTACGCCCGGGTGCGCCGGGTACCGGCGCACCCGGGCATGGCCGGTGGCACGGATGAGGAATCGTCCGCTGCCGCAGCCGATGGCGCCCGCGTGCGCGAACACGAAGGCCGGTTCGAGTTGCTCAAGGGCCTGGATCCGTTGAAGGACCAGAGTTACTTCCTGCACCGGCTGACGCAGGCACAACTCGCGAAGACGCTGTTCCCCATCGGCGAATTGCCGAAGACCGAAGTGCGCCGCCTGGCCACCGAAATCGGCCTGCCGAACGCAGCCAAGCGCGACTCGACCGGCATCTGCTTCATCGGCGAGCGGCCGTTCCGCGAGTTCCTGAACCGCTACCTCGCCAACACGCCGGGGCCGATCAAGGACGACCGGGGCCGCACCGTCGGTGAGCACGTGGGCCTGAGCTTCTACACGCTCGGGCAGCGCAAGGGCATCGGCATCGGCGGCTTGAAGGCACGGCGCGGCGAGCGCGCGAGCAGCGATCACGCGCCGTGGTTCGTGGCCCGCAAAGACATGGCGACGAACACGCTCTACGCGGTGCAAGGCCATGGCCACCCCTGGCTGCAATCGCACGTGGTCGGTGCCGACGACGCGAGCTGGATCGCCGGCCACGCGCCCGTGGCCGCGGCGCTGGGCGCGAAGACGCGCTACCGGCAAGTCGATGCGGCCTGCGCCTTCGAGCCGGGCGAGCCCGGTTCGCCCGTCGCGCCCGGCCAGTTCACGCTGCGTTTCATGCAGCCCCAGTGGGCGGCCACCCCGGGCCAATCGGCCGTGGTGTACGACGGCGACGTGTGCCTCGGCGGCGGCGTGATCGGCAGCAGCGCGTAGCCGCCTCTGCCCAGCCGGCTCAAGCCCGGCGCCAGCGCTGCCGATAACAGGCCAACGCGGGGCAGCTGCCCTGCGGTCCACAGCGAACAAGGCGCCATGACCCCTACGATCCGATGCGCGGTGCGCGGCGTTGCAACCCGCGCCGCCGCCCTGCTGCTGGCCGCCCTGGCCGCCAGCGTCAGCCGCGCCGGCGCACTGACGCTTCACCTGACCGACAGCGCCGGCAAGCCGCTGACCGACACGCCGTGGCCTTGCTGGAGCCGGTCGGCGCCAAGGCGCCGACCAAGCCGATGGCCGACGTCGAGATCGCGCAGGCCAAGCGCGAGTTCACCACGCGCCTCACGCTCATCACCGTGGGCACGCGCGCGCTGTTCCCGAACTTCGACACGGTGCGTCACCACGTCTACTCGTTGTCGCCAGCCAAGACCTTCGAGTTGAAGCTGTACGCCGGCGTACCCAACGTGCCGGTGGTGTTCGACAAGCCCGGCATCGCGGTGCTGGGCTGCAACATCCACGACAACATGGCCGCCTAGGTGGTCGTGGCCGACACGCCCTGGTTCGCGCGCAGTGCTGCGAGCGGCCGGGCCCGCATCGAGGCACTGCCGCCGGGCGCCTACCGCTTGCGGCTGTGGCACCCCGGCATGAGCGGCCTGCCCGAGCCGACCACGACCGCGTTCACCATGCCCGCCGGTGATGCCGAGCACAGCGCGCGGCTGGCTGCCAGCTCGGAGCCTTGAGCTCGGAGCCCTGAGCCGAACTCGATGAAGAGCCTGCGTGAACTCGGTGCTGCGTGGCTGGGCCGTTCGATCGGCACCCGCATCGCCACGCTCAGCCTGTTGCTGCTGTTGCTGGTGCAGGCGGCCAACTACACCGCCATCCGCGCCAGCCTGGGCCAGCACGCGCGCAGCGAACTGCCGGCGCAGCTGCGGGTGGCCGAGCGCGTGCTGCAAAGCCTGTTGATGCGCAATGCGCAAAAGCTCACCGAGGGCGCGCGCCTGCTGGCGGCCGACTACGGCGTTCGCTCGGCGGTGCAGACGGGTGATGTGGGCACCATCGCGTCGGTTCTCGACAACCACGGCGCGCGCATCGGTGCGACCGAGGCTGCACTGCTGGGCACCGACTTCTCGCTGCGCGCTGCGAGCGGCGGCAACGCGAAGGAGCTCGCGCTCGTCACCACCCGACTCGCTGCCAAGGCCGCCAAGGCCGGCGCTGCCAACGAGATCGCGCTGCTCGGCGGGCGGCCGCACCAGGTGGTGCTGGTGCCGCTGAAGCTGCCGGTGCTCGCGGGGTGAGTGCTGATGGGCTTCCCGCTCGACCCGCAGTTGGCCGGCGACATGAAAGACATGTCGGCGAGAAACGTGACACTGCTCGCGCGCACGGCGGCAGGGGCGCCGTGGACCGCCATCCTCACCAGCCTCCCCGCGCCGCAGGCCGTGCAGCTTGCGCAGCAGGCCTGGGACGTGCCCGCCGAGCCGAACCGCGTGGCCAGCGGCATGAAGTCGGTCACCATCGATCACGAAGAGTTCGGCGTGCGCGCGAGCTGGTTGACCGCGCCCGACAGCGCGGCCGGCGGCGCCGTGGTGGCGCTCGTGTCGCTGTCGATCGACGAGGCGGTGCGCCTGCCGCACGACCTGCAGGTCGGCCTGCTCGTCATCACCCTGCTCGGCTTCGCCGTGTTCGTGTTCGGCAGCCTGTACACCGCACGCCGCGTGAGCCAGCCGCTGCGCGCGCTGGCCGCCGCCGCCGAGCGGCTGGGCGGCTGGGCGGCGGCGACTGCGCCACAAAGATGCGCGGCCTGCGGCGTGCCGACGAGATCGGCGACCTGGCCACCGCGTTCGAGACCATGCGCGCGAGCGTCAGCGACAAGCAGGCGCAGATCCTCAAGCTGGCCTACTGGGACAGCCTGACCGGCCTGCCCAACCGCGTGCAGTTCCGCGACGCGGTGGTCCAGGCCGTGGCCGAAGCCCAGGCCGCTGCCGCTGCCCTCACCGCCGCCGAAGGCGCCGGCGACAGCGCCCACCCCCAAACCGGCGTGGCCGTGCTGATGCTCGACCTGGGCAGCTTCAAGCACGTGAACGACGTGCTCGGCTACCGCATCGGCGACCTGCTGCTCGGCCGCGTCGGCGAGCGCCTGGCGCAGCAGATGGTGCGCGACGGCGACCTGGTCGCGCGCCTCGGCGGCGAAGAGTTCGCGGTGCTGCTGCGCGGCGGCGACGCGGCGCTGGCCGAGTCGGTCGCCCAGCGCATCGCCGCAGCCTTCGACGTGCCCCTGACACTCGAAGATCACACCATCGACATGGGTGCCGGCATCGGCATGGCCTGCTGGCCGCAGCACGCCGCCGACGCCGATGTGCTGCTGAGCCGCGCCGAGGTGGCCATGTACGCCGCCAAGCGCCGCACCGAAGGGCCGCTGATGTACCACGCGGCCATCGACGCGGCGAGCGCGCAGACGCTCTCGCTGCTGACCGAGCTGCGCCAGGCGCTGGAGCGCAACCAGCTGCGCCTGTACCTGCAGCCCAAGCTCATCCTCGACACCGGCCGCGTGGGCGGTGCCGAGACGCTGGTGCGCTGGCAGCACCCGCAGCGCGGCCTCGTGCCGCCGATGGAGTTCATTCCCTTCGCCGAACAGACCGGCTTCATCCGCCAGATGACGATGTGGGTGTTCGAGGAAGCCGCGCGCCACTGGCTGCTGCTGCAGGCGGAGGGCATTCCGCTGATCCTGTCGGTGAACCTGTCCACGCGCGACCTGCTCGACACCGAGCTGCCGCAGAAGTTCGATGCCTTGCTCGTCAAGCACCGCGTGCCGGCCGAGGCGTTCTGCCTCGAGATCACCGAAAGCGCGGTCATGGACGACCCGCAGCACGCGCTCGGCACGCTGAACCGCCTGGCCGGCCTGGGCTTCAAGCTCTCGATCGACGACTTCGGCACCGGCTACTCGTCGCTCGCCTACCTGAAGCGCCTGCCGGTCAACGAACTAAAGATCGACAAGTGCTTCGTCATGAGCATGGAGACCGACCAGAACGACGCGAAGATCGTGCGCTCGACCATCGACCTGGCGCACAACCTCGGCCTGACCGTGGTGGCAGAGGGCGTGGAGAACGCCGTGGTCTGGGAGCTGCTGCGCGCGCTCGACTGCGACGAGGCGCAGGGCTACCACATGTGGCAAGCCGATGCCGGCAGATGAGTTCCACGCGTGGACGCTGGCGTGGGCGGCGAAGCAGCGGCCGGTGGCGGCTGTCGCCACTTCGGTGGTGATGCACTGAGGCTGTTCGCAGCGCACCCACCGGGCCGGGCCGGGTCTCTTTGACGCGGTCAAACGCGCGGCATACTTTGGCTCCCGCGCCGCAGCCGGCGCCTGCTAGAGCCGCCCCATATGACCACCCGTTCGCACCGCAGCGCCACGCATTGGATCGCCGTGCTTTGGACCTTGGTTGCGCTGTGCTCCCTCCCCGCCCTTGCCGCGCCCGATGCAGGTCAAACACAGCGCCTGCACACCCTCTTCGACGCCGACTGGGAATGGCGCATGCGCAACTTCCCCGAGTGGGCCACCATGACCGGCGACCACCGCTACGGCGACCAGTTCGAAGACGACTCGAAGGCGGCCGACGCGGCCCGTCTGGCACGCAACCAGGCCGCGCTGGCCGAGCTGCGCGGCATTCGCCGCGACCAGCTTGGCGACGCCGACCGCGTGTCGTACGACATGCTGGTGCGGGAAACACAGCAGTGGGTCGCGGGCGCGGCATTCCCCGGCCTGAACACACTGGCCATCAGCGCCGAGAGCGGGCTGCACAACGAGTTTGCAAGCTTGCTCGACGCGAGCCCGGTTTCGACCGAGGCCGATGTGCGCAAGATGATCACGCGCATGGCGCGCTTCCCGGCACGGGTCGACCAGCTGATCGTGCGCCTGCGCGATGGCCTGGCGCTCGGCTGGGTCGTGCCTCGCGCGTCGCTGGCGCGGGTGCCGGCGCAGATAGACGAGCAACTCGCCGCCGACGTGACGCAGAGCCCGTTGTACGCGCCGTTCAAGAAGCTGGGCAGCGGCATCGCACCGGCGGTTCGCGCCGGCCTGGCGGCCGACGGCGAGCGCGCGCTGCGCGAGCAGGTCTACCCGGCGATGCGCAAGCTGCGCGACTTCATCGCCACCGACTACGCGCCGCGCGCACCACTCGATGGCGCGATGAGCCGCTACCCGGGCGGGCGCGCTGCGTATGACTTCCTGGTGCGCCGGAGCACCACCACCGACCTCAGTGCCGCCGAAGTGCACGCCATCGGCCAGCGCGAAACCAAGCGCCTGCGCGCCGAGATGGAAGCGCAGATGCAGGCCGCCGGCTTCACCGGCGGCTTTGCCGAGTTCGTGGACTTTCTGAACACCGACCCGCGCTTTTTCCTTGCGGATGGCGAGACCTTGCTGGCCCGCTACCGAGACATCGCCAAGCGTGTCGACCCGGAGTTGCCCCGTCTCTTTGCCGAGCTGCCGCGCACGCCCTACGGCGTGCGCGCGATTCCAGCGCACGAGGGGCCGGGACGGTCCGACAACTACACCCGACCGCCGCTCGATGGCAGCGGCCCCGGTTGGTTCAACGCCAATGCGGCGGCGGTCAGGATCCGCCCGACCTGGTCCATGGAAACCTACTTCGCCCACGAAGCGGTACCCGGACACCACCTTCAAAACGCTCGCGCGCTGGAGCTGAAGGGCCTGCCCGCGTTCCGGCGAAGCGCCTGGTACCCGGCCTACGGTGAAGGCTGGGCCTTGTACGCCGAAACACTGGGCGGCGAACTCGGCCTGTACAAGGATGCCTACAGCCGCTTCGGCCACTTGCAACTGCAAGCGCTGCGCGCCGCGCGGCTGGTGGTGGACACCGGCATTCACGCGCTCGGCTGGCAACGCGAACAAGCCATCGGCTGGATGACCGAGCGCACCGGCATGAGCCGCGACATCATCGAGCCGCAGGTCGACCGCTACTACGCTTGGCCCGGCCAGGCACTGGCCTACATGATCGGCGAGCTGAAGATCATCGAGCTGCGTGACCGCGCGAAGGCGGCGCTCGGCGAGCGCTTCGACATCCGGCGCTTCCACATGGCCGTGCTCGACGGTGGCCCGGTGCCGCTGGCGGTGCTGGAGCAGGCGATCGACGACTGGATCGTGGCCGAGCGCACGCGGCCCGCGGCGCGCTGACCGAGCGCCTCGGCGCAACGACTCGGGCATCATTGACAGGCCATGCCGCAACGCACCGCCACCACCGCCACCACCGCCGAACTCGCCCGCGCCTTCGTCTACTTCGGCGGCCTCACGCTGCTGCGCTACGTGGTGTTCGTGGGCCTGTGGGCCGCCGTGGTGGCGTGGCTCGGCGGCCGCATGCAGTGGCGGCCACGTCTGCAGGCGCCCGGGCTCGCACTGAAGCAATGGCGCCGCGAGTTGACGCTGAGCGGGGCCACGATCGTGATCGCCGCGCTCATCGCACCCGCCATCCTGTGGCTCGGCGCGGGCCGGCAGATGCCGTTCTATCGCAACATCGCCACGCACGGCGGCTGGGCCTACTTCGTGTTCAGCATCGTCCAGATGCTGTTCATTCGCGACACGCTGTTCTACTGGGCGCACCGCGCCATGCATGCGCGTGCGCTGTTCCGCTTCACGCACCGCAGCCACCACCTCAGCACCAACCCGAACCCGCTGACCAGCTACTCGGTCAGCCCGGTCGAAAGCCTCTTCGACACCGTGGTGCCGTTCGTGCTGATCCTGTTCCTCGTGCCCAAGCACCCGGCGGCGTACCTGATCTTCCTGTGGATCGACTCCGCCGTGGCGGTGTACGGCCACATGGGCATGGAGATCTTCCCGCGCGGCACCTCGCGCCACTGGTTCGGCCGCTTCATCAACACACCCACCGCGCACAACTGGCACCACGCCAGCGCGCGCCACAACTACGGCTTCTACTTCCTGGTGTGGGACCGCCTGATGGGCACCATGGACCCCGACTACGACCGCCGCTTCGAAGCGGCCACCGCGCGGCCCGCACGCGCGCTCGGCCACCCCGCCGCCGCTTAGGCCACCGACCCATGTACCTGCCCGCCCACTTCGAAGAGAAACGCCCCGAGGTGCTGGCCGAACTGGTGCGCACGCACCCGCTCGGCCTGCTTGTGACGCTGGCTGACGCCGGCCTGCAGGCCAACAGCATCCCGTTCTTCCTCGACGCCGACCCCGCCGGCGGCCCCGGCATCCTGCGGGCCCACGTGGCGCGCGCCAACCCGCTGTGGCGCGAGGCGCGCACCGACGTAGAAGCGCTCGTCGTGTTCCAGGGCCCGCAGGCCTATGTGTCACCGGGCTGGTACCCGAGCAAGGCCGAGCACGGCAAGGTCGTGCCGACCTGGAACTACGTGATGGTGCAGGCGCGCGGCCTACTCCGCGCCATCGACGACGCGGCGTGGGTGCATGCGCTCGTGTCGCGCCTGACCACCCACCACGAAGCCGCGCAGGCGAAGCCCTGGGCCGTGACCGACGCGCCTGCGCCGTACATCGACACGATGACCCGCGCCATCGTCGGCATCGAGATCGTGTTGACAGCGCTCACGGGCAAGTGGAAGGTGAGCCAGAACCGCAGCACCGCCGACCGGGCCGGCGTGGCGGGCGGCCTGACTGCGGCCGGCCACGCCGGGTCGGCAGCGCTCGCCAGCGGCCCGCCTGGTGCGCGCTGACAGCCACGCCGCGCTGCCCCGGCCGCCACAGCCTGATGCGGTGAGCGCGCCACGCACAGGTCGCCCTGCCCGCGCGGCGGTCGCCAGCTGCGCGACGGCAGCGCTGTTCGCGATCATCGCGCCCGCGCATCTGCACGCCGCGCCGACCGTGGAAGATTCGATGGCGCAGCGCGTGCTCGCTTGCACCGGCTGCCACGGCGCGCAGGGCCGCGCCGCCCGTGACGGCTACTACCCGCGCATCGCCGGCAAGCCCGCCGGCTACCTGTTCCAGCAACTGCGCGCTTTCCGCGATGGCCACCGTTCGTACGGGCCGATGGCGACACTGCTCGCACCGCTGAACGACGCCTACCTGCACGACATCGCCGCGCACTTCGCGGGCCTCGACCTGCCCTACCCGCCGCCGCTGCCCGCCAGCGCGAGCGTCGATGCGCTGGCGCGTGGCGAAGCGCTGGTCACGCGCGGTGACGCTGCGCTGCGCGTCCCCGCCTGCGTGCAGTGCCATGGCACCGCGCTGATGGGCGTGGCGCCCGGCGTGCCGGCGCTGATCGGCCTGCCGCGCGACTACCTCAACGCGCAGCTCGGCGCCTGGCGCACCGGCCAGCGCCACGCGGCCGCGCCCGACTGCATGGCGCAGGTGGCGCGGGCGCTGGCGGTGGCCGACATCAGCGCGTTGTCGCAATGGCTGGCGGCGCAGCCCGTGCCACGCGGCGCGAAGCCTGCAACCACTCTGCCCGCCGCCACGCCGATGGCGTGCGGCGGCATGCCCGCTGCCGTGCCAGCCGGCGCTCGCAAGCCATGACGCGACGGCCTGCGCGCAAGCTCGTGCGTGCCGCCGCCGGCATAGCCGGAGCAGCCGCGCTGTGCGCTGCAGCGGTGTGGTGGCTGGGCGTGCGTGATGCCGGCGAGAGCGCCACCGAGGGCCAAGGTGCCGACAGGTCCGGCGCGCCAACGGGCACCACCCGCTCCGGTGCCGGTACCTGTACCGGTACCGACCCGAGCCTTGTCGAACGGGGCGCCTACCTCGCACGCGCAGGCAACTGCCAGGGTTGCCACACCGCACAAGGCGGCGCGCCCTATGCCGGCGGGCGCGGCGTGCCCACGCCGTTCGGCACCGTCTTCGCGCCGAACCTTACGCCCGATGCATCAACGGGTCTGGGCGAGTGGAGCGCCAATAACTTCTGGCGCGCGCTGCACCACGGCCGCGCGCGCGACGGCCGGCTGCTGTACCCGGCGTTCCCGTACCCGAACTACACCCGCGTCACGCGCGCCGATGCCGACGCGCTGTTCGCCTACCTGC
>Ga0123337_10003516_pt1 | contig 16639 bp, 9 predicted proteins | sample frozenSSSSmetaG_FD_89792 | JGI IMG/M metagenome (GOLD analysis project Ga0123337, IMG submission 89792) | Glacier valley bacterial and archeal communities from Borup Fiord, Nunavut, Canada, to study Microbial Dark Matter (Phase II) -... | ecosystem: Environmental > Aquatic > Freshwater > Ice >... | reverse complement strand
GCATTCATGCGCTGGCCAAATACGAATATCGCTTTGGCGAAGAGGGTTCCTTAGGCAGCGGTTTTTCCGGTGACTCGCAACGAAAAGTTCACATCGTTTCGCTTGACGGAAATTATCAGCCTGCCCCCGGACTTTCGATGCGACTGCACTACGCCATGAAGCACGCGACGGAGAAAAACAGCGGTGACACGATTTCGGCGCAGCTTTTTTCGGGGCGTATCGTGAAAGAAATTTCGCCGCGCACCGAGCTGGGCTTCATCCTGAGTACTCTGATGGGCAAAAATCCTGACAGTAATCGCTATGGCGTGGGCTTTGAAGTTTCCCGCACCATGGCGCAGAATCTATCTTTAAGCATTGGCTATAATCTCTTCGAACTGCGCGATAACGATTTGATGGCTACCGGCGACGGTCGGCGCGGCGCTTATTTGCGCATGCGCTTCAAGTTTGATGAAGGCTCCTTCGATGGACTTGATGCTTTCCGCAAACCGGCTTCGGCTCCTACGGGCGACAGTGGTTTTATTCCTGTTGCCGAAAGCAGCACTCTCCCGGCAGTCGGAATTGATAACATGCGGGGCGGTAGCGAATTTTGAAGCGGCATTCTCAGGCTGAGGCGAGTAACGTGATGCGGACAAACTCAACGAAACTTTTCTTCGCAAAATTCGGTTGGGTTTTCGTCTTTGCATTACTGCTTGGCGCGATGAAACCAGCGCACGCCGTATATCCCGCGCCCTGGCCCGACAGCGGCAACTCCAATGTCAATACGGGCTGGCACGCTTATACCCAACTGGGTGTGCCCATCGGCGATCCGCCGTCCGCGAGCGATAACTCGACCGGCGGCACGACACCCACGCAAGCCGCGGACTTTATTACTGGCACTCTGCCCTCTTTTTATACCGGCTACGACTCCGTCAATCAGGTGCTTTTCATCCGCATGAGATTGGCGAGCTCTCCGCTCACTCCCACACCCAACGGGGCCTCCAACGACGATCCGTTCGGCAACGTGACGTGGTCGCTTCTGATTGATACCAATGGCGATGGATTCAAAGATTTTCTTGTCCGCCTTAATGGCGACATCGGCGGGCCATCCAACGCGATTGATGATTTGGCCGTTTATTACGATAGTTCACGCTCGCAGGGATTGGCGGTTGGTGCGACACCGGTCTGGGTTGTTGACGCCATGAACCCTGCGGCGTCTCCAGTTGATGCTGACGCGCGCGCCGATGTTTACGATTTTCGTTACACGCGCGGCTTCGATGGAACTACGCTTCCAGTTGTCGGTTATTTCCTCGATTTTCAGGTTCCACTTTCGGCCTTCACTGTTAGCGTTGGCGGTACCCAGATTATCACGCCGAGTACTTCGGTCGCCTTTGCTTTCGGCACTTCAAACAGCAATACCAATCCGTTCCAGAAAGACGCCGGTTACAACGGCACTTTCACTGCCGATATTCTTCAACCATTTCCCTTTGGTGATCCCGGCACGCCCGCTGGAGGCACGTCGCAAAACCCAAGGATTACTTCCCTCGCCGCGAGTGGCACATGTGGAACAGAGCAGCTTGATGCAACTGTGATGGACACGCTCACGGTTTTAGGGGGCCAAGCTGCATCAACTGTGAGCAACGTCAAATTTTATTATCAGCCCGATTCGGATAATAACGGTGTACCCGATGGCAGTACTACGCCGACTTTGATTGGCATAGATAGTACTGCCGAAACCGTCGATCCGACGCACTGGTCGATAGCATGGAATAACACCGCTCCTCCGGCTCCTGCCAACGGCCAGTACGTAATTTTTGCCGTCGCCACCGATCAGCAAGGCAATACCGGCACTTCGGCTTATGTGCCTTTCACGCAGTCGTGCGGCGGCGTTTCGGTCAGCGGCAAAGTCTATGGCGATGCCAACCACAATTCACTGCTTGATGGCGCGGAAACCGGCACCAGCGTCGCCAGCCTCTTCGTGAAATTAAAGCTCGATAGCAGTAGCAGCGCTTCCGCTGCTGCTACGGTTGACCTGACTACAGGCGTTTATAGTTTCACCGCTATTTCCGCCGGAGCTTATTCTCTGATTCTGGATAATAACTCCACACTGAGCGATGTCACTCCGTTTCTACCGGCCAATTACATAGGAACACAAGCGCCTACCCAAATCATCAGTGGAGTGGTGGTGAGTACTACGTCGCTTGCCAACCAGAACTTCGGTTTGTTCAACGGCAGCAAAGTCAGTGGTGCCATTTTTCTTGATACGGGTTTTGGTGGCGGAATCGCCAACAACGGCGTGCGCGATGGAACAGAAGGCCCGTTGTCCGGCCTTCTGGTCCGCCTGACGAATGCGGCGGGAACGACAACTTACGATTCCATGTCCACTGATGTCGCCGGTGCCTACACGCTTTGGATCAGCGCCGCCAATGCGGTGCAATCCCTGCACGTCGCCGCCACTAATGCCGTGAGTACTCTTTCAACCGGCGCAAGTGTCGGCAATAGCGCCGGTACTTATAATCGCGCAACCGATGTGATTTCTTTTACCGGCGGTGCGGGCACCGTGTACTCCGGCCTCAACTTCGGCGATGTGCCGATCAATCAATTCACCCTCGACAATGCACAAGTCGCGGCGGCGGGAAGCCTCGTCGAATATCCGCACGCTTTCACGGCCGGCAGCGGCGGCAGCGTAACCTTTACTACGGCGCACACGCCTAACCCGGCCAATCCGAATTGGAGCAATATCATTTACCGCGACCTCAACGGGAATGGCGCGCTCGATCCCGGCGAGTTGCCCGTTGGCGGAGCTATCACTGTCACTGCGGGCAGCGTGATTTATCTTCTCGTTCAGGAATCCATTCCTGCGGCTGCCGGTTACGGCGATCAAGACGACATCATCATCACGGCGAATTTTTCCTACACCAACGCTGCGCCCACTCTTTCTGCTTCACTGACGCATCGCGATCTCACAACTGTCGGCACTCCCGGCGACCGTTTGCAATTGATTAAAAGTGTCGACAAAACCGAGGCCAAGCCGGGCGAAACCGTGACCTATACGATCATTTATCGCAATGTCACAACCGAAGCGCTCGGCAATTTAGTTGTCAGCGATGATACTCCGCCTTTCACCAATTTCCTCTCCGCTTCCAATGGCGTTTTGCCTGCATCGCTTACCGGCGTCACTGTGACTTCACCCGCGATTGGCGCGACGGGAACTGTTCTCTGGACTTTCACCGGAACTCTCGCCGTCGGTAGCAGCGGCACCGTGACTCTTCTGGTGCGCGTTCAATAGCGCTGACCCGAAAGTCAAACCAAATCTCAAACCGATTTCTTCCATAATCAATGCGAAGATTGAAGAGGGCCGCGATTTAGTGCAAAATGCACTGCATCTGTATTTAATCTTTTTCTTATGTCCAATCCCAATCTGTGGAAATGGGTCGCCTTCAACGTCTTTGTTTTGGCGCTTTTGCTGTTCGATCTCGGAGTACTCCGGCGCAAGTCGCATGACGTGAAAATCAAGGAAGCATTGGGCTGGAGCGCATTCTGGATTTCGCTCGCCCTGATTTTCGCCGCCGGAATCTGGCGTTACAGCGGTCATCAGCGCGCGCTGGAATTCATGACCGGCTACCTGACGGAATATGCGCTCAGCGTCGATAACATTTTCGTCTTCATTCTGATATTTTCGTTTTTCAAAGTCAACGCCGCGCATCGCCACAAAGTACTCTTCTGGGGCATTATGGGCGCGCTCATCATGCGCGCGGTCATGATTTTAGTTGGCGTGGAACTCATTCATCGCTTTGAATGGATCATTTTCGTCTTCGGCGCTTTCCTGGTTTTCACCGGCGTCAAGATGGCGTTTCACAAAGGCGACGACATCGATCCCGGCGCGAATCCGGTTGTCAGACTGGCCAAGAAATTCATCCCGCTCACACCCGATTATCGCGGCAGCAATTTCTTCGTGATCGAAAATGGCAAGCGTTACGCGACGCCGCTGTTCATCGTTTTACTGGTGATTGAAACCAGCGATCTGGTTTTCGCAGTCGATTCGATTCCCGCCATTATCGGCATTTCCAAAGATTCGTTCATCATTTACACCTCGAATGTTTTCGCGATTCTGGGCTTGCGCTCGCTGTATTTCGCGCTCGCGGGAATCATGGATTTATTCCATTATCTCAAATACGCGCTGTCGTTCATTCTCACTTTTGTCGGCGTGAAAATGCTGATCGAGCACTGGTATAAAGTGCCAATTGAAATTTCACTCGGCGTGATTGCTGCCGCTCTGGTGATTTCGATTTTAGCTTCGCTGCGCTGGCCTTTGCCGGACGAAGAAACCTGCATTGATGAAGCGCAGGAGTTCTTCGAGCAAACCGATTCCGAGCCGGACAATCCATCCTCGTCATGAGTACTCCGTTCACCCTTGGCGTCGTTTCCTACCTGAACGCTTTGCCACTTTATCGCACTCTGGAAGCGCGCGGCGAAGTGCGCATAATTCGCGTCGTGCCATCAAAATTAGCCGGACTTTTAGAAGCCGGTGAATGCGACGCGGCGATCATGCCGGTCGTGGATTTCCTGCGCGGAGTGGGCGAAAGCATCATTTCAGACGCGTGCATCGGAACCAAACTCGAAGGCGCGGGGAACGTGCGTTCGGTTTTGCTTTTCCATCGCGTGCCTCTGGAAAAAATTGGAAGCGTCGCGGTCGATACCAGTTCGCATTCTTCAGTCGCGCTCACGCGCATCATTCTCGCCGACGCGCACGGAGTACTCCCGCCGTTCCACGAACACGCGCCCAACCTCGCACAAATGCTGCGACATCACGAAGCCGCGCTTCTCATCGGCGACGCCGCTCTCGAAGCCAAAGCTGCTGTCGAAGTTTCAATTGATAATCCCAAAGCGCACATTCTCGATTTAGGCGCGGCCTGGAAAGAATTGACGGGTTTGCCGTTCGTGTTCGCCGCGTGGATTGCGCGGCGCGGTTTAACTGAAAGCGCGCGAGAAGAATTAGCCGGAGTACTCCAGCTCTCGCGCGATGAAGGCTACGCGAGCATTCCGCAAATCGTGGCGCAAAGTCCAATTGATTCCACCATTCCCGACGCGCAAATCGAAGATTACTTGCGCCACGCGATTGAATTTCACCTCTCCGATTCGCACCGAAAAGCGATTGAAGAATTCCGCGTGCGCTGCGGGAAGTATGGGTTACTATAATCGCATCGCAGGGGAAATAGAATTGTTCGGATATTTCGTAAATTTATTGTTTGTAACCCGATAATCGCAATATGACATCACGAACTGCAAACAGCCTTTCATTCGAGCAGATGTGTAACTTCGTCGCTGTTGCCCAAACACGCAGTATCGAAGAAACGCTTCACGGACTTATTTTTCAATGTTTGATTGTCTTTGAACACCTCCATGCGGATGCTCGGCAGTTTCGTGAAAACGTCCAAATTTTATGTGGTGTTGATTTCACGGAAGGTGAAGTTCAACTTGCACTCGATACTTTGGTGCGCGACGGGAAGCTAATCAAGAATTCATCTGGGTATGCGCTTGCAACCCCGGTGCGTGCTGAAGCAACGCAGCGCCTTCATGAAGCACAAGACTTAGAACGCACGGTAAAAGAACAGTGGGCCAATCAGGTGGAAAACACCGCCCCTATCTTATCCACAGATGCCGCTTGGTCTTCTCTCAGAACTTACTTAGCAGGCGCGTTCCGCCAACACGGTTTACAAACGGTCGCCGTTCTTGATCCTCATATTGATACTGGCGGAAATAATCTTGATGGTCTGACGCGGCTGCTCGACAATGCGGTCAAGGGGCAGTTCCCCGAAGAACAGAGGGCACAAGCCAAAAATGTGTTGCGTGAATTTCTGAGTGGTATTAGTGCGCACGGAGACCGAGCGCGTTGGGTAGTCCAGCTTGCTGACGGTGTTTTTAATTACTACTCGCTCACTACTTCGCCTGAAGTATCTCAACGCCTACGGCAGAATCTTACTGAGCTGACGTTGTTCTTTGATACCAACGTCCTCTTCGGCGTACTAAATCTTCATGTTCACCCACACGTCGAAGTTTCGCAGCGGCTTCTGCGGGCTGTTCAAGAGCATAAATTACCATTCAAACTCAGATACCACGAACGCACTAAGGCCGAAATGCAATCCACTATTGAGTACTATGGTGACCGGTTGCGCGGCAGAACGTGGAGTCAATCCCTAAGTCGTGCAGCGGCTAACTCACCGCTTATTTCGGGAATCGAAGCACGGTTTCATCGGATGAACGCTGAGCGAGGAATCACACCAGAAGTTTTCCTCCGACCGTATGAGCACTTCGATGCAATGCTCAAAGAAAAAGGTATTGACATTTATCGTTCCGGTGAGTTGAGAACCGAAGAACGCGCTCTGTTGTTTGCGGCGTATCGTGATTTTTTGGTAAAGCGCCGTCCTGAAAAAGGCGATGATGGTATCGAACATGATTCAACTTTGCTTGATTCTGTTCGTGACATACGCTCCCGTCGCCAACAGGCCAGCACACTGGACAGCGGTGCTCTTCTTCTTACGTCTGATTATCTGCTATATCGCTTTGACTGGGCAAACAGCCGTAACGAAAGAATTACGCCGAGTACAGTTCTACCGAGTACTTTCTGGCAGTTACTACGTCCTTTTCTGCCACCAAGTGAGGACTTTGACCGGGCATTCGCGGAGACTTTCGCTCTTCCTGAATTCCGTAGTATTGGTAGTGGAGCAGCAAAGGCCACTTCGCGTTTGCTAGAAATCATGTCGTCCTATAGTGATTTGTCTGAAGAGCTGTCGGTGCGGATGCTTTCCAACGATATGTTGATCGACCGTCTGCGCCAAGAGACAGACCCAGAAAAGTCGCGTGAGATTGTCGAGTTAGAAATTACTGCAGAATATCAAGCTTTGGGCAAAGAAAAAGAAGCATTGGAGCGGCAGCTTCAAGAGCAAAAGCAGGCCAGCGCCCATCAGATTGAGCAGTTGGCACAGCAGAGTGAAAAAGAGCGGAACGAACGAGAAAATGAAAGGCAGTACCAGCAACGAGCCTGGGATGAAGAGCGCCGACGCAAAGATGAAGGCTCATCAGCGGCCATCAGTCATGTTTCAGATCAAGTTGAAAAAATTAAGGGACGACTTGACGAGAGCGAGAATGTTCGGCAGCAGGAAACCGAAGCCGCGAGGAATGAAAGGGTACAAGGTGAAAGACGTGAGCAAGGCCTGCGGCGTAACCTTAGAATTTTGCTCGGTGCCTTTTCGTTATTATTGTTCTCCTCTGCCGAACTGTTGGTTGCAAACGAACCTTGGGCTTGGTTGCACCAGCACGCTGATATCGCTCAAGCTGTTGTACTTTCAATTGCTTGTATCGCCATTCTTGAGGCTTTCGTATATGGGAAGCCTTGGAAGTGGTTACGTGACCACAATAATTCTTACGGAATCCAGGGTGCTATTGTACTGTTTGTCGCATCCGCCTTCTTCGCATGGTATTGCCCGACTTGGAGGACCGCGTTAGGCGTTACAACCGTAATTGGGATTCTGCTGGGTTTCATTGGCCTACTTCTCCAGATGATTGGCGGGCCAAAGAAAATCTCTTGAATTTTATGCGGCTTCCGTTTTTCGTTGTCAAGTGCAAGATAGGCAAGAACCACTTATGGAGACAGGCACATCCTACATAAAAGAATTTTGACCTAAACTCGCTAAAGTTTCGTATCGGCTCAGCGCGTCGCCGCGTGAACATCTTTCTTAATCTCATCGAATGCTTCGCCGAAAAAGCCTTTGACATCCTGCCATTTCAAGTCGATTTTCGGATCGCCTTTCACGCTCACGATATACGCGTAGCCGTTGCCGATTGGCGGATTGACCACTTTCACCGTTCCGCTAATCGTGCGCAAAGCGTATTCTTTGGGCGGCGTTGTGTCGTCCACAATCAGCAGAGTACTCTTACCGTCGGTCAATCGATACAAATTGCGGTTCGTCGCGTAGCGTGTGTTGCCGCGCACTCTGCCGGAAACCGTGACGCGCTTGCCGTTCCACTTTTGCGGGCTGGCGGAAATCTGGCTGAGCGCCGAACCTTTGCCGCCGCTGGCCGGAGTACTCCGCGCGCCGTTGTTATAGCTGCTGCTCCCGCCGATGCTGCCGGTTCCCACGCCCAGCGAGCCGGTATTGCGCCACGCCAGAAAGAAGAGATAAGCCAAAGCCAAAAACACGATCATCATCAAACAACCGAATGTTTTTCTCATAATTTCAACCTCGATCAATAAATCTTTTTTAAAGTATTTGAGGATATTTGTTAAGACAATAAATGGCGGATGCAACAAGACTCGCAGTTAAAACCACAGTACTAATAATAGAATTTGCCAAAGCAACTCTTTTATTTTCTGGCGTATCGCTCCAAATTGTGAAATTCAACATCCAAGATATAACCGCTAAAACAGCAACCCATAATGAAAATGACAGCGATTGCATCACGACGTTTTGAATGACGGTTTCTCGCGTCAGGCCATAGATTGGGTCCATCGCTGAGCTGTTGGTAGTGTGCATTTCGTCGTATTTCAAAGACGTGAGCGCAAAGATAACCAATGCAAAGAACGAGGCGGCACAGAAATTAATTGACGTCCAAAACACAACCAATATCCGTCGCTCATGTATCATTGCCAAATAAATTAAACCTCGACCGCTTCCCGTTCCGCTTTCGCTACGTCTTTAGCGTTTCCGTTGCTGTTTTTATTTTCAATGGCCGCGAATTCATCGGCGTCCGCCAAACGCACCGACATCAATGTCGAAATGCCTTGCTCCTGTTGCGTCACGCCGTATAAAACATCCGCCGCCTGCATCGTTCCGTTGTTGTGCGTGATGACGATGAACTGCGTTTTGTCGGTGAACTCGCGCAATAATTGTGTGTAGCGACCGACGTTCGATTGGTCGAGCGGCGCGTCCACTTCGTCCAAAACCACGAATGGCGACGGATGAACCCGCAAAATCGCCAGCAAAAACGCGAGCGCGGTTAAAGCGCGTTCGCCGCCGGACAAAAGCGAAATATCCTGCTGCGCTTTGCCGGGCAGTTGCACGCGCAAATCGATTCCGGTTTCTAAAACATTGTCCGGGTCGGTGAGCGCCAAGAAAGTCGAGCCGCCATCGAAAATGCGCACGAACAATTCGGCGAAGGCGTCGCGAATGCCGTTGAAGGTTTTCATGAAACGCTCGCGCGTGCGGCCATCAATATCGGCGATGATTTCTTCCAACTGCCGCTTGGATTCTTCCAGATCATTGCGCTGCGTGGTCAGGAAATCCAATCGTTCTTTGACATGCTCGAACTGCGCGACCGCACCAGTGTTGATATTTCCCAGCGCGCCGATTTTATTTTTTAAATCTTCAATCTCTTCGAGCGCCAAATTCTTCTGCTCGATTTGCTCGGAGTACTCCAGCGCAGTTTCGATCGGCAGTTCAAACTCTTCTTCAAAACGCCGCCGCATTTCCGCGATTTCGGTTTCTGTGGAAGCCAAACGCACTTCGATTCGATGCAATTCTTCTTCGGCTTCGTGCAGAGTACTCCGGTGTTCGCGCAGATACGCGCTGATAGTTTCCAGCCGCGCCATTCCCGCCTGACGCTCGCGTCGCGTGCGGTTGAAATCGACATCCAATTCTTCGTTGCGGCTTTGCAGCTGCGACAAAAGCGAAATCAAATCCGCTTCGCGCGTGACCAGATGCGCGTCTTCGCCCGATGCCTTTTCGATGCCTTGCTGCTTGGACGTAATCTGCGATTCAAAATCTTTGATGCCGCGTTCGCTTTCGGCAATCGCGCGCTGCATCGAAGACAAGCGTTCCTGCGTGACGGAGTACTGCGCCCGCACTTCCGCAACATCGCTCGTCACGCGCTCGCGCTCGCTTTGGCGTTCGGCGACAATTTTCTGCGCGCTCGCGACAGCTTCTTCCAATTGCCGAGCTTGTTCGTCCAAAAGTGCGGCTTCGCGTTCGTGATCGCCTTGCGAAGACGATTTGGTTTGCGCGTTCTGGCGCGTGGAATTGAGTTGCGAAACCACGGCTTCCAATCGCGTATTTAAGCGCCGCGCGTCTTGCAAAACGTGTTCGAGTTCGCGTTCCTGTCGCGCGATTTGCGAGCGCAAATCATTGGCTTCTTCCTGCCGCGCGCGCCACGCTTCGTGAGATTTATCGACCAGAGTACTCACGTCCTGAGTGGCGCGCGCTTTGGTTTCCAAAAGGCTTTCGAGATTTTCGAGATGGGCGCTCGATTCGTCCAGTTCGCGTTTGCGCGCCAAAAGCCCGCTCGATTTCTGCTTGCCCGCGCCGCCGGTAATCGGGCCAGAAGGCAAAACATATTCGCCTTCAAGCGTGACGAGATGAGTTCCCGAATCGCAGTTTTTCGCGAGCGCGACGGCGGTGTCCAAATCATCGACGATGAGTACTCGGCCCAGCAAATAATCTATTGCGGGCTGGAATTGCGCGTCGCATTCGACAAGCTGCGAAGCCAGTCCGCGCACGCCGCGAGCGCGCAATAACGAGCGCGTTTTCTCGCCGACGTTGCGCGGGCGCAAATTGGGAATCGGCAGAAAAGTGGCGCGGCCCGAACGCTCGTTTTTCAGCCAGCGAATCGCCGATTTCGCATCCGCGTCATAGTGGCAAATCAGGTTATTGACGTCGCCACCGAGCGCGGCCTCGATGGCCTTCTCCAGTTCGTGCGGCGCGCGGAGCGCATCGGCGACAAGCGTGTATTTGTCCGGCAATTGCCCGCGCTTCACCGCCGCCAGAACCGAGCGCGCGCCGCCTTGTACGCCTTCGAGATTTTGCTCCAATTCGCGCAAAGCATTCAAACGCGACTGCGTACTTGAACGCGTTTCGCGCGCTTGATTCAAGGCTTCAGAAGCGGCTGTGCGCGCGACCTGAGTACTCTGCCATTCGATTCGCGCCGCATCGATTTTCGCAATCGCTTCGGCGTGAGCCGCGCGCACTTTTTCCAGTTCTGAGGCCACGGTTTTCCGCGCTTCTTCGGCCTGGTGTTTTTCGTGCTCCAGATCGGCTTGCAGTTTTTGCAGCTCGCTCAGGCGATTTTGCAAACCGGCAGTTTCAGCGCGGCCCGTGGCGGCGGCCTCGCGTTTCGATTGCGAAGCGCGAATCAATTCCACGACTTTGGCCTGCAAAGTTTGCAGTTCGCGCGAAGCTTCGCCCAAGCGCGCGTTGGCCGCGCCGAGTTTGGCTTCGGCTTCGGCAGCTGCGCCGGAAAGAGTACTCGAATCGCGCCGCGCGGTTTCGAGAGTACTTCGGTCTTCGTTTAATTTTTCTTGCGCTGCCGCGATGCGTCCGCGTAACAATCCAATTTCGCGCGCTTGAAATTCTTGTTGCTCGGTCAAGGCGCGGCGTCGTTCGCGCGCCACGGCGATTTCGCCTTCGACTGATTTGAGGCGCGTCACGACTTGCGTCAGCTCGCCTTGCACGCGCTCCATCGCGCCTTCCATCGCGCGCATTTTTTCGGAAATTTCGCGCTCGTCAATTTCATGCTGCGCGATGCCGCCAGTGCCTTCGCGGACTTGTTCGGAGTACTCCGCGCGCGCAACCGTCAGCGTTTCCAAACGCTTGGTGCGAGTTTCAAAATCGCGCGCCAAAATCGCCAGCTGGAGTACTCGCAAACGCGCCACGTAATTGTCGTGTTCGCGCGCGAGCTCGGCTTGCTGGGAAAGCGGTTCGAGCTGCGATTCCAGCTCGAACATAATATCGGCCACGCGCGTGACATCGACTTCAACATGATCCAGCTTGCGCCGCGTTTCGTGACGGCGTGCGTTGTATTTTTGCACGCCCGCCGCGCCTTCAATCAGGCCGCGTCTGTCTTCGGGTTTAGCGGAAAGAATCGCGTCGATTTCGCCCTGCGAAATGATGGAAAACGATTCCGTTCCCACGCCGGTATCGAGGAATAAATCCAAAATATCGCGCAGCCGCGCCTTGGATTTGTTGATGGCGTATTCGCCTTCGCCGTCGCGGAAAATGCGCCGCGTAATCTGCACTTCCTTGAAGTCAATCGGGAGGGAATTGTCTTCGTTGTCGAAAAACAAAGAAACTTCGGCCATGCCCAGCGGCTTGCGCGTGCCGGAACCGCTGAAAATCACGTCGGTGGAAGCGTGCCCGCGCAAGGCTTTGTTGGAGCGTTCGCCCATCGCCCATTGCAGCGCGTCCACCACGTTCGATTTCCCCGAACCGTTCGGCCCGACGACGGCGGTAATGCCCGGCCCAAATTCGAGAATAGTGTTATCGGCGAAGCTTTTGAAGCCTGAAAGCGCGAGTTTTTTGAGATACATTGAAGCGGAGTACTCCGGTTGCGGCGTGATGGAAATGCTGGCGAATTGCGCCCTATTTTATCACAGCGCGTGGGTTTTTCCGTGCGCTTCTGCGATGCGAATCATCGTGATGAATTAGCTTGCTGTACAATTTTCAAAAAATGAAATACTTTAAATGTGGTTTGGAGAAAATGATGAGACGAACTTTATTTTTGCTAATGTTGGGTTTCGCAATTGGCGGCTGCGCCCGCCAGACGCCGCCGGAGACTGCGAATAAATCGTCGCAGAGTACTCAAAAGCCGACAACCAAGGCGTCCGCGAAACAGGCGAGGCAGAGTTCAGTGCGCTTCAAGGGATTTTCACCCGATAGCAAATTGTTCGTTGTCGGATTCTGGCATGGAAACTATGATTCGCCTCCCGGTTCGCTGGAAATTTGGGATGTTACAAGTCGCCGCAAGGTCGGCAAAATCCAGTTTGATGCGCCGGTAAGAACGGCGGTTTTTTTGCCTTCCAAAAATTCGTTGCTGGTGAGCGCCGGGAAAATATATTTGTGCAACCTAACAGCTGGGCACTTGGCAAAAAAAGTGGTATTGGCTCATGCTGCTGAAGTGATGGCTTCGAGTTCTGACGGAAAATTGGTGGCCTTGACTACAAATAACGACGTTGAAATCAGAAATGTCAGGAACTGGAAAGTACGAAACCGGATAAAGATGGAATCGCCGCGCGCAGCACTGATCAAAAGCATGGATTTTTCGCCGGACGGTCGCCATCTTTTGATTGGTGAGTACGATGTATCAGATGGCATCGAAGTGTATGATGTCGTAACAGGCCACAAAATGTGGACAGCCCATGGAGATCCGCAAGTTGATGTCGCTTGGTCGCCCAATGACCAACGAGTCGCTGTAGCTACGACCGAAGGCGTATTTTTGTTGCAGGCGCATAATGGTCACACGATCAAAAAATTCGCATCTGATTATGGAAGTCCGGTTTGGTTTTCAGCCAACGGTAAGCAATTATTCTTTACCAACAAGAGTACGCTGGTTATGTGTGATGCGGCGTCCGGGAAAGTCGTTCATAAAACTGGAATAAAGAACTTGTTCACTTATGTAATTTCTCCCGATGCAAAATTGCTGGCTCATACCAGCGCAGACGATTTCGCAGTCCAGTTTCGGACTCTCATTCTGCAATAATTCTGCATTCATCATTCTGACTTCTGCATTCTAATTATGGGTATTCTTCTCGGCCTCAGTGCGGCGTTTTGGTGGGGCGCTTCGGATTTCATGGCGGCTCGCGTGGCGCGCGGAGTCGGCGCGTTGCGGGCACTTTTGATAACGCAAACTTTCGGGTTAATCGCGGTTGGTTCGCTGATTTGGTGGAGCGGGAGTACTCTGAGTGTCGCGCCGCGCATCGCGTGGATTATGTTGGCGATTGCGCTGACGCAAGCGGCTTCGGTGTTTTTGTTTTATCGCGCTTTTGAAATCGGGCAGCTTTCGCTTGTCGCGCCGATTACGTCCAGCTTCGCCGTGGTGACGGCGATTCTGGCGTTTCTGTCCGGCGAGCGGCCCGCGCGATTGGCGCTGGTTGGCGCGGTTTGTTTGATTGCCGGAGTACTCTTTGTCACGCGCGGCCATCAATCGAGCGAAGCTGATAAAAATGAAACAAGCGGCGCAAGCGAAGGCCGGAGTACTCTGCGCGGCGTGCCCGAAGCGATTATCGCGGCGGTTGGTTACGGCTTTGTTTTCTGGGGTTTGGATTTCGTGGTGCCGACGATGGGCGCGCTGTGGCCGCTGGCGTTTTTGCGCATCGGCGTTTTGGTTTGCCTTTCGCTCGCGCTGATTTTTCTGCGTTTTTCATCGAAAGAATCCGCGCCTTCAATTGCCGTCTGGCGCGCGATGATTTTGCCATCGCTGGCCGTCGCGGGCGCGGACACGCTGGCGTGGCTTTCGTTTAACAATGGCACGCAGCGCGACGACGTGGCGATTGTCACGACTTTAGGTTCGCTGTACAGCGGCGTCGCGGTTTTCTTTGCATGGCTGATTTGGAAAGAAAAATTGCAGCCTTCGCAGTGGATCGGCGTGGTAATTATCTTTCTGGGAATTGTTCTTGTCGGTTTGAAGTAACCGACTTGAAATAATCAAATAGCGAAAGGCTGTGTCATTCCGAGCTTGCGAGGAATCTTGTTCCACACCACATTTCTCGCGCGGAACAAGATTCCTCGCAGGCTCGGAATGACACAGCCTTTCGCTACTTTGTTTTCGAAAGTAGCAACTTACGTTAGTTAAAACATTTCCTCATTCACATTCCTCATGATTGGCGATGTCGCAACCGTTGGAATTTTATTTATTCTGGGATTCATCAGCTTGGGCGTAGCGGTCATTTCCGTGATGCGATTCTGGCTGGTGGAAGGCACGCTCGACTTCGGCCCGGCGCTGGGAGTACTCGGGCTGTTGTTATTAGGTTCGGCGTGGGCATTGAAAACCGCGACGCCGGTTTTGATGTTTGGCTGGGTTGCCGTCATGCTCGGCGGCAGTTTGCTGGTGCCGTCGCTGATTGAAAATTCCGATAAACGCGCTTTGCATCGGATGTATGAAAGCGATATCGCCAAGCAGAAGCGCGCCATTGATAGCGGCATTAACGTCGCGGACGCGTGGCGCGAAATCGGCGAGTTGTATCTCAGAATGAATCGCTATGACGAAGCGATTGCCGCTTTCAAGGAATCGATTCGGGCGCAGCCGCGCGACATTGAAAAAGTGCGGCGGCGCTTGAATTTAGCGCTCGAATACCGCGCCGGAATGCCCAACGCGAAAACGCTTATTTGCGAAGAATGCCGGCAGGAAACGCCCGTCGGCAAAGCCTGCATTCACTGCGGCGCGGTTTTGGAAACGGGCTTTTTCGGCTGGCTTTCGCAGGCCGAGCATTTTAGCGAAATCTGGAAACCGGTCGCGGCCATTTTCCTAGTCGGCGTCGCGCTGATGGCGATTTTTTCACCAATTCCAATGGCGCTCAAAGCCATCGTCATTATCATTTGCCTTTTGGTTGGCGGCTTTTTGCTGTGGCTGACGGTTGAAGATGGAGAATGAAAGTTAACGGTTATTTCCAAGCGCCGCTTTTTCTCTGGCCAGCAGAAGTACTCCCGATACAAAACTCGCCATCGCCCAGCCGTGCGGCGCGGCCCACCAGGTTTGTCCTTCCGGGCCTTGCATCAATTCCGGCAAAAGCCCGGTTGGCGTCGCGCGGCGCAAAACGGTGGATAAATAAACTTCGGCGCGAGCTGTGAGTACTCCGGCTTCTTCGCTTCGGCCAATTTTGCGCAGCCGCGCCGAAATCTTCAGCGCGCAACGCGCCAACCACAACGTATTGACACAGGCCGGAACGCCGCCGACATAAGCGTCGCCTTCAAAGCGGCGAATGGCGCGGCCACCTTCCCAGTCGCATTCGAGCCGCTCGCAAATCGCGCGCATCGTGCCTTCGGCCAAAGCTAAATCATTGGCGTCGTTCAAATCTAAAAGAGCGAACGGCTCGATTGCGCCCAGCGAAGAAGAGTCCACGGTTTCGTCGTTTTCGCCGTGCGGATTGAAGCCGCGAACCAGATAAGAATACTCGCCGTTGGTTCGCACGAAATGCCGGAGTACTCCGGCCTTCACTCGCATCGCCGCTTCTTGGTATTTCGTTTCGCCGAGTACTTCGTGCGCCACGCGAAAGGCCGCATGCAGCGCGGCGTTGGAATAAGTGAAAGAACCGACGAAGGTTTCCCAGGTATCGAAAGCGTTGCCATGAACACCTTTTTCGGTCAGGCGCGACAGCAAATAATCGGCGGCGCGGCGAATCATTTCCTTGTGTTCCGTTTTAATTTCGCCATTGGTTTTCCCCGACTGGCCGCATTTGCCGAACGCCCACAACACCGCGCCGACTTGATCGATTTGCAATGTATCGGGCGGCAAGCACCAGTTCGGCGCGAGGCTGCCATTCAGGAAATAACGCTGATGCCACAGGCCGCTTTCGTCCTGATGTTTGGCGCACCAATCGAACATTTTTTCCGAAAATTCGGAGTAACCGGCGTCCTGCAAACCGGAAATATATTCGCCGCCATCGCGCGGCCAGAAATACCCGTAGCCGCCGCAGGAAATAAATTCCGGGTCGAATTCGGGCGCGGCAACCGCCACGCCTTCCTCGCCGCAAAGCAATGGCAAGCACAAAAGCGAGCGCTTGTACGCGGCCAGTAATTCTTCCGGCAATTCTTTGAAAACTTCGCCGCGCGCATTTTCTAAAGTCAAAATTCCCGTTTGCAGCCAGGCGGAATCTACTTCGCGACGCGCCGCTGCGTGTTCATCAAAACTTTTGCTTTGCGCGTTTTGCAGTGCAATAATTGCATTGCCTTCAGATGGT
>Ga0123337_10003513_pt1 | contig 16648 bp, 16 predicted proteins | sample frozenSSSSmetaG_FD_89792 | JGI IMG/M metagenome (GOLD analysis project Ga0123337, IMG submission 89792) | Glacier valley bacterial and archeal communities from Borup Fiord, Nunavut, Canada, to study Microbial Dark Matter (Phase II) -... | ecosystem: Environmental > Aquatic > Freshwater > Ice >... | reverse complement strand
TATTTTTAAGCAATGGACTTAATTAAATTTGTTGACGATCAAACTATTAAAGCTGATGTACCTGTTTTCAAAACAGGAGATACAGTTACGGTACATTATAAAATACGCGAAGGTAATAAAGAAAGAATTCAGCTTTACCAAGGAGTTGTTATCCAGCGTAATAGTACGGGAGCAAATAAAACATTTACGGTAAGAAAAATTTCTAACAGTATTGGTGTAGAGCGGATTTTCCCATTAAATTCACCTAATATTGAAAAAATTGAAGTGAATAGCCGCGGTGCTGTCAGAAGAGCCAAGATATTTTATCTTCGCGGCCTTACTGGTAAAAAAGCCCGTATTAAAGCTAAAAGAAACTAAGCTTCACTACGAAATACTTAAAAAAAGCCTTGTCGTTTGTTCACGATGAGGCTTTTTTATGCCTGATTGGCAAATTTTTTGAACGTTTTAAAAAAATATAAAATGTACCAGAATTGATAGTGTTTAGCTTATTCTTCTGCCAGATGTGCAATAACGGTATGCCCGCCAATAACATTTTCACCTTGTTTAACCAGAATCTTCGTGCCCAGCGGAAGAAAAAGATCAACCCTTGATCCGAACTTAATAAATCCCATTTGCTCACCCTGTAAAGCATTCATTCCTGGCTTAAGGTAATAAACAATACGTCTTGCCATTGCTCCTGCTATTTGTCTTAATGCAATTAATTTCCCGCCGGGTAGTTTGTAGACCACCGTTGTTCTCTCATTATCAGTAGATGACTTTGGGTGCCAAGCAACAAGAAATTTTCCAGGATGATATTTCATATATTCAATATGGCCCGAAACTGGATTTCTATTCACATGTACATTTAATGGTGACATAAAGATAGATACCTGTATACAGATAGTTTTCAGGTATTCCTGCTCTGTTGTTTCTTCAATGACTACAATTTTACCATCGGCTGGAGCTATAATATTATTATCGTTTAATACAATAGTTCTACCGGGATTTCTGAAAAATTGAATTACCATCACCATCAGCGTAAGTGACAGAAGGCATGCGATCGTAAAAACAACTGCGTTGCCTGCAAAAAAGTAGCGTGCTGCGACTATCAATATCAGACTAAAGACAAAACCACCTAGAATACTAGCTATACCTTCTTTATGAATCATAAAATAAAATGCTAAACTGATTTTTGAATCAGCAATAAATATAAGAACACAAATGGCGCTGATATCAGCAAACCATCAAATCGATCAAGAACACCTCCATGCCCTGGCATAATAGTACCTGAATCTTTTTTATCAAGCTCTCTTTTAAACATAGACTCGACCAGATCACCCAATGATCCGATGGTGACAATTATAGTAGCCATACCTAACCATTCCATAAGACTAAGACCTTTAAAAAACTTGGACAAAATCAATGCAACCCCCATGCTTGTGATTAAACCTCCAAAGAGTCCTTCCCAGGTCTTTTTCGGTGAAATTCTTTCCATGAGTAAATGACGACCAAGTAATTTGCCACTAAAAAATGCTCCTGTGTCAGCACCCCAGAGCAAAAATAGAAACCCCAAACAAGGACGGTAATCATAATGTCTGTCTGCACTCATGAAGGCAAGAGAAACGAATAACAGAAAGGGTAAGAGTGTGTAAACTATACCCAGAATCGTATAAGCAATACTGTGAAAAGGGCGTTTGTTACGGTTATATAATTCCTGAACAAAAATAATATATAGAAAAGGAAGAAAAAAGAAAAAGAACTTTGGTTGTAAAACGTAACCCAGTAAGTATAAAGAAATCGAAAGATACATTATGCCTGCGAGAGTAAACCCCCAGAAACGATTAATTTTAACATCACCAGACTCAGTCAGGTTGTAAAACTCTACCAGGCAAAATGTTGATACCATAGCAAAAAACAAGAGGAACCAAACCTTACCAGCAAGTACTGAAATGATTAGAACCAACCCATAAATGAAGGCTGATACTATGCGGGTAAGCAAATTCTTCATAGGTTGTTGGTAGATATCGGGTGCGTATTATTATTGAAATAACTAAACATTCGTCTTTGTTTTTTCGGGGCATAGATTGTCTTATTCGACGTTTCATTGCTGACCATCTGAAAATTCAATGCGGTTTATGATTTCGATGGCAGAAGCAAAATCAGATGTATGAATAAATAACTCTGTACGCCCGAAATGATATGCTGAATCTGTTTTGTTTATTTCAACTACTGTAAGATCATGTTCGGTTAAGAGCTGTTTTACCAGTTCAATGTTCATTCGGTCTTGTGATGTAAATATGGTAACCCAGTCTTTCTCCATTATATGTTTATAGTTTGTTTTTTTCTTTTAGATAAAAAATAGATGGCCCCCATTGCCAGGGTCACAGAAAGGGCAGATATGACAATATAAATTGCATTAAAAGGCTGGGCAGAATCAGTGTCTGTCCATTTATTATTTAGTACTGGCAATGAAGTTGAAAGCACGGCAAGTGCATTATTCAGAAAATGTGCAGACATTGACAACCAGATCGACTGACCCCAGTAATACAAATACCCCAGAAGCATGCCTAAGAAAAGACGGGGCAAAAAACCATAAAACTGAAGGTGCAGGGCGCTAAAAAGCATAGCGGCAAGAAAAATACCAAGGTGTGGATTTTTACTTATTCTGATTATAATTCTCTGAAAGCACCCTCTGAACAGTAACTCTTCACCAATAGCAGGAATCAGGGCTATCATGAAAAGGTTCACAAGTAGATCACCCGGGTGCCGTAAAACCATGAGGTATTTTACTAATTTATCAATAGAATCTTCCGAGTTTTTCATCCATGCCTCAAGACTTTCTAATTGAACAGGTAACTCAAGCTTTGCATTGATGCTTGTGAGATAGCTGATTAAAGGTATGCAAATGATGAATACAAAACATGCCAGAAAGATGGAGGCTATATTGGGAGGTTTTTTTAATTTTAGAAAATCAGGTTCGATCATCATCCTCGAAAAAAATCCTGCAGTACCTATAAACTGAAAAATTGATGACACAATCAACAAGAGTTTATTGGGTGCAGTAGAATAATTCGCCGGATGATTAACAAGATCGCCAATTTGTGCGAAATTGAGCTTGAAAATCAATTCTACCGCTAGTAAAGCAAGTGTTTGACCTGTCGCCAGAAAAAATAAAAAGACCAGAATGAGCACAAACAACTGAGAACCCGGAGATTTTTCGCTAAGTGCACCCTTTAAAAATGAAGCCAAGGTTTTTATTTGTAAATTTGCAATCGTGGCTAAGATAGGAAATATTGAGCTTGGAAATTTTCCGCTTTTACTTGCGCCAATGGAAGACGTCAGTGACCCCCCATTCCGTGCGGTTTGTAAAGAACTGGGTGCAGATTTAATGTACACAGAATTTATTTCATCAGAAGGCCTGATCAGAGATGCGGCCAAAAGTATCCAGAAACTGGATATTTTTGAATATGAGCGGCCTGTGGGTATTCAGATCTTTGGCTCAGAGATCGAACATATGCGAGAGGCTGCTTATCTGGCTTCTGCCGTTAATCCTGATCTTGTAGATATTAATTATGGATGTCCCGTGAAAAATGTTGCCTGCCGTGGTGCCGGCGCAAGCCTTTTGCGTGATATTTTGAAAATGGAGAAGATGACAGCCGCCGTTGTTCAGGCAAGCTCACAGCCTGTAACTGTAAAAACGCGGTTGGGATGGGATGACTCTACTAAAAATATTTGTGAAGTTGCAGAGCGGCTGCAAGACACTGGAATACAAGCTTTAACCATTCATGGCAGAACACGGGCACAGTTATACAAGGGAGAGGCAGACTGGACGCTTATCAGGGAAGTTAAAAACAACCCCCGTATCACGATTCCGATATTCGGTAATGGTGATATTGATTCTCCTCAGAAAGCAGTACAAATGAAAAACGACTATGGAGTCGACGGAGTAATGATCGGCCGGGCTTCAATCGGCAACCCATGGATTTTCAGACAGATAAAACATTTCATTGAATTCAATGAAATAATGGAACCCCCAAGTCTAAGCGAACGTATACGTATCTGCACTTCACATTTATTAAAGTCTGTTGAGTGGAAGGGTGACAGGCTTGGAATTTTTGAAATGCGCCGTCATTACGCCGGATATTTTAAAGGAATAAATAATAGTAAAGAGTGGAGATCTAATCTTGTAAGGTTCGATACGCTGATAGAAATCACTGACTACCTGCAAGAATTACCGTTCAAAAACCAGGAAGAAATTTTTGCAGAATAATCATACTTTAGTTATTAAATATCTCCGCTTATTGTTAATTTGAACTGATATAAGCACAAATTATTTTTTGGAAAATGATTGTAAAAATAACCGATGGTGTTAAGGTGTCTGTCGAAACACTCTATCAGGCAGAGTATTCGAATCCGGCAAACGAACATTATATGTTTGCCTACAAAATAAAAATTGAAAATTTAGGAGACTTTTCAGTTCAATTACTCACCCGGCACTGGGATATCTTCGATTCAAATGGAAATCATCGGGAAGTTGAAGGCGAGGGCGTAGTCGGGTTACAACCCATTATTGAGCCTGGCGAATGGCATGAGTATGTTTCTGGCTGTAATCTGCAAACCGAAATGGGGTCTATGAAGGGAACTTATGAAATGCTGAGACTAAGCGATCAAACCGAACTGACCGTCAATATTCCTGAATTTGCATTAATTGTGCCTTATAAAATGAACTAAAACTACCTTTCTGCCCGTTTTAGTCTTGTATCTAAAGTCTAACTCAAACCAACATGAATCTTTCAGGAAATAAAATATTGATTACCGGCGGAGCCAGTGGCATAGGTCTGGGGCTAACCGAACGGTTTTTAACGGAGAATAACACTGTTATTGTATGCTCAAGAAGAGCATCTGCACTAAAAGAGCTTGCTGATAAATATCCTGCCATAATAACAAGGGTATGTGACCTATCGGTAGAGGCTCAGCGTGAAGCGCTTTATCAGTGGATTTTGACCAGCCATCCTGATTTAAATGTGCTGGTAAACAATGCGGGTATACAAAACTGGATGTCAACTGATGATGATGATTTTTATGAACGGGCCAAACAAGAAATCACTACAAATATAGAAGCACCCATACATTTGACAACTCTTTTCATCAGGTTAGGTTCATTACAAACCATTATGAATGTGACTTCGGGATTATCATTTGTGCCCCTTACCAAAGTTCCTGTTTATTCAGCAACAAAAGCCTTTTTGCATTCATTTACCATTTCTTTAAACCATTTGTTAAAAGAAAAAAATATAGAAGTGATCGAAATCATACCACCCGCGTTAAACACTGATCTCGGAGGTATTGGTTTGCACCTTGCAGCTCCTCCTGTCGAGGAATTCATTGCTTCAATATTTCAGCAACTTCAGGTTGGCAAAACGGAACTTACTTTTGGTTTCAGTGAGGAAATGACAAAATCTAGTCCTGAGCAGTTAAAAAAGACCTTTGACTTTATGAATCCAGGAAAGTCTGTAACAACTGTTTCCTAGAAATTTAATTTACCTGATAATTTTTTGATACCCCATTACTAGCCGCTCCTGAAAAAGGTAATGCATACTTAATGCCTTTTATTAAGAAATGACAGGTAATACAGTAATGTGCCTAAAGATGCAAGGGCTGCTGCTACGTACGTCATGGCAGCCCATCTTAATGCTTCTGTAGCCTTTAAGTGTTGATCTCCTGAGATAACCCCTGGCTGATTATCAAGCCATACGAGAGCTCGTCTGCTCGCGTCAAATTCAATGGGTAAAGTTATCAGGCTGAATACAACTGTTATCGCCAGCAAAGCGATTCCAGCAAGCAGTAGAAACGGGAATACGGTTAACGCAAATACACCGCCGATTATTAACCAGGGCGCCCAGGTATTTGCAATATTCATCGCCGGAACCAATCCGGTTCTCAAGCTTAAAAATGAATATGCTTGGGCTTGCTGCAGGGCATGCCCACATTCATGAGCAGCAATTGCAGCAGATGCAATACTGGTACCATAGTAAACATCTGAACTCAGACTGACTGTTTTCAAGCTCGGGTCAAAATGGTCGGTTAACAGTCCATTGCCTGCAACCACCTTTACATCGTAGATAAAGTTTTCTCTAAGCATTTTTTCAGCAATTGCACAACCAGACAAACCTGAAGACAGAGGAATACTACTGAAATAGCTAATTCTGTTTTTAAATCTCCAGCCAATAACCCAGCTTATAATTAATGGAATAAACAATAGACTATACATCGCTTTTATTTTTTTATCGGTCCCTTTAAGGGTACTTGTCTGTTTGTTAATCTTTTTTTGTCGGTTTTAATTTAAGCTGGTAAAGATCTTTACGTCTGTCCTTTAAATTCTGAACACTCCCTTCTTCGTGCAATTCTTTTAATAAATCAAGATCAAGATCAGCAATAATGGTCATTTCTGTATTGGGGGTGGCTTCGGCCTTAATAGGAATCATTGGAAAGGCAAAATCTGAAGGCGTAAAAATAGCAGACTGCGCATATTGGATATCCATATTTCTGATTTTGGGCAGGTTTCCGACACAACCTGCAATCGCCACATAGCACTCGTTTTCAATTGCCCTGGCCTGGGCACAGCATCTTACCCTGTTATATCCGTTCTGGGTATCGGTCATAAAAGGTACAAAAAGTATCTGAACTCCCTGTTCAGCATAGATTCTAGAGAGCTCAGGGAATTCCACATCATAACAGATCAGTATGCCTATTTTACCACAGTCTGTATCAAATGTCTGAATCTTATGACCTCCTGACATTCCCCAGGTTCTAACTTCAGATGGGGTGGCATGAATCTTACAATATCGCTCCCATGTACCATTACGCCGGCATAGAAAGCTCACATTCAATAGTTTTCCTTCATCATTTACATATGGCATGCTGCCAGTGATGATGTTAACATTATAAGATACTGCAAGTTCCTGAAATCTATTTTTTATTGCATCAGTATACGTTGCAAGACCCCTGATAGCTTCAGCAGAAGTTAAATGATTGAATTCAACCATCAGAGGTGCATTGAAAAGTTCTGGAAACAGGACAAAATCAGATTTGTAATCGCTGACAGCATCAACAAAATACTCGACCTGATCCATCAAGGCGGTAAGAGATTCAAAAAATCTCATCTGCCATTGAACCAGCCCTATCCTCACATTTGTTCTTGATGATCCAAGAGTTGGCTTGTTCTCCTGATAATAGATATTATTCCATTCTAACAGAGTTGCGTATTCTTTTGACTGGTTATCACTTTCAAGATAATTCTTTAGAATTTTTTTTACGTGAAAATCATTAGATAGCTGAAAGGAAAGTGCAGGATCATAAATTTCTTTTGATTTTACTTTTTCTATGTATTGACGGGGAGTTAGCTCTGCAGAAAATTTTTCATAGTTAGGAATTCTTCCTCCGGCCATGATAGCCCTGAGGTTGAGTTGTTCACAAATTTCTTTTCTTGCCCCATAAAGTCTGCGGGCAAGGCGCATATCCCTGAATTCTGGTTTAACAAAAACCTCTATTCCATATAATACGTCTCCTTTAGGATTATGCGTATTAAAGGTGTATTTACCAGTAATGTCTTCATAAGAATGGTTATCTCCGAACTTTTGATAGTCTACCACTATAGCCAGGGCTACTGCTGCAACCTTATTATTTACTTTGACACAAAGCTGGCCTTCCGGAAAAATCCTTATAAGTTTTTTTATGTCTTTTTCCCTCCATAGATCTTCATCCATTTCATGATAAGCCAACCGCATGACTGCATTTAATTCAAGGTAATCATCATAATTCAATAGTACCAGATCAACTTTGATCTCTTTTGTATCATCTGTAATTTCCTTACCAATCGTATCCATGAAAAAAGTTGAGCTTAAGTTGATTTAAAGGCGTTCCATCCCTGAGCTTTTAACTCATGTACAACACCTGACTTTCCGACCATTTTTTTACCGTCGTTAGCATGTGTCATATGCCCGATGATTGAAAGCATTGGATGGTTTTTAATTTTATCGTAGGCTGACTGAGGCAGAGTAAAGAGCAATTCATAATCTTCACCACCGCTAAGGGCACATACCGTAGGGTCAAGGTTAAATTCTCTTGCCGTTGAATAAGTTAACGGATCAAGCGGTATTTTATCTTCGTACAGTGTACAGCCAAGTACAGATTTATCGCAAAGATGAAGTATTTCTGAGGCCAGACCATCAGAAATATCTATCATTGCAGACGGTTTTAATTCCATTTCTTCAAATAGTTCAACCATATCTGTTCTTGCCTCTGGTTTTAACTGTCGTTCTATGATGTAATCCATCCCCTCAAGGTCTGGCTGAACCTGGGGATGATGCAAATAAACATCCTTTTCTCTTTCCAAAACCTGAAGACCCATATAAGCAGCCCCGAGATCTCCACTAACACATAGCAAGTCACCTTCACTTGCCGTGTTTCGGTAGCATATTTTATCGGGATCAGCAAAACCTATACTTGTAATACTTATAACAAGTCCTTTGGCAGAAGAAGATGTATCACCTCCAATAATATCCACCTGATATTTCTCACACGCCATTCTTATTCCCAAATACAATTCTTCAACGGCTTCAAGGGTGAAACGGCTTGAAAAGCCTAGAGAAACTGTTATTTGTGAAGGTCTGGCATTCATTGCACATAAATCTGAGAGGTTAACAGTGACAGCTTTATACCCCAGATGCTTTAAGGGTGTATAAGTTAAATCAAAGTGAATTCCCTCAAGTAATAGATCAGTTGATATAAGGATTTGCTTTCCTGGGCATGATAGAACAGCGGCATCATCACCAATGCCTTTAATTGTTGATGGTTGTACGAGAGTTATACTATTGGTTAAATGAGCTATCAGGCCAAATTCTCCTAAATCTGAGATTTCAGACCTCGATTCATTTTCGAACATATAGATTTAATTAATGATTGGCAATTTTAAAATTGTTGCTGCTTCCTGGTAAGACTCACGTGGCAGCTGCAGAATTACGGGCATTTTATTTATTTCAAGTAATGCAAGAAGCCGTAGAAGATTCTGTTTACTCATAGCCGTACAGCCTGCTGTTGAATTCTGTTCACCAGACCAGATATGAACAAATATACAAGAACCTCCTTCTAATCTATTTGCAAGCATATTCTGATCAATAACAATCCCATATTCATATTGACGTATAAGCCTCATTTTTTCTCCTGAATTCCAATCTTTTTTTGCGAGGCTATCATTTGAAATTTTTCCATAGGATCGTGATGCAGTATCATCCACACAAACAGTGCCTTTATTGAGAATTTTTAAGTCAATTCCTGTTTTAATAGGATAGTATGCAAAAGCTTCATGAATATAAAAGAGGCCCGCTGGGCTTTTTAAATCACCTTCTTTTTTTCGTGGCATTTTATAATCAAAAATACCACTGAGATCATTGCAAAATCCTAGTCCTTTGGCACCAAGCATGACTTCAATAAATTGTAAGCGTGGTTTCCAGTTGCCTGCATTATCTCTTTCATAAAAATAAAGTTTGCCATGTTTTGAATCAATTTTATTGGCAATCACGATTATCAGCTGTTTGCTTTGAGAGAGCTTAAATGATTTACTGTCATAAGTCTGGCAATAGCAATAATTTATATTAAAAGTTGACATTAAAAAAAAATAAAGTAATAGGGGCTGTATACTAAAGACCGTATTGTGCCGAAATTTCAAGCATTCTTTGAATTGGCTTTTTCGCATTTTCAATAATATAGGATTCAAGTACTATTTCTGGTTGTTCATATTTAAGAGCCAGATAGACCTTTTCAAGGGTATTTCTTTTCATATGAGGACATTCATTGCAAGCACATAAATTATCTGCAGGAGCAGGAATGAACTTTTTTTCTGGAGAATCTTTTTCCATCTGGTGTAAAATGCCTGCCTCAGTAACAACGATAAATTCTGTTGCTTTATCTTTTTTGGTATAATTTAATAAGGCAGTTGTTGAACCTATAAAGTCAGCCAGTTCAAGTACTACCTGTTCACATTCAGGGTGGGCAATAATCTTAGCCATCGGATGTGCAGTTTTAAGCCTGTTCATTTTTTCACGTGAAAAAATTTCATGAACCATACAGCTACCATTCCAAAGTAGCATCTCTCTACCAGTCATTTTCGAAACCCAAGCCCCAAGATTTCTATCGGGACCAAAAATTAACTTTTGATCTTTTGGTAAGCTATTTACAATTGCGACTGCATTAGAACTTGTACATACAATATCACTCATAGTCTTGATATCGGCTGTTGAATTAACATACATAATTACAAGATGATCAGGATTTTGAGCCTTGAATTTACTAAATTCATCAGCAGGGCAGGTATCTGCCAGAGAACAACCCGCTTTTAAATCAGGCAGAAGTACTTTTTTTTCAGGGCATAAAATTTTAGCCGTTTCTGCCATGAAATGCACTCCAGCAAATAAAATTATGGCTGCTTTCGTTTTAGCCGCTTCCTGAGAGAGGCCCAAACTGTCTCCTATATAATCTGCTATATCTTGTATGTCAGGATTTTGATAATAATGAGCGAGTATGACCGCATTTTTTTCACGCTTTAATTTTTCAATTTCTTTAAATAGATCAAGACTAGGATCAATTTTAATATCGAGATATCCTAATGTCTGAAGACTTTTATTTACTTCCATTTTACACACACTAAAAACAATAATTTAATTTTTTATATAAATCTCTCTTTACTTATTATAATGTTGGTACTGTTTGTAACTTATTTTGCTAGAGGCCCGTATTGTTCTTATTAATTGTTTATTAACAATTAATTAACCAACAAACTTGTTTAAAGGGTTGATTGTGTGATAAATATCAATTCAAAATAGCAGTATTAAACAGTTTTATTGTGTAAAAATAGAACAAATTTTTCTGCGAACAGTTTGTTAATTAAAATGAGTATGATCTTGATAAGTTGCTCTTTCGGTATAAAGAATACTTTTGATGCTCTTAAAATTTAAGTTTCAACAAGTTATTCTTGTTTTATCCACAGTTTTATATCGCCCATAAACAATTTTGCTTTTTAAGACTAGTTTGAATTCAAAATTAACCATTACACAAAATTTTAAATTTAATTTTATACACTGGCTCTGTTAGTTGTATTCTCTTTTTAACCGGATTAATTTATTTTATAAATGAGTGTTTCAAAAGTTGATTTTCTTGTTATTGGTTCTGGCGTAGCTGGTTTAAGTTTTGCTTTAAAAGCAGCAAATCATGGCAAGGTTGCTATCGTGACCAAATCAAACGAAGATGAATCGAATACAAAGTATGCACAGGGCGGTGTTGCTGTAGTTGTTGATAAATCAGATAGCTATGAAAAGCATATTGATGATACACTAAATGCGGGTGATGGTTTGTGCAGCCGGGAAGTTGTTGAACTCGTGGTTAGAGAGGGTCCTGAAAGAATTCAGGAAATTATAGATTTCGGTACTCATTTTGACCGTGATGAACTTGGTGCTTATGACCTTGCTAAAGAAGGAGGGCATTCTGAGCATCGAGTTTTGCATTATAAAGATATTACAGGCTTTGAAATTGAACGTTCTTTATTAGAGCAAATTCATAACCATCCTAATATTTCCATATTCACACATTACTTTGCTTTAGATCTTATAACACAACATCATCTTGGAATAGGAGTAAATAAAAGTACTACTGATATTACCTGTTATGGCAGCTATGTTCTTAATACCAAAGATCACTGCGTAGATATTATCTTGGCTAAATTAACTGTAATGGCTACAGGAGGTGCAGGTCAGATTTATGGTAGTACTACTAATCCGACAATAGCTACAGGAGATGGTATTGCCATGGCTTACAGAGCAAAAGGTAAAGTTAGAAATATGGAGTTTATTCAATTTCACCCTACTTCTTTGTATAATCCTGGTGAGTCACCTTCTTTTTTGATTTCTGAGGCCGTAAGAGGAATTGGGGGAATTTTAAAAACAAAAGGAGGGGAAGAATTCATGGAACATTATGATCCCCGTAAGTCACTTGCTCCTCGAGATATAGTTGCCAGAGCAATTGATGCCGAAATGAAGAAAAGCGGAGATGATTTCGTCTTCCTTGATGTCAGGCATGTATCCAAGCAGGTTATTCTTACGCATTTTCCAAATATTTATGCTAAATGTCTTAGTATTGGTATTGATATGAGTAAAGATATGATTCCGGTAGTACCAGCTGCCCATTATACATGTGGTGGTATATTGGTTGATCATAATGGAAATTCTTCTATCAAAAATCTTTATGCCTGTGGTGAATGTGCTTCAACAGGCCTCCATGGAGCAAATAGACTTGCTTCAAACTCATTACTTGAAGCCCTTGTATTTGCTAGTCGAAGTTTTGAAGATGCAATGAAAAAGTTTTATTTGATTGAGTATCAGGATAACGTTCCTGAGTGGAATGATAAAGGTACACAGGCATTACATGAAGATATTCTGGTTAGTCATAATGTGCGTGAACTTCAGCGGATTATGAGTGATTATGTTGGTATAGTCAGGTCTGATTTCAGACTTGAAAGAGCATTAAGACGTTTACAATTGCTCTTTGATGAAACTGAATCTTTCTATAAAACTACTACAGTTTCAATACACCTAAGTGAACTAAGAAATTTAATCCAGGTTTCTTATCTTGTAATTAAATCTGCCATGCTAAGAAAGGAAAGCAGAGGCCTTCACTATAATACTGATCATCCAAGTCATCAGGCGTATGAAATTAAAGACACTGTATTTTAATGACTAATTTGATTAATGTCAGAGGCTTTGCACCTCTTATTGGTCCGGATTCATTTATTGCTCAAACAGCAATAATTATTGGTGATGTTATCGCTGGTAATCATTGCAGTTTCTGGTTTAATGCCGTAATCAGGGGTGACGTTAACAGCATCCGAATTGGCGATTTCACAAATATTCAGGATGGTGCTGTTATTCATGCAACTTTTGAAAGATCAACTACAACTATAGGAAATCATGTATCCATTGGTCATAATGCTATAGTTCATGGTTGTAGCATTTTTAATTATGTGCTGATAGGAATGGGAGCAATCATTATGGACGATGCTATTGTTGAAGATTATTGTATAATCGCAGCAGGAGCTGTTGTACTTGAAAGAACTGTTTGTCAATCAGGTTATCTTTATGCTGGTATTCCTGCGAAAAAAATAAAACCATTAACGACAGAGCAGCGTAGTTTACTCGAGAAAACACCTGTTAACTACGTTCTTTATTCATCCTGGTTCATTTGATTCAGTTATGATATTATTTACAAATCAGGTATTGGAAAAGTTGTGTTTAATTCAAAATTTGATCTGGTCGTAATTTCTTTTGAGTTAATTATTTTTTCTGCCTGAATTTTTTTAAGAAGATTACCTGTATCATATACCCCGTTGTTATTCTTATCATATATTACTCTAAAGCGGTATTTTCCGGGCTCAATATAGTTAAAAGAGAGGGTCGAAGTATCAAAAATTCTTCTTGTTTCAAGCACCTGAAATGTTTCATTCATGAGCATGACTATATATGAACTTTTACGAGGCACCACAATTTTTAATACTATTGTACCATAGTTTCTTTCAGATCCTGCTGAAAATGATCTTTTATATTCGAGGTTTTTATTATTGTAAATTGAAACGTATGAACCAGCTTTTACTGAAATTTCATATTTTCTGTTCGACTCCCAGGGATAATAAATATCATAGCTTCTTACGCTTGCAATTCTATGTATAATACTGTCAGCCTGAACTTTAATAGAATCTTCTTTTAAAATAAAAAGTTCTTTTTTCATACTATCTATCGGTTCACCCATTGTAATGGTTAATGGCCTGGCCGGAGATTTTAGACCATTCTTAACATTATCTGTTATGACGATTTTTTTTTCTTTAACAGTCTTTACATAATTATTCTGTGTGAACTTTAAAACTGTTTTACCGTTTTGAAGAATTCCTATTTTTACAGAATCAAGATTCGCTGAAGGCATCCACATAAGCACAGAATCTCCAGGAGATCGTTTTTCTACATAATACCCCTTACCTGTAATTATCGGGGTTAACAATTTAAATTCAAGACTATCTATTGACTGATTTAGCACGATCTTTAGGAGTCCACCAGCTATTTTTTTATTAAGAATTTTCAGTTTATCGTTTTTTTCTTTGAAAAGATATAGGTTAATCCCTGAAGTATCTTTTTTTAGGTGTATAGGTTGATTTAAAAATCCGATACTTTCATTATTGGCATCGTATTTTTTATTCTTGTTAGTTTCTTCAAGTGCGTAGATAGCATAATCTCCGGGAGAAATATTTGCAAGTTCAAAATTACCTTCTTTATCTGTACTTGTAAAGAGAAGTGGTTTTTTCTTGATTATAGCGCTATCATCACCAGCTTTGTGCAAGATTACGTAAACGTCTTTCTTGCTGGTTGTGTCTAAGGGATCTGAAACATGACCACTGATTTTTAAAGAGTCAATTTTTTTACCTGTAGAAAAAACGAACTTAAAATTTTTATAAGCGTTTCCCTCATTATAATCTACTATTGAATTTCCAAAATTTATCGAGTAGGTTGTGTTCTTGAGCAACTCTGATTTAAAGGCTATATGTATTGATTTTTTGCTGACTTTTATTTCCGTTTGTTTTTCTGGCTCAGGAGAAATAAATACCGAACTACTCTGATCTTTAATTTTAATGAATTCGTCAAAAATTAGTTCAATTTCTTTACCTCTAAATTCCCGGGTATAATTACGAGGAATAGACCCAAGTAGTCTAGGAGCAATCGTATCTCTGGGCCCACCTGTCGGTGCACGTACAACTGCACAAGAATAAAGCGAAAACATTGCATATAAGCCTATAACTACCATCAAAATAAGCACAGATGTTTTGCCATTGTTTTTGTGGCGTTTTATGAGTTGTGGGTCGTTTATATAGAATGACATTAAAAAAAATAGATAGGGCCTTAAACCGCCGCGTATTGACTCGTGCTTTTTGGCCTAATAATATAATTAAATAATTGAGGATCAGCTACTTGGCCAGATGTATCATCAAAACAGATATATCTGAGGGCGAAACACCTGAAATGCGGGAAGCCTGTCCAATGGTAGATGGTTTTATCTTGTGTAATTTTTCACGTGCTTCCATTGAGAGAGAGACCAGTGATTTGTAATTGAAATCAGGATTAATATTTTGTGACTCCATTTTATGCATTCGCTCAATATGCAGATTTTCTTTTTCAAGATAGCTGTCATACTTTAGCAATATTTCAGCTTGCTCAACTTCTTCAACATTAAATGTATCAAACTTATTTATTGCTGAACAACGTTTCATCAATTCTCCCAGTCTTATATTTGGCCGTACAACCAATGCCCTTATTTTAACTGATTGGTTTATTTCTGGAGTGCCATTAGTTATAAGTAGGTCATTCACATCGTCTGCCTGAACTGAGATTGTATTTGCAAGCTGAATCAGCTCTTCAATTTTCTTTTCTTTTTTTTCAACCTCTTTCATTCTCTCGTTATTAATCAGTCCTAGTTGATGACCATATCTGGTGAGTCGTTGATCTGCATTATCCTGTCTTAGAAACAGTCTATGTTCTGCCCTTGATGTGAACATTCTATATGGTTCGTCTGTACCTTTCGTAACCAAGTCATCTACTAACACTCCTATATATGAATCTGATCGTTCCATAATAAAAGGAGGCTTTTCATTAATATTTAATGTAGCGTTGACACCTGCTACCCAACCTTGACAAGCAGCTTCTTCATATCCGGTCGTACCATTTATCTGTCCTGCGAAATAAAGGTTTTTTATCAGTTTGGTTTCTAAAGTTTGTGTTAGTTGAGTCGGAGGGAAGTAGTCATATTCTATAGCATATCCGGGTCTGAACATTTTTACATTTTCAAGCCCCTCAATTTTTTTAAGTGCCTTAAATTGCACATCAGCCGGTAACGAAGTGGAGAAGCCATTAATATATATTTCGACAGTATCACGACCTTCAGGTTCAATGAATATCTGATGCCTGATTTTGTCTGCGAATCTGTTGATTTTATCTTCTATTGACGGGCAGTATCTAGGCCCAAGACCTTTTATTCTTCCCGTAAACATGGGTGATTTGTCAAATCCGGTCTTTAAGATATCATGTACATCAGTATTCGTATAGGTTATAAAACAGCTTTTCTGATCTTTTAATGCAGCCGTATTTGTGAAAGAAAATTTTCCACCTTCGTCATCTCCTTTTTGTTCCTCCATTGCAGCATAGTTTAAACTGCGTCCATCTAATCGGGGAGGGGTTCCGGTTTTCATTCTCCCTGATTCAAATCCGAGAGTTGCAAGTTGTTCTGTCAATCCAGTTACAGACTTTTCAGCAGACCTGCCACCGCTAATCTTTTGTTCTCCAATATGGATCAGCCCATTTAAGAATGTTCCATTAGTAAGGATAACAGAAGCGCTATAAATTGAAATGCCCATTGAAGTTTTAATGCCGGCAACTGAACCATTTTCTATAATCAGGGATGATACTACATCCTGCCAGAAATCAATGTTTGGAGTTTGTTCAAGCGCTAGTCTCCACTCCATTGCGAATAGCCCCCTATCGTTTTGAGCTCTTGGGCTCCACATTGCAGGTCCTTTAGACCTATT
>Ga0123337_10003512_pt1 | contig 16650 bp, 18 predicted proteins | sample frozenSSSSmetaG_FD_89792 | JGI IMG/M metagenome (GOLD analysis project Ga0123337, IMG submission 89792) | Glacier valley bacterial and archeal communities from Borup Fiord, Nunavut, Canada, to study Microbial Dark Matter (Phase II) -... | ecosystem: Environmental > Aquatic > Freshwater > Ice >... | reverse complement strand
AGCACGCCCAGTCCGTGGTCAACCGCCTCGTCGTCGCCGGCATCCTCGGCATCCTCAATTTCTCGCCCATCGTGCTCGAAGTCACCCCGGACGTCACCGTGAACAACGTGGACCTCGCCCTCGAGCTCGAACACCTCAGCTACTTCATCCGCTGACATGACGGAGTCCTCGGAAAATTTCCCTAATGCATCCGCCTTGCCGGACGTTTCAACCGCGAACCCTGCGTCCCGCGATGAAAAAAACGTCATGCCACCCAGCCGTGAGAAATTCGTCGAACAGGCGATGCGCGAGTTCGAATCGCCGCTCATCGCCTACGCCGCCACCATTCTCAACGACACCGACACCGCGCGCGACGTGGTCCAGGACACCTTCATCAGGCTCTGCCAGCAGGACATCGCCAAGGTGCAGGCCAGCCTCAAATCCTGGCTCTTCACTGTCTGTCGGAACCGCTCGCTCGACATCCTCCGCAAGGAAAAGCGCATCAAGCCGCTCGACGATATCCGTTGGAAAAAAGTCGCCGGCCCCGGGCTCCAGCCGGATGAAACCGCCGATCACGAAGAGCGGCTCAACCAGCTCATGGGCTACCTCAGCCGCCTCTCGGCCAACCAGCGCGAGGTCATCCTTCTCAAGTTCCAACAGGGACTCAGCTATCAGGAAATCGGAAAAATCACCGGCCTCACCACCGGCAACATCGGCTTCCTCATCCACACCGGCCTCAAGCGCCTCCGCGACCTCCTTCCCGACGACCTGAGATGAAACTTCACTCCGAAGACCCGCGCCTCACCGCCTATCTCCTGGGAGAACTCGGCCCCGAGGAGGCCGCCGCCGTCGAATCCTCCATTGCCACTGATCCAGCACTCCAGGCAGCCCTGCGGGAAACCGAAGGCATCCGGGACATCCTCACCAACACGCTCGCTCCGGCAGCCTCCGACCAACTGCTCTCCAGCCAGCGCGCCGCTGTCCTGCTGGCCGCCCGCCAGGCCGACCTGTCAGGCAAGACGGTTTCTTTCAAAACCCACGATAGGACATGGAAACCGTGGTTGATCCCGCTCGCCGCCGCGGCCGTCGTAGCCATCGGAGTTTTCACCTTCAAACAGGCTCCCGCCAGAAAGAGCAGCACCGTTTCAACTGTGGCGACTCCCAAGGAAATGCCTGCCACCCGGCCGACGCCACCCGCCGTAGCAGCAAAGGAAGCGCCCGTTGCTCCCGCGCCTGCGCAGGAAATTTTCATACCGCATTCCCCCGGGGCCGTGGCTGCGGCGGAACATCCATCGCTCGAGCTGCCGGTTCTATCAGGCAAACCGGATCTCAGCGGCATCACCCAGCTGATCCGCACCGAGCGCAAGCTGCCGGCCCTCGACCGCGTGCGGCTTGAGGAAATTCTCAACACCTTCGCCATCCGCCTCAATGGAGTGACGGCGATCGCGCGCGCGCCGAAACCCACCTGGCATCCGGACACCCGCCAGGTGGGACTCACCGCACACACCGCGACATTGGCCACCGAAACACTTCCATGCCCGTGGAAACCGTCCGCCACCCTGCTGCTCGTCTCCATCCGCGGAAATGCGACGGACGACGCCGAGGCCAAGGTGGTTTTCCATCCGAACGCGAAAACCGTCTTCCGCTATCACCTGCTCGGCTTCACCGCCGCGAGCTCACCTAACGGCACTGTCCCCACAAGACTCGCCGCAAAATCCGCCACCACGCTCGCCATCGAAATCGAGCCGTCCACCGCGACCGGCGATCTCGGATCCATCGCGTGGACCGTGAATGGCGAAACCGCGGCGCCCGTTTCCATCACCCGCAGCGGCGGCAACGAGCCGTCCGACGACGCCCGTTTCGCCGCCCTTGTTTGTGCGTATTCGCAGTGGCTTGCCGGTGAACAACCCGGCATGATCGACGCCAGCCTGCTCTCGGCCCTCTCACGTGAAATCACCTCCAAAGACCTCTCCGCGGACCGCGCAGATTTCCTCAAACTCATCGAAGAGTCGCTGCACCTGTGATTTCCCATCCGTTTTCGATGCGCCGGAAGGCCTTGCTAGTTTCAGCCTTGAAGCGGTCGCCATGCCATCGCCACAGCTCGATTTCGATCTCATCCGGTGAGAGGTTGATGAGATGAAAACCATTCGGCTCACCTTTGAGTCGCGTGGAACAGATGGAGGGAGCCTGGGAAACAACGATCCTCCGCGCGGAATCCACAGGCTCGGGGAAAAGACAGATCTTCGACTGATGGAAATGGCCAGCTAACAGGAGATCGATCCCGGATGTCTCGAAAAAATTCCTCACCATCGCCAGCGGAGAGACCAGGGCGCGTTCCTTCTCGCCCGATCCCACGACGGGATGATGCATTCCGAAAACCCGCAGGCGTCCTTCGGGGAGCGCCGCGAAAAAAGTGGAGAGCGCGTGGATCTGAAACGGACTGAGAAAACCGCGCGACCAGTCGAGATGAAGGCCGAATGGCGTGCAGGAATTCGCGGTGGCAAGCGCACCGGTGTCGCCAAGCTGCAACGTGGGCTCTTCTATCCGCGAGATGTATTCCCGGTAGCGGCCGAAGGGTGAGAAGAACCTGTCCAGAATATGATTCAGCCCGGGCACGTCGTGATTGCCGGGAATGGTGACGAGCGGCTTCGGGAGTTCCTCCAGCCATGACCGGGCTAGCGCGAACTCGAAGCGCCTGCCCCGCATGGAGAAATCACCAGAAACGACCGTTAGATCCGGCTCCATTTCTGCGGCGGTTTCCACCGCAGCCCGTGAAATCCGCGGATCGAAGGCTCCGAAGTGCGGGTCGGAATAATGAAGTAGCCGGAAGGACATCAGGAAGGTTCGCTCTTGGGTCGCAGGACATTCAACGCGCGAGGGAGGATTTCGAGCCGGCTCGGCAGGGAGATCCTCAGTATTTCACCATCGATCATGGTGGGTATGGACTTACGGCGTCTCACGTTGATGGTGATTTCGGAGCTTTCGATCTTCGTCATTTTTTCCGTCTCAAGCAGGTTGCCAGTCAGGTAACCGAATGCCGCGTGCAGCATCTGCCCGCGGCTGAGATGTTCGGAAACATACGCGGTGAGTTTGCCGGATGCGAGGTCCTTTCGCTCGGGAATGAGACCCATGCTTTCCTCGTAGGCACCGGGGGAAAAAGCGGTCAGCCTGGTGCGGCGGCGGTAGGACTTTCCATCCGCGGTGATCGTTAGATCCAGTGCCGGGGATGCCACGGCCACGGTGGCGATCTCGCGGACAATGCGCAGCGATTTCACCCACCAGGAACGGCCATGGAAACTTTCGCGGGCTTTGGCGAGCGCCGGGTAGAAGCCAATGACCGTGGCACACATGCAGTATTCCCCGTTGACCTTGAGCAGGTCGATCGAGATCGTTTCCGCATCTATCAGCTCATCAGCCGCATCAAAGGGATCGAGCGGGAGCTTGAGATCGCGGGCTTGCAGATTGAACGTGCCGAGAGGCAGCACGCCAAGGGTTTTCCCGGTGCCATGCAACAGCCGCGCGGCGGTGGTGATGGTGCCATCGCCGCCGCCGACGATCAGAACTTCCGCAGCAGACATCGCTTTTTTCTTCAGGGTAGCTTCGAGTTTGTCCGGCGCGACCACGCTGAGATCGACCTGATGGCCCCGGGCGGTGAAGACTTGTCTGAGACGGTCCTGTTGCTCGGTTTCCCGAAAGATGCCTGAGCCGGATCTGCTGTTGATGACAACTTGATAGATCCGGTTCATTTGGCGATTCGTTTCGGATTGAAGTAAAGTTCTCCGGTGGCATAGCCGAGTTTCTGCGCCGTTTGAATCTCAGCGGAGAATTCCCCACGTCCATCGGTGGGATTCTTTGAGAGAAGCCAGAGGAATTTTTTGTCCGGCGAGCCAACGAGGGCACGGGTGTAGGAAGGGTCGATTTGCAGGATCCAGTAATCGCCCTCGAAGAGATTCGCGGGAAACTTGTCAAAGCGGACTAGCAGCTTCCCAGGATCACCGGGTTCGGGCGGTCTGGCGGTTCCGTTGATCGATGTCCTTGTGCCGTCGTCCTTGAGTCCTTCGTTGCGCACGCTGATGGTGCCGTCGGGCCTGGCTTGGTAGATTGCTTTTGCAGCGACGAGGTCCTTTTCGAAGGGGTTGGGCAGGCGGGCGATCTCGTGCCATACGCCCGAGTACCTCGCGGCATCGAGTTTGGGGACGGTGGGCGGGTTGGCTTGGGGGCTGGCGCAGGACAGCAGACACGCGCTGAGGCCGGTGAGGGCCACGTGATTCGGAAAGTTTTTCATCATGGTGATAATGGCACGGTGAGCCGGACTCTTATCGCAGATGATGTGCCACGCAACCAATACGACCTTTTCCAGACTACCACAGTGCGGGATGAGCTTGCGGATTGCGGAATAGTTTATCCCTGTGAGGAAGGTAATGCAAAAAGCAATGACCAGACTTCCCGATCACCTGCGCGGCCGTCGCCGCAGACCGCGCGGATACAAGCGGCAACCATGATTTCCTTTGGGTTTGCCCCTGCGGAAGTTCGGGTCCAGACTGCGGCGGGATGGAGAAGCGATTGCCGAAAATTGTCCGGTTCAGCAGCCGCGTGCTGAGGGATTTTTTCTTACGCAACCACGGCCTGCTGCTCACCGCCGCCGTCGCCCAGAACATGATGCTCTCGCTCATCCCGCTCTGCGCAGTGCTGATGGTGGGGTTTTCCCATTTTTTCGAACAGCAGCTCCTGTTGGAGTCACTGACGTCCGAAGTCGCACTCATCGCTCCGGGTTTTTCCGCCACGCTCACGGAAGTCCTCGTCGCCTTTCTCCGCACCCGGGAAATCGTCGGTTGGGTGGGCCTCCTGACCCTTTTGTTCTTCAGCTCGATGGCCTTCCGGGTGTTGGAGGACGCTTTTGCGATCATCTTCCATCGTCCGCTGCCCACCCTGAAACGGAAATTCTGGATATCGGCGCTGATGCCCTATCTGTTCATCCTGATCGTCGCCGGCGGGCTCATCGTCGTCACCACGGTCAACGCGCTCGTCGATGTGGAAAGCCTGAAAACGTGGAACTTCCTCGGGTTCCATCTGGTGTTGGACCGCTACATTGGCACCATCATCTATCTGACCGGCCTGCTCGGGCTGGTCCTGCTTTTCACGATGTTCTACGTCATCATGCCCGTCGCGAGGATTTCATTCAAACGCGCGCTTGCAGGCGGATTCACCGCCACCATCCTCTGGGAAATCGTGCGCTATGGCCTGGTTTACTATTACACCAATTTCTCGATGGTAAATGTCGTCTATGGCTCGATGGCCACCATCATCATCGTCCTGCTGACCCTGGAAGCGATCGCCCTGATCCTTCTGCTCGGCGCGCAGGTCATCGCCGATCTCCAGCGCAACGCCAACGCCGCGATCCCCTGGCATGAGGATCCGGAGCTGCTGGCACCCGGAGAAGAACACCCGTCACCCAAACCACAGATCTAGCAACCCACCCCATGCAACCCGTCAGCGACATCCACGTCAGTTCGAACCTCGCACTCCCCGCCCCTTCCGAGCTGATCCAGCGTCTCTCCCCGAGCGAGCAGGACACCGAGTTCATCGCCCGCAGCCGCCGGGAGATCCGGGACATCATCTTTGGCAAAGATCCGCGCTTCCTCGTCATCGTCGGACCGTGCTCTATCCACGACATCGCCGCCGGCCGCGAATATGCGGAACGTTTCGCGGTGCTCGCGGAAAAGGTGAAGGACCGCATGCTGCTGGTGATGCGCGTCTATTTCGAAAAACCCCGCACCACCGTCGGCTGGAAGGGGCTGATCATGGACCCGCATCTCGACGGGACTAACAAAATAGAGGAAGGCCTACACATCGCCCGTCAATTTCTGTTGGACATGATCCACCTCGGCATCCCCACCGCCACCGAGCTGCTCGATCCGATCACGCCGCAATACATCGCGGATCTGATCTGTTGGTCGGCCATCGGCGCGCGCACCACCGAGTCCCAGACGCACCGCCAGATGGCCAGCGGACTTTCGATGCCGCTCGGTTTCAAAAACGGCACGCTTGGAAACCTCGAACCCGCGATCAATGCGATCAAGGCCGCCACCCATCCGCAGACTTTCCTCGGTGTCGGCCTCGATGGCCGTGCATCCGCCGTCACCACCACCGGAAATCCCGACTGCCACATCATCCTCCGCGGTGGCGACAGCGGGCCTAACCACCACGCCGAAAGCGTGGCGGCCACCCGCGAACTGCTCGCCGCCCACAAGCTCCCACCCGCCATCATGATCGATGCGAGTCACGGAAACTGCGGCAAAGATCACAAGCTCATGCCGGGTGTCTTCGAGGAAATCGTCCAACAGCGTGCCGCCGGAGACACCTCGATCATCGGCGCCATGTTGGAGAGCAATCTCGTCGCCGGTTCGCAGAAATTCCCGCAGCCGCTCGACCAGCTCGTTTACGGCCAAAGCATCACCGACGCCTGCATCGATTGGGAAACGACGGAGAAGCTGTTATTGGCGGCAGCCAAATAAGGAGACGGGACATTCCTGTCCCGTTGGCTAACGGGAAATGATGAGAATGAGCGCTGATGCTCGCGCCGCGTTGATTCGCATCGAAACAAAACTCAGCTCAAACGCATGAACGTTTGCCCACTATCTGAATCTCGCCCGGTTCAGTTGATATTGCACTTCATCCGGCGAGAATCCTGCTTCATAGAGGGACTTAGCCATCATCGCATCAATCAGGTCCCTCTGCCGAGTATCTGCCAGCCAGTATCTATTAGATCCGTAGTTCGTAAAATAAAGCGCATCCAGTGCTTGCGCGCGGCTTTTCCGAATGGCCGCCGAGTAAGCGGCTTTCGCTGCCTTCTTCGCCGCATTTTCCTCCGCAAGTCTCATCGCCGTCTCCGCTTGTTCCCGGGCCTTGTCAAAGGCATCCGCAACCGCCTTATCATAAGAGAACTGCTTACGTAGATCTTCGGAAACCTCCTCAAATCTCACCGACGCCGAGCCGTCGCGATGCACAAAGCTCATGAAGCTAGGCTTTACGCGTACCGAGCGGATTTCCTCATAACTCTTCCCCTTCAACGTCACGAGTCGTTTGATTTCCGGAGGTGGCGGGGCGGCCGGATCAATCACTCTGATTCCTAGAGCCTTGCGGGATGCCGCCGTGAAATCCGCCGGGGGCACCCTCATGACGCCGCTGGAGTGTACCACTCGGATCTTATCATCGTCTGGCACCGCGGACGTCACTTGTTCCAGCTTGCGACCATCAACCAGTTCCAGCGTCTCTGGCGCTCCATGGCATGGCGCGAGGCAAGCAGCCCATGCAAAGAAAGCTACGGGTCGGGGATTTTTCATAAGGTGACTCCTAATTCGATCCACCTGCCACGTCAAGGATTCCTCCCGACAGGATTCCCCCCGAAGGGGATACGGACACGCTCATCGATTGCGCAACCACCGAGAAGCTGATCCAGCAAGCGACTGCTCGCAGATCCAAACTCACAGATCCCAAGTTGACAACTTGACCACTTCGGGCAAGTTGTTTTCATGAAAACGATGACCATCGCGGAATTCAAGCGACAACTGCCCCTGCTACTGGGAGAGGTTGCCAAGGGTGAAAGCATCATCATCCAAAAGGGGCGCAAGCGTGAAAATGTCGCCATGCTCACCCCCTTCAAGGCCGTGCCGGCCAAAGCCCGCGAGCTTGGACTTCTGGCAAAGCGCGGCAAACCCGTCTTCAAGAAGTGGTCCATCAGCGAAGAAGACTTCCTTGCCTCTCGCTAATCCATGGCCTGGCTGCTCGATACCCACGCCTTGCTCTGGGCTTTGTTCGAACCTGAGAAACTCGGGCGGAAATCCCGCGCCATCCTCAAAGATCCGGCGAACGAGGTTCTCGTGAGCCCGCTCAGCTATTGGGAAATCAGCCTGAAATTCGGACTCGGCAAACTCGTGATACCGGAGACCGATCCCTCGGAAATACCAGCAGCCGCCCGTCAGCTCGGATTGATCGAAGAACCACTGGACCCGGAAATCCTCGCGACTTTCCACCAACTCGCCTACGCCCCGGACCACCGGGATCCCTTCGACCGGTTGCTGGTCTGGCATGCGATCCGCCGCAAACACACGCTCCTGAGCAAGGACCGTGCGATTCCGTTTTTCAAAACGCATGGCCTCAAATCCGAGTGGTGACCCCACCAGAACCCGATCCTTCCAGGATCGAAACGACCCGCGGCACGTTTTTTCAAATGTCCGGGAGCAAATGCGGCAGTTAGACTCTTTGCCAAAAGTAATTGCCGAAACATCCTTCGGCTCGTGCCGCCAAGTGGCTGTCCGGAGTTCGCGCTTCAGCGTGCTCTTCCTGAAGACAAGCTAAAGCTTGAACTCCGGACCATCGCCAGACCGCCGTCGCGCAGTCTCCGTTCCGGCATTCTATTTTGGCAAACGGTCTACCCGACGCCAACCCCGAATAAGGAGACGGGACACTCCTGTCCCGCTGGCCAACGGGGGGGGAAAGATTGAGAGCTTCGCGCCGGGCTTTCGCGATTCCTTGGCCGGGCGGACAGGAGTGGCCGCCCTCCTTACCACTCGCTGCCAAGTCCATATTTGCCTGCGAGTTCCAACAGATCCTCGCGCATCGGCCATTCGTCGGGGCGCTCGCTGGTTTGATGGCGTTTGCTGGCCCCCTTGAGCGTCATGCAGCCGGTGTTGTCGCCGATTTTCCGGATGGAATCGACTTCCTCGGCGGTGAAACGCACGTCGGGCAGTTTCGAAAAATCGCGGATCTTGTCCTCGATCAGCCGCGCGCCTTCGCCCGCTTCCTGGATGAACGTCGGCACGACGCTCTCGACCGCCGGGTGGCTGAGGTTCCAGATGCAGGCGAACTGGAGCAGCGTGAGATTGTATTTTTCGGCAAGCGGGCGCATGCGGTTCGCCTTTGCCATGCCGTGCTGGACCCAGCCTTCCGGGCGATAGGTGCGGTGGTCGCCGGGTTTGAAACTGTGTTCCGGGCCGCCGATGTCGTCATGGAAAACGCCGCCGTAATCGACGACGCGGGTCATCACTTTCACGCCGTATTTTTCGCAGGCAGGCAGCGTCAGTCCGACCGGCCATGGCTCGAGCGGATTGAGGATGAGCATCGACCAATCGATGAGCCCGCCGAATTTTTCGAGGCAGTAAACGAGGTCGAGTGAAAAGCCGTTCGCCGGTCCGGGTGCGATGCCGAGGCGGTCGGTGAGCCCCTGCTCTTTCGCGGCGGCCAGCGCCTGCCAGAGCGGCTCGCTGGTGTAGCCGAGTTCGTCCGGGTTATGCAGCATCAGGAGATCGAATTTATCGACCCCGCAGCGCTCCAGTTCCTTGCTGGTGGCCATTTTCACGAAATCCGCATAGCCGTCCGGGCCTCGCAACGCAGGCGAGGTGAAGCGCGGGTAGCCTTGGCTGCCCTGCCGCTGGCCTTCGTAAAAATCGTGACCGATCATGCCGACGAGGCTGTAGGTGCTGCGGTCGATTCCTTTCAGCGCACGGCCGAGAAGCTCGTCCGCCTTGCCGTTTCCATAAACATCCGACGTCACGAACGTGCGGATCCCGGATTCATAAGCGGTCTCGATGCAGCCGATGAAACGCTCCTCGGAAAGGGTTTCGCCAAAGTGCATGAAGCGTCCGCCGCTCCAAGTGCCGTATGCTGTGGTGGTGGGTTCCATGGTGGGTAAAAGTGTCCGCCCCTGCCTAAGCCCGCCGCGCCGGGTGGTCAATATCAAGCGCAGTGCATCTCCTGCGCTTCCCGACGCATGAAATCTCAGGCACGGGGACGTCCGATGCGCCGAATTCATCGGCCTCATGAGGGGTTTTTGCGCACTCCGCTGGCACGGTCCGTGCAGTTTCGCTGCCGGAAAATGATCCGCTATTTCGCCAACCTCCCTTGGACCCGCCTCGTGCTGTGGTGTTACCTCATGTGGTATTTCACCGTCGTCACGCTGTATTTCGATCCGTCGGTTTCGCTCTGGTTGTCGTCACTCGGTATCAGTGTGATCATCGGCACGGCGCTCATCCTCAGCACGGCGTCCGCCGCCCACCGGCCGGATGGCTGGACGATCTTCCGGCTCTATCTGATGCCACTCTGCGTGTCGAGCTACTCGGCGATCATCAAGGGCAAGGGCTTCGTCGTGTTGTTTCCGCCGGGTGTGAAGGAGAATCTGATCGCGGTGGCGGCTTGTGTGGCGTTTATCGGGTTGCACCTTCTGTGCAAGCTGGTTCTGCGGATGTCGTCGGAGAAGCCCCGGATCAACGCAACAGAACCGATCAACTAGCCCAAACCCAATGACGGGGAAAAACCGTCGGTTGATCTAATCCACTGCATATTCAATATAGGCAAAACTGTATGAAACGTCGGTGTAAACCCGACATGACCCTCTGGCCTCTTTCAAATCGCTTCGCTCGAATACGATAATATCCTGCAGTTCAGGCAGACTGCGGAGATTGGCAAATGGAGATTGAGAAAATGAAAATGTGTCAAGTTTGAGATTACTGCGATTGAATGGTGGTTGGTTAAGAATGCGTCTGAGGCTCTCCGAATCACAACGAAAGAAAGCACAGACCCCGTATCCGGCCCATGAATTTTCCCGAACCTGAAGTTCCCGGATGTTCGTAGGAATCTGTCCAGCAAGAGAGACAGAGATTGCCTGACTCTGACGTCCAAAGCTGTTGGTATACCAAAATACAATCGCGGCAAAGAGCATCGCCGGCACCAACATTGCCATTCGACGAAGCCGGATTGACCGATGAAAACGCAGAGCGACCCAACGAATACACCACTGCACAATCGACACGATCGGAAGAACCACGCACAGGAAAAACGCTCCAAAGATCAGATCCTGAGTAGCCGCACCCACGATTGTGTAAACAATAACGGTGAACCAGAAGACAGGAAATCGAGGAGGCATGACATTTGTAGAAACCCGCAGAGAACTGATTCAATCAATTTGTTGGTTGCTCTGCCAAAATAATACGCGGTGTGTGATGTATGCCACTGGTTCCGAAGCGGTTCATGAACCCATTTGCCGTGGCGAAATGAATTTCGCGATCCGTGGGGGAGATCAGTTTTCCGCGAGGTAACGAGCGAGGATCGGTGCGAGATTTTCCGCGGTTTGCGGTGGCCAGATTCTCCGGTCGGTGAAAATGGCGGTGTCGAGCACCCGGTGGTTGGGGCCGTTCGGAATCTCCGGGATACGGGTGATGACGTCGCGGATGATTCTTTTCGCGAGAGCGGTGTTCGCGTGGAGGTTTTCGATCACTGCATCCACTTCCACCGCGGCTTCGTCTTCTTTCCAACAATCATAATCCGTCACCAGCGCGAGCGCGGCGGCGGCGATTTCCGCCTCGCGGGCGAGGCGAGCTTCCGGGCCGTTGGTCATGCCGATGATGTCCGCGCCGATCAGGCGGTGGAAATTCGCCTCGGCGCGGGTGGAAAACGCGGGACCGTTCATACAGAGGTAGGTGCCGCCATCGTGGACTTTCGGCGCGAGCGAGCGGGCGGCTTCCAACAGATTCGCGCGTAGCGCACCGCAGTAGGGATCGGCAAAGCCTACGTGGGCGGCGATGCCGTTCCCGAAAAACGTGTGCTTGCCGGCGGTGCCCGTGCGGTCGATGAGCTGATCCGGCACCACGATGTCGCGCGGCGCGAGTTCCTCCCGCAGGCTGCCGACGGCGGTGACGGAAATCAGCCAGCGCACGCCTAACGAACGCAGCGCCCAGATGTTCGCCCGGTGGTTGATCTCATGCGGCAGCACCCGATGGCCGACTCCGTGGCGCGGCAGGAAACACACGCGCCGTCCCGCGATTTTCCCCATGACAACCTTGTCAGACGGGTCGCCGAATGGTGTGGAAATGGCGTGCTCGGAGATCTCCCCGAAGCCTTCCATTTCATAAAGCCCGCTGCCGCCGATGATGCCGATCGCCGGTTCCGTGAAATTTGCCGAAGTCATGCCCGAGAAGTAGGGCATGACGTGGCGCGCCGCCACTCGTTAGAAATCGAAGTTGTCGATGTTCTCTTTAGTGAAGATGAAAGGCTTGCCGAGAACGATGTTGTCGCCATCGACCTGCATCGTGCCAAGCTTGCCGGCGTTGAACTCCTTGGCACCGGGAATCAGCTCGCCCTTGGCGACGGCGGCACCTGCCATGACGGCAAGATAGCCAAGATCCTCGACCTTCCAAAGAATGACCGCCTGGGTGACGCCCTCCTTGACGTAGGCACGGTTTTCACTCGGCAGACCGAGGCCGACGACTTTGACCTTACCCGATTTTCCCGCCTGTTTCACCGCTTCCGCGGCACCGGGAACGCCGAGCGAGGTGACGGAAACGATGGCCTTGAGATTCGGATAGGCACTGAGGAGGTTGGTCGCTTCTTGCTGGGCCTTGTCCTTCTGGTCGTCGCACGGCTTGATGTCCACCAGCTTCATGTTCGGGTATTTGGCGGCCTGCTGCGTCTTGATGGACTTGATCCACTCGTTGAGGTTCGCCGAGGTCAGGGTGCCGGTGATGATGGCGAACTCGCCCTCGCTACCAGTGACCGACGCGGCGGAATCCATGAGCTGCTCGCCGATGGCCTCGGCGGTCGCCTGGTTGCAGAAAAACGAACGGGCGTCAGGCTGGGCGTCCGCATCGTAGGTGACGACCTTGATGCCGGCGGACTGGGCTTTTTTCAGGGCGGTGGAAATCGAGTCCTTGTTCTCGCAGGCGGCAACGATGACGTCCACCCCGTCGGTGATCCAGTTCTCGACGATCTCGTTCTGCTTGGCGGGATCGGAGTTGATAGGACCGTCGAATTTGAAGTCGGCGTTGAGTTCGGTGGCGGCGGCGCGCGCGCCTTTTTCACAGGTCACGAAATACTGGTTGCCCTTGCTCTTCGGCAGCAGCGCGATGGTGAGTTTGCCTTTTGATTCGGATTTGCTGCACGAAACGAAGGGCAGCGTGGCGAGCAGGGCGAGCGAGGCGATGAAGGTTTTGCGTTTCATGGGTTGATTGGGTTTGATGGGGATTTCGAAAGAGACTGAAGACGCGCGCGGCGCACGGCGAGCGATTTCGTCGCGGCTCCGATGGCAAGCGCGGCGAGCAAAAGCAGGCCGGTCAACATGCCGGACAACTCGCGGGCGACACTGGCCACCGGCTGGTCCATGATGCGGTAATCCGAAATGCGGGTGAGGCCGTTGTTGAGGATCGCCAGCGCCACCCAGCCTAGCAGAGTGCCGCTGACGTTGCCGGATCCGCCGAAAATGCTGACGCCGCCGAGCACGACCGCCGTGATCGCGAGCAGTTCGTAGCCGATTCCCGCGTTCGCCCGGGCTTCACCCAATCGCGAAACCAGGATGACCGCCGCGAGACCCGCGACCGCACCGGCGATGATGTAGGCGAGGCTGGTATTCCGGGCGACGGGAATGCCGGCATAGCGTGCACCTTCCGGTGCGAAACCGATCGCGCGAAAGGACCGCCCAACCGTCGTGTGATGCACTAACACCCAAATCGCCGCAGCGACCACGACGAACACCCAGACCTGCGCCGGAAGCCCCGCGATGTCGGAATTTCCCAAGGCGAGGAAGGATGCAGGAAAGTTGGAGTAGGATTCCGCGCCTTTGGTGAGCGCTTCGGCGAGGCCGCGGAAGAACGAGAAGGTCCCGAGCGTGACGATGAGCGGAGGGAGTTTCAGTCGCGTGATGAGCACTGCATTGATGCCGCCGCCGAATGCTCCGATGGCAATGGTGATGGATGCCGCGAGCCATGGATCGAGGCCGAAAGCGTTCACCATCATGCCAAACAACACCGCGCACAGCCCCATCATCGAGCCGACGGATAGATCAATCCCACCCGTGAGTATCACCGGGGTCATGGCGACGGCGAGCAGGCCGATTTCCACCGAGTGACGGAAAATGTTCGAGACATTCCTGCCAACGAGGAAATTTCTCCCCAACGCCTGGAACAGCAGTACCTCGACGAGAATCACCAGCACCAGCACCACCTCATGGCGGGCGAGCATGGATTTGAATGTTCGTGGACTGGACATGCTCAGGGTTGGTTCTTGCGGCTGCGGAGCCCGTCCGCCATCACGGCGATGAGGATGACGAGGCCCTGGATGGCTTTTTCCCAATATGGCGGCTGATGGAAATGGGTGAGCGCCGGATTCACGTTGGCAAGCAGCAGCATTCCCAACAGCACGCCCCAAAGCGTGCCGCGCCCGCCACTGATTGCCACGCCCCCGACGACGGCGGCGGCGATGGCTTTCAGTTCGAGGCCATCACCACAGTTCGGCTGGATCTGCGGCGACTGGACGAGGTTCAACACCGCTCCGAGCCCCGCGAGAATTCCCATCAGAACAAACACGCCGAAGGTCGTGCGCTGCGGATCGATGCCCGCGAGCCGCGCCGCCTCGGCATCGGTGCCGGTGGCGTAGATGAAACGACCCGCTGCCAGATTTTTCATCGCCCATGCCGCGACAATCAGGAGGATGAACGTGATTGAGATGACAATCGTCTGACCCGTTAGCTGGTCGCAGCCGAACCACTTGATGCCCGCCGGAAGCGCCAGCAGGCGGCCCTGTTGCCAAAGCCGGAGAGCCTCCTGCCAAATGGCCATGGTGGCGAGCGTCACCACGATGCTCGGCAAACGGAGATAAGCGACAAGTAGCCCATTGAGCGCGCCCATCAACGCCCCAGCGCCCAGCGCAGCTAGAATCGCCACTCCCAGCGGCAGTCCGGACGCGGCGGTCACTCCTGCGATGACAGCACACATGCTGAACTGCGCGCCGATGGAGATATCGATCTGCCGCGAAATGATCACGAGCGCGATGCCGATCGCCGCCACCAATGCCGGCATCTGCGAGGTGAGCCGTGAGATGAACGGCTGGAACTGGAAAAAGTGCGGAGCGAAAACCGCCAGCGCCAGCATCAGCAAAACCAGCGCCGCCGCCACGGTGAGCTCCCGGAAATACTTGTTCATCAAGCGGCGTCCTTTCCGTTGGTGCCAAGCGCGGCGGCCATCACCGTGTGGGCATCCGCGTTTTTGTGATCGATTATTTCCACCAGCTCCCCTCCGCGCATCACGGCGATGCGGTCACTCATGCCGAGCACTTCCGGCAGGTCGCTGGAAATCATCAGCACGGCGAGTCCGTCCTTTGCAAGCCCGCGTATGATCTTGTGAATTTCACTCTTCGCACCGACATCGACGCCTTGGGTGGGTTCGTCGAGAATGAGTAGCTTCGGCTTCGTCGCCAGCCAGCGGGCGACGCTGACTTTCTGTTGATTTCCACCACTCAAGCTGCCGCCGGGGGCTTCGGGGCCGTAGGCTTTGATGCCGAGATCGCGGATGAAACCAGCAGCTAACAAATTCTCCGCTTTCGTCCGCAGCCAGGTGCCCGGGAAAAGTTTTGAATGCACCGCCATCGTCATGTTGTGCGCGATCGACATTTCAAGAATCACACCGTGACGGCGGCGGTCTTCCGGCACGTAAGCGATGCCATGGCCGATCGCTTCGCGCGGGCTGTTGATGGAAACCCGCGAGCCGTTCAGTTGAATTTCTCCACGATCCGCCGGCGTGATGCCGAACAAAATCCGCGCCAGCTCGGTGCGGCCCGCGCCGACGAGGCCGGCCATGCCGACGATCTCCCCCGCCCTGACGTCGAATGTCACTCCGCTCACGCCGCTGGCGGAGCAGCCAAGGTTGCTCAACGACAGCACGACTGCACCCGCTTCGCTTTCGGCGGGCGGATAGATCGACGAGACCTCGCGCCCGACCATCAGCTTGATCAACTGGGATTCAGTTAGTGAATCCACCGGATTGGTCCCGACACTCTCGCCATCGCGCAAAACGGTGACTCTATCCGCCAAGGCGAAGATCTCCTCGAGTCGGTGGGAAATGTAGACCACCCCCACCCCGCTCTGCTTCAATTCGCGGACGACCTTGAAAAGCAGGTGCTGCTCCTTCTGCGTCAGTGAGGCGGTCGGCTCGTCCATGATGACGATGCGCGCGCCGGAACCCAGCGCGCAGGCGATTTCCACCAACTGCTGCTCCGGCATCGAGAGCGACCGCACCTCCGCGTCCGGCGAAATCTCCGCGCCGATGCGGTGCAGCAGGTCGACCGCTTTCGTCCGCTGGTCGGCCCAGCGCACGCGGCTGAGGAAACCGGTCTTTTTCAGGCGCAAGCCGATGTTCTCCGCGATTGTCAGATCGGGAAACAACGCGGGTTGTTGATAGATGCAGGCGATTCCCAGCTCGCGGGCTTTCGACGGTGTCAATTGAGCAACCTCGTTCCCAGCCACGAAAAGCCTGCCGCCATCAGGCTGATGTGCGCCGGTGATGACCTTGATGAGCGTGGATTTTCCCGCGCCGTTCTCCCCTAACAAAGCATGCACCTCACCTTCTTCCAGTTCGAACGAAACATCCCTCAGCGCCCGGACGGCACCGAAGGATTTGTGAATGGAGGTGAGTTTTAAGAGAGATTTCAAACCGTGGGTCGGGCGGGTTGAACTCAATTTATCAAGCCCGCTTGCTCAGCACAGCATTTTCGTAACTCTTCACCTCACCCAGCCAGGCGGTGCCGGCGGGGACGTTCTGAGATTCGCAATAGGCATCCCAGACGGCGCCCCATGGCAGGCTCTTGGTTTCCTCCATCAGCGCGAGGCGCGAGGTGAGGTCGCCGGATTTT
>Ga0123337_10003510_pt1 | contig 16654 bp, 9 predicted proteins | sample frozenSSSSmetaG_FD_89792 | JGI IMG/M metagenome (GOLD analysis project Ga0123337, IMG submission 89792) | Glacier valley bacterial and archeal communities from Borup Fiord, Nunavut, Canada, to study Microbial Dark Matter (Phase II) -... | ecosystem: Environmental > Aquatic > Freshwater > Ice >... | reverse complement strand
TACGCAAAGGAAGAGTTTCGCTCACCTGGCGCTTCAAAGGAACATATTTAGGAGCACGAACCGAAAAAGTAACATCGCGTACAGGAACTACAACTTGAGGTGCTTCAGGTATAGCTGCAGTGGCTTTACCTTTTCCAAACTTTAATGCAACACCAGTTCTAAGTGTAGAAACCGACCAGCTTTCTATTGTACGGGTATCCTGTCCGAAATATGGGTGATAAGAAACAAAAGGAGATAATACTACTTTATTTTCATTGCTTGCGGGAGAAAGCTGGAATTCATAACCTACACCAACCTGACCAGACAAAAGTGTGTTACGCATTGCACTTAATTCTCCATCCGTATTCGGCTGCTTTTCCTGGGTATATTGAAAGTCTTTACCCAAATTGAATGCTACGCGCGGACCTGCAAAAAAGTAAAGATTTGAAATCGGCGAACCAAGACGTATACTGGGTTCAACTGTTATATAACTCAGATTGGTTTCAAGTGTAGCCGGGCAGTTACACGGTGCGATTACATCATTAAACTGTCCACCACGGCCATCATAGCCTATATTCAGCATTCCGCCCCAATATGGTCCGGGGCGATATTCCATCAGTAATGATCCAAATGGCTTAATACCTTCACCCTTGTGAAATGCTGTCGGAACAAATAATGAATTGTTCAATCTTTGGGTTGTTCCGCTATAAAAATTGAAATTGGCCGCTCCCGATAGTCCAAACCACCAGGTGGGCTGCGAGGTCTGTGCCTCTGCCTTACTTTGAGCAAAAGTGATCATCAAAACTAAGATGACCCATCGCTTCATTATTTTATTTATTGTTAACATGAGATTTCTCTTTAATAAGTTTGATATTTAATGAATTTGATAAATCCTCCGCCTTAGTGCGGAGGATTTTAACTTAATTTTAACCAATATTGAGCATCTATTAAGGCACATTTATCGTTGTGTTAACCATGGTGACTGAAGCTACAAGAGAGAGCGCCCGACCATTCAAAACTGTCTGCACAGTATTTCCTGCAGTAGAGAATGTAACACCTGCTGAAGAAATAATAGTTCCTACCATTGTGCCACCACCAGCTCCGTTAATTGTTGCCGCACTTCCTACATACCAGTAGACATTTCTGGCGAGTGCTCCGTTTGTCAGTATAATACTTCGTGCTCCTGTTGGTCCTGCAATACCCACAGTCAATGCTGTAGGAACCTGGAATACCCATACGGCATCAGCATTTCCCTGGGCATCCAGAGTAAGATTTCCGTTTGTTATCATATAAGTTCCACTTGCAGATTTATACGTACCCGGTGCCAATGTTCTGCCACCAAGCTCGTCATTGCTAAGGATAATACCACCTGGTCTGCCAGCCGGCGAAATACTTACATAGAAAGCATTCATAGCAAGCAATGCCTGAGCTGCAATTATGGAGGAGGCAGCGGATCACGGTGGAGGAGGGGCTGTATGAATTCTTCCTGTTACAAGGCCCTTATTTAGAGGTGTTTCTGTATAAACATCACCTGTACTACCATCATGGAATCCGGTAATTAAAGTTGAGACACCAGTAGTGCCGATACTTCCATTATTAATAACAGTATTTATACCCTGGTTGGTTATACCAGCACTTCCCCCAAAGGCTCCGAAAATAGAAGAAAACAATGGGGCTGCTATTGGGCTAAAGTTTGCCGTGATAGTTTTATTAGCATTCATTGTCACCGTTATAGGATTTACTGAACCTGTAGCATCTCCGCTCCAGGAAGTGAAGTTATAACCTGCGGCTGGGGTAGCAGTAAGTACCACAGTACTTCCGCTGGCATAAGTTGGCTGATCAGCAACTTTTGAAACCGAACCATTCACAGCATTAACTGTAAGTGTGAACTGATTAACAGGGATTGCTGTGAAATTAGCCGTGATTGTCTTATTACTGGTCATGTTAACCGTAAGTGGATTCGTCGTTCCAGTTGCATCTCCGCTCCAGGAAGTGAATACGTAGCCAGCAGCAGGAGTTGCTGTAAGTACTACATTACTTCCATGATTGTAAGTCGTCTGATTAGGTGCTTTTGAAACTGTACCATTTACTGCATTAACAGTAAGGGTGTAGGTATTCAATAAGAAATTAGCTACCAGAGTTCTGTTTGCAGTCAAAGCGAATGTATAGTTCGGACTTGTAGAAACAACTGCTCCACTAGCCAGATCCGTCCAATTTGTAAAGGTATAACCTGTATTTGCTACAGAAGTTATGGTAACGGATGTACCGGCAGGATAAGCTCCTTCACCATCTGTTGTTCCGCCTGCAGCAGGGCTTGAAGTTAATAGAACTGCAAATTGTGATGCCGGAATTGCCCTGAAATTGGCAACGAAGGTTCTGTTAGCATTTAACGTGAACTGAATGTTCGAGCTGGTAGAAACTCTGGTACCGTTTTCTGTCCAGTCAACAAAGGTATAACCTGCATTAGGTCTTGCTGATACTGTTACAGAAGTACCAACATCAAATGAGCCCGCTCCCGTAGTTGTCCCACCTGCTGGTGGACTTGATGATAGATTAACTGCAAATCTGCCTATTGGAACAGGCGCAAAGTTAGCTACTAAATCAATGTTGCCATTCATAGTAAACTGATAGCTTGCACTCGCAGAAACCTGAGTTCCATTAACTGTCCAGTTTGTAAAAGTAAAACCGCTAATTGGAGTTGCCGTTACAGTAACCGCAGAACCTTGAGCAAATGCCCCGGCTCCAGTAGTCGTTCCAGCCGCAGAAGGTTCTGATGAAATTCTAACTACCGGTATCGTGGTAAATGACCAAACATAATCAGCAACCATTGCAGTACGTAAAGTATCTGTAACCAGTTTGCTTATCGTTCCGGTATAGGTTGTAAATGGCAAAAGATCTGCATCCGGATCAAATGTGAATACAGCAGCATCTGTTGTTGGTGCAATTTTACCTGAAATCTGGGTTGCTCCCTGCCTAATAACAAATGTTGAATTGTTAATGGTGGAGGCCTTCATTACGGTATTAAATGTTGCTGTTATTACCTTATTTAACGGAACATCAACAGCTTTATCCATCGGATCGGTAGTAACCGTCGGACAAACTCCGACAACCTCCCCTGTAAAATCATCTTTCTTACATCCTGCAAGAAAGGCAACAAAGAGCAAGGCCACAAAAGTTATGGATTTACTCATTGCAAAATAGCCTTTGCATTGACGCAATTGCGGGCTATTATTAAAAACAGTAATTTTTTTCTTCATTTTATGTTTTTTATAGATTTATTATATCCCGAAGTTTGAAAAGAACAAACCTCAGGATTACTCAAAATTATGGTAATAAACAAATTAAGATGTTATAGAATTCCTTAAATAACTTTCATAATTCACACATTCTGTCGCAGCATATGACTGCTTACAGTAATATTTTTGTATTGAGAGGGGGTCATTCCGGTTACTTTTTTGAATTGTGACGACAGATGCGCCACACTGCTGAAGTGCAGTTTCCAGGAAATTTGAGTTAGGGTTAACTCATTGTACAGAATCATTTCTTTTACACGGTCGATTCTGATTCGAATAATAAATTGTTCAATGGTGGAACCGGTGGTTTCGGAAAATATATTTGCAAGATAGGTGTAATCAAAATCCAGTTTATTACTTATGTAATCTGAAAAATTAGTTTTAAGAGGTGCGTCAAAATTATAAACCAATTCAATAATGTTATGCTTAATTTTTTCTACAAGAATTATCTTTTTGTTATCGATTAATTCTAGTCCGGAATTTTCTAATGCAAGTCTGAAATCATTAAGTTGTTCAAGGCTTGGAGTGTTTATTGTTTTAACCCTGCCCAGCTCTATTTCAAGACAATAAATTCCAAGTTTCTCAAGCTCGAGTTTTACTAGCATTTTGCAACGGGTGCAAACCATGTTTTTTATAAAGATCTCCATCGAACTTATTAAAGCAAATGGAATGCCTAGTAAAATATACAGCTATACGAGCTAATAAAAATATACCAAAATCCTTCTAATGGATTAATTATTCAAACAAATTATTCAAAATTTTAATTAAAAATATATTTAATTAATTCTAAAATTATATAATTAATTTTAAATTAATTAATCTGTATTAAATTCAGAACAATCTGCCGACACTCCAATTCTCCATATTGCTCATTATAATGGAAATTGTGTATTCATTTTGCTATATATTTCCAAAAAATAAGATAGGGAATCGGGTAATTATGACCTTTTCATTACTCCAGTTCCTCCCCCCTCAAATCCGGGAAATAATTGCTTTTGCTCTGTGATCTTGAGATGGCGTTCTGCAACTTCTGAGAAAATGCTTCTAAAATCAGTAGTAACGGTCAGATCCCGTCCATCCTCCAAATTCTCGGGGGCAAGAGTATCTACTTTGCCATGAACTATGCCTCCGTTCACATCATTGCCTAATATAAAATTACAGGACGCACGGCCGTGATCGGTTCCCCCTGTACCATTTTGCTTAACTGTTCTGCCAAACTCGGTCATTGTCATTAGTGTAAGATCATCCTGATATAGTTCCATATCCTTCCAGAATGCGATAATACTTTGACTCAGGTCAGTTACATTCCTGGAAAATATCCCATTTGCTGCACCCTGATTAAAATGTGTATCCCAACCCCCTGACTCAGCAAATGCTACTTCCAAACCCACATCCATTTTAATCAGCTGAGCGATCTGTTTTAGTGAATTGCCAAGAGGGCTATTTGGATATACCACATCAGCAGCCGGTTTATAATTTCTCACATCTGTATTCTGAAGCATTTTAACTGCATCAAAGCTGTCTTTACCTGTTGATTTCAACAATCCGGAAGCAGTTTGGTCATATAATTCTTCAAAGCTTTTTGAAATACGATTGGCGCCCAAAGGATTAGCCCGAAGCTGGATTGAGAAATCCTGAAGATTACTTATCGCTAAGGCAGGCATTTCTCCATATAAAGATCGGGGCATAGATGATGTCAGACTTACAGCCTGAAAGGGCGTTGCTTCATGTCCTAAAAGGCCAACAGCTCTGTTCAACCAGCCACTGGATGTACCTTTATTAAAAGGTGTTCCCGATTCCATATAATCCTGGGCATCAAAATGTGAACGAGTATTATTTGGGGATCCCATTCCATGAACAATTGCGAGACGCTTTTCGCGAAAAACAGATTCAAATGCCTGCATAGCCGGATGTAAACCGAATCGTCCATCAAGATCGATTAATGAGGGATTATTACCATTTTTGGATGCCTGCATAAATAGGCCAGGTCTAGCGGCTTTTAAGAATTGATCATTAAATGGGCAAACAGCCATCAAGCCATCCATAGCTCCACGCTGAAATATGCTTACCAGAATTTTCTTTCGCTTGAAAAGTGCGGGTTCCTGAACAAGGCTGGCTGCCTGAGCCATAAAAGCCGGTATTCCGCCAATCCCAATACCAAACAGCGTAAGACCACCCGCTTTTAAAAATGCTTTTCTAGATATCATTTTTTACAAATTTTATATCACTACTTCCTTTGAAACTCCGGGGATCCCAAAATTACCCCTACTACTTGTGCAAGCATCATACTACCCACATTTCCCTGACTGTTTGGCCTATTCTCAGAACTCTTTGTATTACCTTTTGCTTCTGTTCCGTCACTAAGCAACTGAGCATCTTCATTTACCATCGTTGGCTTTGGCTGTTGCACCTCATTAAGAGATGCAGCTGTTTCAACTTTCCGGATAAGTTCAGGGTCATTTAACAAAGGAATCAAACGAGCTATGGTTTTTTCAATGTCCCTTTCAGGAAGTATTAGCTCACTAAACTGATGTAAGGCGGATTCAGAACTCTCGGGTTCTCTGTTCTTGTTCAAAGCAAGCAGGTTCAGCCTGACTCCCGGAATTCTTTGTGAGGCAAGGGCAAGACCAAAATTCATCCTGTTCAGTAAAGAACCAGTATTGATCCAGTATTGACCCGTATCAGGAAAACCTGTCGGAGCCTGATAAAAATACATTTTCTGACCCATTCGGCTGATCCAGTTGTTTAACTGGAAGGGTTGACTAACATCAGCATTCAATCCTCTGACAGCACTGACAGCCAGTTCAAAAGGGGATTTTGTCTTTTCACGTATTGCATTAGCGGACCAAAATTCAGGAGAAGAAACCATACGCATCAGGACTGCCGAAATATTACCATCCTTTTGCTTAAATGTTTCTGCCATATTTTGAATCAAAGTTTCAGATGGATTATCATTTACAAAACGAACCGCTAGCTTTCGGGAGATGAATTTGGCGGTTGAAGGATGATTAGCAAGCATTTTAAAAAGTCCAAGTCCCTCTTCATATCCCCCATTTGAAGGAAATTTTTTACCTAAAATTACTTTTTCTGCATTATCATGCCTGTTTGCGGCAAAAAGAAAATCTCCTTCTATTTTAAATCCTCTTTTCTTCAGGTTCTCCACTCCTGCTTTTTCAATCATATTTCGTAAAGGATTGCCATAAGCATTATCCATCGGGTAAACCGTCCAGCCGGTAAGTACCCTTGCGGCCTGAGTCACATCTGATTGTGTATAACCTCCATCCACTCCCATCGTGTGCAGTTCCATCAATTCACGAGCATAATTTTCATTCAGACCCTGATTTTTCCTGTTCTGCTGAACTTTTTTCAAAGCCTGAGCCTTAATAGAATTGGTGTCGGCCATTTGCATTCTAGCATTTGCCAGAATCTGAGTCCGGACATTATCATTTATAGGCATTGTAGTATTCTCATTAGTACCTGAGCTGCTAAAGTTATCCAGGAAGAAAAGCATAGCCGGAGATTTAGCAGTAGCAAGCAGCAGATCTTCAAACCTCCCATTAACGTTAGGCCGGATCACATCCCGTTCATAAGCCGGAATATATTCAGCACAGCTGTTTTTGGTGATCGATACATTAAAATGGTTGAACCAGAAATCCGTTAAAACTTCCTGAAGCTGATTATTACTGTATACTGCTCTTAAAATTTTTTGATTAGCAAGTTGCCTGAATAGTACTGCCTGTGGCCTGTAACCCTTCTCAAGCATGTATGAAGCTAAAGTTGCACGGTACTTCTTCATGTCAGAAAGATTAACCGAATCCTTGTTAATCAAGCCATCTTTTATTGCCAATCGTAAGATCTGAGCATTCTTAGGAAAAAGTTTAACGACTTCTGCATTGCTAAGATTGATTGCATCATAAGAATTGAGCCTTTTATTCAGTTCATCATCCTTTTGGCTGGCAGCCAACTGAAGAGTAAACCATTTCTCCAATCCGATGCTGACAAGTTCATCTATATCACTGGGGCGAGCTCCAAACGTGAATCGATTCAATAAATGTGCGGCAGCCTGACGTTCGGTCAAACCAGCTTTTTTATAAGGGAATTTGATCTTGTCAGATTCTGTAATTTTGAATGATGAACTGATCATTATGCAAAAAGCAAGAATAGCGGGCAGATAAAAGAATTTCAGAATATTTTTCATACTGTATATCCGGTTTTGTGCATTATGACTCTTTTAAACATTCAAGGATTAATCCGCTTTGAAATAATTGCCCCGGCTCCCGCTGATTTTAAAGAATCAATAAAGACTAATTGTTAGATGACAAAATATAATCCCTAAGATTAAACCTCCATTAAATTTTTCATTTTTAGGCAATTAATCGATCAATTGGATTAAATTCATCTTTTCATCTGTTTTGGCTAATAAAACCAGGCAGATAATTTGTTTTTATTAAAACCAAATTCAAATTTTTAAGAATGAAGATCAAATGCATCATTTCAGGTGTTTTAATATTGGCTGTAATATTTCAGTCAAAGGCTCAGATTGCCGGGAAATGGAGTTTAGAAAAGGCTAATACCTGGCATAAGGAGAATCCATGGATCAACGGAGCCAATTTTATTCCGAGCAGTGCTATTAACCAGCTGGAAATGTGGCAGAAATCCAGTTTTGACCCTCTAACAATCGATAGGGAACTTGGATGGGCTGAAGGAATCGGTTTTAATACGATGCGTGTATATTTACACAGTCTGGCCTATAAACAAGATCCGGCGGGCTTTAAAAACAGGATCTCGCAATACCTTAGCATTGCTGACAAACATAAAATCAAAACTATTTTTGTGTTTTTTGACGATTGCTGGAATAAGCTTGGAGTAATCGGGAAACAACCCGCTCCCAAACCGGGAATACATAATTCAGGATGGGTGCAGGATCCCGGGGATCCTAATTATAAAGAGACTGAAAACTTTCCTGCACTGGAAACTTATGTAAAGGATGTAATGAGCCATTTTGCTAGGGATAAGCGAATTCTGCTCTGGGATTTATATAATGAGCCGGGCAATTCAGGAAAACTGGAAACTTCCCTGCCCCTCTTAACCAGAGTTTTTGAATGGGCAAGAAAGGTTAATCCGGATCAGCCCTTATCTGCAGGACTTTGGAGGTGGGATTTTGAAAAACTGAATGCATTTCAGGTCCTCAATTCCGATATCATCACTTATCATGACTATGAAGCAGCTGAATGGCATAAAAGAGTATTGCAAGTTTTAAAAACACATGGCAGACCCATGATCTGTACTGAATATATGGCAAGGACCAATAATAGCACCTTTGCCAACACGATACCCCTGCTGCAAAATGAAAATATTGGTGCCATAAATTGGGGGCTGGTAGCCGGTAAAACGAATACGATCTATGCCTGGGATAAACCAATTAAGGATGGTGCTCAGCCTGAGTTGTGGTTTCATGACATTTTCTGGCCTGATGGCAGACCTTATCGCAAGGAAGAAACTGATCTTATCAAAAAACTGAATAACAAATAAACACCGAAACATGATTAATGGATTAATTTTGTGGGTATAAAAGCATTTATAATTTTCGGATATGACCATAAATTCAATTAATCCTGCAAACGGACAAGTAATTCAAGCATATCAGACACATCCTGCAAAGGAAGTCAGCAATATAATTGCCGGCACACATCATGCATGGAAAAATTGGAGAGAAAGCACCTTTTCATTACGCAGTAAGCATTTACTTAATGCGGCTAAAATCCTGCGCAGCAGAAAAGAAGAACTCGCAATCCTGATGGCTTTGGAAATGGGGAAACCACTGCAGGGAGGACGTTCAGAAATTGAAAAATGCGCAGATGTTTGTGAATACTATGCTAAAAACGCGAAGAAATTCCTGAAGGATGAACTGGTTGGTACCGATGCCTTAAAAAGTTATATAAGTTTTCAGCCTATGGGAATTGTTTTGGCAATCATGCCCTGGAATTTCCCCTTCTGGCAGGTTTTTCGCTTTCTGGCTCCTGCTCTGATGGCCGGCAATGCTGCATTATTGAAGCATTCCTCCAATGTTTTCGGTTGTGCAGTTGAGATTGAAAATATAATGATTGAGGCAGGCTTTCCTGAAAATCTGTTCCGTACAATACTAATACCCGGGAATGAAGTAGATCAGGTAATTGAAAATTCCCTGGTTCGGGCTATTACCCTTACCGGAAGTACTGAAGCGGGTAAAAAAGTAGCGGCAAAAGCAGCTTCATTACTCAAAAAATCAGTACTGGAGCTTGGCGGAAGCGATCCCTACCTAATTCTTGAGGATGCTGACCTCGAGCTTGCAGCCGAGAACTGTGTTAACAGCCGGCTGATCAACAGCGGACAAAGCTGCATTGCTGCCAAACGTTTTATCGTTGTAAAATCAATTAAAAAGGAATTTACAGAACTTTTCAGACAGAAAATGACAGCAAAAGTCATGGGCGATCCGATGGACAAGACTACTGATATCGGTCCGCAGGCAAGGCCTGATCTTAGAGATGAACTCCATCAGCAAGTACTAAAAAGTATTCAACTCGGTGCTAAATGTATTTTAGGCGGTGAAATACCCGCAGGAAAAAATTCCTTCTACCCTCCTACCATTCTAACTGAAGTAAAAAAAGGAATGCCCGCTTATGAGGAAGAACTTTTCGGACCAGTGGCAGCAATTATTTCGGCAAATGATGAAGAAGAAGCTATTCAAATTGCGAATGACACAGCATTTGGTTTGGGAGCAGCTGTATTCACAACAGATTTAAAGCGTGGGGAAGCAATTGCATCCCAGCGTTTGGAAGCAGGTTCATGCTTTGTTAATGGAATGGTTAAATCCGATCCGCGTTTACCTTTTGGAGGAATAAAACAATCGGGTTATGGCCGGGAGCTTGGAAAATATGGAATCCGGGAATTCCTAAATGTTAAGACGGTTAATATTAAAGGATGATAGAAAAGTTGATACCCTTGGTGAGGCTTTAGCTTTCCCTGTATTGCAGCCTTCCTTTACCCTTCCTGTTTACCTTAATATTCTTGTTCAATGACTAGGATAATTTAATTTATAAATTCTTATCCGGTTGACCCGGAAAAAATATGAATTAATAAATGCAGATTTTTAGATAGAATATGGCAGAATATAAAATTCAATAAACAGGTCTGCCTCCACTGCAAGAAGAAATTGCAGACCTGTTTAAGGATTATTATTTCATTTCTGCAGTAGATAGATTAAATACAGTCTGGTACACTTCATCAGGTGAAGTAATCACATTTAAGACTTTCATCCTCAGTGGAGTACTATCAGGATAGTTCCAAAGAGCTTTCAGAGTAATCGTTGTGGTATCATGTGCAGCAAGTGTGACTTGTCCGAAGGGATATCGTTCAATGTCAAAATTGGCTGAAGCCTGTATCTTAAAGGGTATATCGCTATTATTAAACAGTTTTATGTTAAGAATAGGTTCTCCGTTTCTTAACTGACGTTCAGTATTAACTTGTACAGCAGCTTTGAAAAATGCATCCGCCTCCTGCTGTCTGGCAATCAGGTAATCATCAAAATAAAGGGCTGTCCTTCCAGAGAGCATAGCCTCTTTCAAACTTTCTGCAGTTTTTTCTTTGGCAAAAACAAGGGTCATTGGACGATGCGTTTTTGCATATCTTGGTGCATTATCAAAATGTTCATCGGTATTGCAAACCATGGTGAGATTATATTTCATAGCCAGACGGTGAGCGATGATATTATAAACTCCAGAATTTACAACTTCAACACCTTTAAGTATTTTCCTTTCCAATAACTCTTTATGAAAAGAAGTGAATATTGCTGTATCTTTTTTATCCCACCATGAATAACCTGGATGGTTATAAAAGACAAAAGCATCCTGTTTTTTGGCCTCCAAAAAAGGTGCGAGAAGCTGTTCATGTGTTATTGTATCCTTCATGATGAATTTTTTCTTCCAGTTCTTCATATACTCACTGGGCAATACATTCGCATCTTTGATAAACAGGGCATTGTTATGATAGGGTGGTACCCGGGGAGAAATTTCCAGCCCTTTAATAATCATTAGGTTTTTGTTTTTAGCAGCTTCAATAGCAATGTCATAAGATTGGTTATAATTCCGGGCAATTACCTCTGGAAACCCTTCATAATCAATGTGTTCTGTTAATGAAATCACATCTAGTCCATCGCGAATTGCTTCATTAACACGGAAACTTGGCCAGACATGCCCATCTGAAAAGACAGTATGCATGTGGAAATCACATTTTAAGGTTTTAAAACCCGGAATGTCAGGAAGTGTAATTACCCGATTTGTTCTTTCAGTAACCTGAGACCTTGCAATCAGACTGAGATTGGAAAGAACAAGGATCAATAGAAACCGAATTAGATATTTGATTTTTTGCATTTCTTGATTGGTATTGGACGAGTGTAATAAAAGGCTGGCCAATGGCCAGCCAGAGATTCAGTTTTACCAGCCTTTATTCTGGGTAAGTTTTGGGTTTAATAAGATCTCATTCGCAGGAATAGGATAATAATAATTTTTGTCTGCATAATTTTTAGGTGTATTGCTGAGCCATACCAGGTTCCCTTTATTTCCTTGCGATAATTTCGAAGAGCTACCATCTACAACGAAATAGGTAACCCCCGGAACTTTGCTTGCAGGAACTTTATCTACAAAACTTACATCAGCTTTACCGTCTTCGTTTAAATCCAGCAATTGACCTAAGGCAGGGACATAAATACCTTCGTAAACTTTTTCAAGAAGTTTACCTGCCCTCCACCTGCGTAAATCATCATAGCGAGATCCTTCTGCAGCAAGTTCTATCCCACGTTCACGGCGAATTTCGAGAATTAGCGGATTACTAATATTCGGAAAGAACTGATTTTTCATGTAAGGATCGGCCACCACCGGCATTACTGATGAATTGCTGATTCCTGCCCTGTTTCTTAATGCTCCGATTGTTAGATTCCAGTCAGCTGTGCTCAAGGTTCCCAACTCAGCTTTAGCTTCAGCAAAGTTCAGTAACACCTCTGCATATCTCATAATCGGAATCGAATTATAACTTTCAGTTCTGGTATCAAAATATTTATCGTCCAGAGAAAACTTTTGTATCTGGTAGCCCGAATAAGTAACCGTAAAATCAGGCGGTGCAGCCGACCCATCTGAGCGCTTGTAGGCACCCATACGAATAGTTTGTTGTAATCGTCTATCCCGGTTTTTAACCTCGTCTTGAAACTCCATTGTTTCATATCCAGGAAGGTCAGTAAACCTGCTTCCATCCGCTCTCAGATAGGTATTTATAAACTTTTTGTCCAGGCCTAAGCGTGCTCCCAATGTAGCGCTGTTAAACCACCACGCCGCATTATGCCACTTTTTTAATGAATTATTATAAACAGATGCAAGTAATACCTCATTTGAAACCGGATTCTCACTGATAAATAAAGAGCGGTAATCCAAAGCCGGGTTTCCTGTATTTTGAAGACGGTACTGGCCACTTTTGATAAGAAGATCCGATGCATTTGCAGCTTCCTGAAGCCATTTATCAGCAGTAGTGTTCAGTCCTGCTTCCGGATGATACTTCCTGAAAGTGCCCTCAAACAAACATATCCTGGATTTCAGTGCCAAGGCTACCCATTTTGTTACCTGGGTACTGGAATTATCTTTGGTACTATAAATATTTGCTGAAGCAAAGTCAATATCAGCCAATACTGAATCCATTACCATATTCCTTGGATCTCGTGCCTTATACATTTCAGGATCATCTACCTTTAGTGTTTTACCATACCAAGGCACATCTCCGAACTGTTTAACCATGTTATAATAAAACATTGCTCTGAAAAATTTCGCAATTCCTGCAAAATGGTTTCTTGCTTTCAACGAGATATTTGGGTTGTTATAATGCTCCAAAAAATAATTGATATTTCTCAGGTCGCTCCAGTTCCATCCTGTTGCATCCTGAGCACTCAACCTGCCTCCAATATATCCCGGAACGGCATTTGGTACTGTGATATCAGCCATCACATCTCCCTGATAGATTTGAGGACCTGTGGGTAACATTTGTGTATAAAAAGAATTGATGTAGAGCTGCAAGTTATTTTCATTCGCAAATGCCTGCTCAGTGGTAAGCTTATCTATGGGTGCCTGATCCAGGTACTTCTTACAGGATGTTATTGTCAACACAAGGATCAACAATAAGAGGATATTATTCTTAAACATGTCTTTTTTAGATTATGATTTTAAAGTCCTAGGTTAATTCCAAAAGTGAACGATTTCTGCATTGGGTATGAGAATCCATCACCACCCCCTGCATTTATCTCAGGATCTGATCCTTCAATAACCTCCGGATCAAAATTTTTGGTAATCTTGTACATTGGTGAGTATGTCCAAAGATTCTGGCCTGTAACATATGCTCTGATGGAAGATACTTTCATTTTGTTAGTGATACGAGCAGGTAAAGAATAACCCAGAGTTAAGTTTTTAAGTCTTATATAACTTGCATTCTGAAGGTATCGGGTTTGTGCAACTGCCAGCTCCCGGGTACCAGAAAGGGCAGTATAGCCTCTATACCTCGGAAAATAAGCGTTTTGATCAGGATTCTGTTCTGTCCAACGATCAAGGTTGAATGTTGGCAGGAAACTGTAAGGGCGATTCGACTGTCCCCAGAAAAATGCTGCTTCTGTTGATGGGTACCAGTCTCTCTTGCCTACACCTTGAAAGAAGAAGGATAACGAGAAATTTTTCAAGCCAAGATCACCTGTGATACCATAAGGTAATCGAATGGCAGAATTGCCAATTATCTTCCGGTCTCCCGGATCATCCAATGTATTTTTACCATTGTTTACTTTTCCGTCATTGTTCAGATCTTTAAACTTGATATCACCCGGAAGCAGTTTATTGGCATTGGATACTACAAAATAACTCTGGTTTGCATGACTTGCAATATCCGCAGCTGATTCAAAAAACCCTTCAGTCTCAAAACCCCAAATATCACCAAGTTTTTGCCCTTCATAATAGCTTGATAACAAGTTGTTTGGGTTATAAAACTTGGTAATAGTTGAAACATTATCAGCCAAGGTTAAACGTAGTCCGTAGCTCAGATTTTTATTAGAGCCGATTTTGTCTCTCCAGCCCAATGAAACCTCCCATCCCTGAGTATTTAAGTCTGCAAAATTACCTTTAGGAACTGCTGAGCCAAAAACCGATGGCAGTGGCTGCCCGGAAGTAATCATATTCGTTGTCTTACGTTGATACCAATCAAAGGTGGTAGTCAGGCGATAATTCAGGAAACTAATATCCGTTCCCAAATCAAGAGTTGTAGATTTCTCCCAGGTGAGTTCATCAGGAAGTACTGATGGCTTTTGTATGTAATTCGGGAAATTCCCATTGACAATTACTCCGGATGTTGAAGGAGTAATGGTTTCAAGAAAAGTGTATGGTGCAATGTTTCCATTGCCAAGAGAGCCGTATGAGCCACGGATTTTGAAATTATCCAGCCAGCTTTTAGTTCCCTCCATGAATTTTTCTTGCGATACAACCCAACCAGCTGATGCTGAAGGAAAAAATCCGAAGGCTTGAGCTTGAGGAAACTTAGATGAACCGTCATAACGTCCGTTCAACTCCAAAAGATATTTATCCTTGAAGCTATAATTTGCACGATAAAATATTCCTGCAGTTGACCATTCATAGCCACCACCGGTCAGTCTATAGTTTAATCCTGTAGCCAGGTTAAAATCTGCCAGGTCATTCACTAATAAGCCGTCCCTTTGAATATAGCGACTGTTAAATTTGTCATATTCAAGGTTACCACCTGCCAGCACTTTTATACGATGGTTGCCCAGCGGCAAATTGTACTCCCCGAAAAGGTTTGAGCCATAATAATTTTCTTCCGAAGTATCCTCTCCCAGGTAATTTAATCCTGAATTAATAGATTCTCCGGGTTTAATACTGTATGGTACCGGGAAAAACTTACGAAGATCATTGCTGGTTGACTTTAAATAAGAGAAGTCGCCCTTTATTGTCAGTCTGTCTTTAATCGGACGGGCTTCAAACGATACTGAATTACGGTTAAAGTTTTCCCTGGCTGTTGAGGTGCTTTTACCATAATAGAAATCACCGATAGAATATGCACCTACAATCGACATACTCCCATCCGGATTTAATAAGGGAGAAACCGGGAAGGCTGTTACTGCCATTAACCGCCAAACGGCATTTACTCCGCCCACCGCCGTCAATGGATATTTATAAGAATCACTTGAGAAATCTGTGTTTGTACTTAGATCCAACCATTTATTGATCTTGATATTGCCCTTTGCCCGGAAGTTGTATTTATTAAAATTATCTGAGCTGTATCTGAAAATTCCTTCCTGATTAAAATACCTTCCTGAAACAAGAAAATTCACTTTATCCGTTCCGCCACCCACACTTAAAGAATGCTCCATCATACCTGTATTGTCCTTATATAGTTCTTTTAACCAATCGGTACTGCCATAATATTGGTAGCGGCCGGTAACAGGATCAATAGAAACCTTTGGCATATTTGGATTTTCTGAGCGGGCTTTTAATGAATCCAGATCAGAAAGAGAAAAGGGTAATTGAGAATTGATACTCTGTGGATGAGAAAGATAATCGTTCCAGGAGTTAAAAGATTCATCGAAGTTTTTTGCCCAGATATATCCGTCAGAAATCAGATCAGGAGTCGTTGTGCGTTGATTGTTTGAATAATTAGCACTGTAATTCACTTGAACCCTATCTGTTTTTGGAGTTTTTGTAGTGATAAGTACTACTCCGAAAGCTCCTCTGGCGCCATATATAGCTGCTGAGGAAGCATCTTTTAGCACAGAAATACTTTCTATATCATTCGGGTTCAGGGTACTCGGATCGCCCGGAACGCCATCAACCAGAACAAGTGCACTTCCACCAGAACCTATAGATGTTATACCCCTGATGTTATATGTAGCTCCTCTGGTAGGTTTTCCATCAGTCATTTTGATATTCAAATTCGGAATAACCCCCTGTAGACCCCGTGTAATATTGTTTAAAGGGCGATCTTCAAAATATTCACTGCCAACCTGATCGACAGCTCCCGTCAGGTTTGCTTTCTTTTGGGTACCATACCCAACAACAATTACCTCATTAAGTGCTTTCGAATCGGCAATCAGTTGAACATTGAGGTTAGTCTGACGATCCAAAGTAATTTCCTGAGTCCTGAATCCTATAAACCTGAATTCAATAATTTCGCCGCTTGATGCCTTGATATTGAAATTACCATTAGTGTCCGTGCTGGTTCCCTGGGTACTACCCTTAATTCTTACAATGACTCCCGGAAGTGGGATTTTCCCGTCATCAATCACCTTGCCAGTGATAAGACTCTGTGCATTT
>Ga0123337_10003509_pt1 | contig 16656 bp, 17 predicted proteins | sample frozenSSSSmetaG_FD_89792 | JGI IMG/M metagenome (GOLD analysis project Ga0123337, IMG submission 89792) | Glacier valley bacterial and archeal communities from Borup Fiord, Nunavut, Canada, to study Microbial Dark Matter (Phase II) -... | ecosystem: Environmental > Aquatic > Freshwater > Ice >... | reverse complement strand
TGCGCCTGCCACGCGCATTGAAACCCTGCGGGTGCTGGCAATGGTCGAAGAAACGCAGGCGCTGCCAATGCTGCGCCAGATGATGAATGCTGAAAAAGATGCGGAAGTCTTAAAAGTGCTTAAATGGGCGGGTGCTCTGGTCTGGCGTGCACAGCAAAGCGGTTACACCACTGAAACCGGGATGCATCAATATTTTCGACTTGATTTGCAAAAGACGGATGAGCAGAAAAAAGAAGAACAGCTCCTCGATCGCCTGAATCATCAGTTCGATATGGATATGCTCAAGGAAAAACAAGCGGCACAAAATCGGCAGATCGGTGGCTCGATCGTGATGGGTGCGCTCGGTGCGGCTTTAAGCGGCCCGGCACTTGGTGCTAATGTGTTGATGAGCAGTGCATCCAAAAATGCCCAGACACAACCGAGTTATGATGCACCGCGCCCGGTCATCGGCGGCCAACCGATCACGCCGCAGCGCCCCACCGATCACGATATTTCGATATGGCTGCGGCGTTTGAAAGAAGGTGAGACGCGCATTCGGCAGCAAGCGCTGATCGAACTCCGCTCGCTCAATAATCCCAAAGCATTATCCGCATTAGCCGAATGCTATGCGCTCGATCCAGAGCCGGTGGTGCGTGATGAAGCACAGCGATCGGGTAAGGCGCTGTACTTCAACTTGAATCACTGGGGGCCAACCACGCCGCAGGATGCCAACGCTGCACGCCAGACTTCATCGTCGGATGTGGCACAAATTCTGGCAAAGGCGCAGGCGGTCCGCGACGCACGCAATAAAAAGAAATAGCCAGTTTATTTGGCTGGTGCTTACTTTATCGGCAATCTGCGCAAAGGTTTGATTTTCCGAACGGCTAAAGGGTCAAACCAGTGCATTTTGGATAGCTGTAAACGTAGGAGTCGCGTACAATCAAGAGAGAGCGACGACTTTGTAAGTCACGCATTCCAATTCTCGGAAGGAAATCTCATGTCGCGTTTTTCATTTAGTTCCACGCTTTTGCGCCGCTGCTTTGGCGTATTGACTCTCGCTTGCCTCGTTGTTGGTAGTTGGACGGCGAGTCCCGTACGGGCGCAGCAGGTTACTTGCGCACCCAACCATATTGTCCAGCCCGGCGAGAATCTATTTCGCATCGCATTGGCGGCGGGCACTTCATGGCCCTATCTGATGCAGTTGAACGGCATCACGGACGCCAACCTGATTTACGTCGGTGAAGTTATTTGTTTGCCAGGCAGCACAGGCGTGGTGCCGACGCCAGTTACGCCAGTGATTCCGACCAGCATTGCGCCTACCCCTACCGTGGCTGCCCCTGCTACGGGCGTCGTTCTACCCCCTGCGGGCGTTTTCCCAACGATCGATTTCAATACGCACAGCGCCGCGCCGGGCGATACACTGACGCTCACGGGCGTTAACTTCCCGACTAATTCGGTCGTCGATGTGTACCTGACGCCGCTGCTGTCATTGAACGCTTACACACCCATCGCACAAACCACCACCAGCGATACGGGTACGATCAGCTTTGCCCTTGCCATTCCGACGACGTTGAACGGTGTCGCGCTGCAAGGTAACGCGTTCTCGGTACTGGTCAAGACGCGTACTACCGGCTACTACGGCTTCAACTTTTTCTACAACAGTCGCGGCTTCTAACCAATTCAGCGGGCGGACGCGTCGAGCAATGGAAAATGGCAACCTGACTGCAAAGCAACCGTGAAGCGACGTTTCCGCCCGCTTGGGCTGTCCTTGGCGATCCTGGCTGTATTCCTGACGCTCGGCTTTTTCCCGCTGATTCCGGCGTTGTTCGTTGTTTTGCTGAAGGCCGAAGGGCACACTATCGATCCGGGCGAGAGCGCGTTCTGGCTGCCGTCCCTGGTCGGCATCGTCGTATTGGTGCTGAGCGTTTTTGCCTGGATTGGCCGTCCACCGCGCGCGCGCAGCTTGTTTTTGATCGCGAGCGTGCTGGCGATGCTGGTCACGCTTTACGAAGCGATCCGTCCCGCACGCCTGGATTTCAGCGGTGGAGGGATCAGCGGCGGCAGCCTGGATAACGCCTTTCAGAGTATTCAGCTTGCACTGATTCCGATACGTTTGCTCGTCCTGCTGTACACTTTGTGGTATCTCAATCGAGCGCCCGCCCGCGCCTATTTTGGCAGGCCTGCCAACGCCGTCAAGCGGTAGCGATTTTCGGGCAGGCCGCTCGTATCGCTGACGCTGCTCGCTCCAGATCGGCTTGACTCGTTTCAGCGTCGATCATCAGATTGATCAGGCGCGGCGCGATCAAGGTACTGCGCAGTGCTGGATCAGGCGCAAAAGTGGCGCTCAACGCCGGATACAGCCGTGAACCTCGCACGCCTGCTTTTTGCAAACTGTGCGCGATCCAATTCGCAGCGGCAGCACTCGGCGCAGCAAAGGTGTAACGCCAGATCGCGTCCCCCATCCGAATTTTCGGCAAATGCAGTGGTAGATCAGCAAGTGCGGTATGCAGCCACATTGCTTTTTCGTTACGCTGGCGAACATTCTCGGCAAGCCGTGACCACCCCGCTTCGATCTGCGCAATATTTGCAGGCGCAGCATCAAACGGACGGATCAAGGCAGACGCCATATCAGCCAATTGGCGGCGATAAGCAGCGTAACGGGCTGACTCATTCAGCGGCTTGCTGAGCCATTCGGCGGGATCGAGCGACACGCGCTGCACTGCATCCCACAGTATCGGATCGTCGGTGAGCACAACGCCGCCGCGCCCGCCGATCATTTTGGTCTGATCGAAGCTGATCAACGTGAGATAGCCACGGCTGCCGACTGTGCCACTGCCCATTGTACCGCCCAACCCTTGAATCGCATCCTCGATGAGCGGTACGCCGAAGCCACCCGCATTCGACACATGACCGAACAAATGCGCCACTAACACCGCGCGCGTCCGTGCTGTCCGGTGCTGCTGAACGCTCAACGAATCGAGCGTATAGCGATCGGCGGTCACGTCTGCGAGCACAGGTGTCCAACCCGCCAATAGGACGCCATCCAAAACGGTCGAACAAATCAAATCAGGCAGGATGATTTCGCCAGCGCCTTTAACCGCAGCGAGCGCGCGCAGTGCCACGTACAAAGCGCTCGTCCCACGTCCCACCAACCGCGCATACCGTCGATTCATGTGCTGTGCAATTGCCGCTTCAAGTGTCATGCCGTCACGATCGCTGATAAATCAAGCACTAACAAATTAAGCACTGATGATTACCGTCCTATTGACACAAATTCTGTTATCATATCCGCGTTGAGTAGCTTCCCCGCCAATAAGCCCTGAGAGGCGCAAAGTAACATGTCCGCAAACAACATAAAAACTTCCAAAAAGTTTGTCTCCCGACCTGAAACGCTGATCAGTGGGGCGGGCATTGGCGCGATCACCAAAAATCCATTGGGTGACGAAGTGGTAAAACCTGCTGAGCGCGTTCTGGCACAATACGGCATTTCGCGCATTGTTGACAACTTGTGGTATCCCGATCAACTGTATCTGGATATGCTGAAAGCGATTGGTGAACAACCCAGGGGCATGTCGTATTTCGTCGCCATTGGCATGAACGTAATCGAGACGGCGGTGTTTCCCCCAAGTATCAATTCGTTGTTGGCAGCTTTCGAGTCATTTGCAGTCATTCACGATTTGAACAAGCGCAATCGAGCGCCTGAAGATACTTACACAATCCGGTCAATTTCTCAAACGCGCATTCAGGTAATAGATGGCACGCCCTACCCGCACGAAGTGATCTATGGCTTCATTCATGCGATGACGCGCCGCTTTATTTCGCCTCAACAAATGTTCAGGTTAGAGCGTACTTATCTGAACCCCAACAACCCGAACGATGGCGGCGCGCTGTACAATGTTTTTATCGAGTAGGATTGGTTGGGCGCTATGATTTAGCGTCCAGCGCTCAACCCTTGCCGGTCACGGGCAGCAGTACGCCCTGTATTATGTGCGCCGCGTCGGACGACAGGAACAGGATCACGTCGGCCAGCGCGTTCGGTGTTACCCAGGTGCTGCTATCGGCCTCAGGCATGGCGGCGTGATTTTGCGGTGTGTCGATCGTACCGGGCAATATGGCATTGATATTGAGGCCAGCGCGTTTGTATTCGGCGGCCATGCTTTCCGTAATGCGTGCAACCGCACTCTTGGCAGCACTGTACGCGGACGCGTTTTCGCTGCCATGATTCGCGATGGGCGACGATACATTGACGACTTTGCCCGTGCCTTGCTTCAACATCGTTGGAATGACTGCACGGCACATAATGAGCATTGAGCGAACGTTCAGATTCATCATCAGATCGAAGGTTTCGAGTGAGGTTTCGTGCAGCGGTGTACCCGCCCGATAGCCGCCTACCGTATTGATCAGCACGTCGATCCGCTTGAAACGGCGCAGCGTTTCATCAATGAACGCCTGTGCTGCTTCGGGATTGGTGATGTCAACGCCGTCCGCCAACAAGTGATCGGCGGTATTCGCCAGTTTCGGGAACATGCCGGACAACCGCCCACTTGATGAATCGGTGGCGACGAGTGTTGCACCCGCCGCTTCAAAAGCGTTCACAACGGCGCTGCCCAGGTTGCCTGCGGCACCTGTAACGATCACGACCTGTTTGGAAAAGTTGAACATGTTAGCGTTCGCCATGTGAAAGTCCTTTCATCGACCAAATGCTTGATTACTGTCAGGCGACGGATTAGGTGTAGTTGGCGGCGTCACGCTTGGCGGATTAGCACCAGCGGGTATCACAGGCGTTACAGCGGGTGGTACCGCGATCGGCGGTGTGGAGGCCGTGGGCGATGCAGCGGTGTCAATGGTGGGCGCTATCCCAAAACCGCCGTGTTCGGAGAGCGCGGCTGAGGTTGCGCCGCCGCTGGCTTGATCTGCGATCTTTTGTTCTGCTGCCACGAACTTGCTGAGCGTTTCTGGCGTGCGGATCAACTGTCCCCACTGCGCAGTTTCATCGTACATCACGCCAAGCGTGCCTTCTGAAAAAGCGTTCAGGCTGGCGCGATAGGTCATATCGTCCATTTCGGGATCGGGCGATTGTGCGTCAGCGATCTCGATATTTTCAAGACTGCTCGAATAAATTGTAATCAGCCGATCCCACTGATACAAATCAGCCAGGATGTTGAACGCGCCGCCCATTGCGGGCATGATCACCGCCAATATTATCAGAAAAACGACCAACGCCTGCAAAGCCGAACAATTCGCGCTGCCGCCCACCAGCGAATTGATGAGTCCAACCAGGTTGCTGCCAAGCTCATTCTTGATCAGGCATTGCCCGTTATTGTCGAATGACGACTGTACTACCAGACCGGCCAAAGCTGAGGCTAATCCGGTGGTAAAAGCCAACACCGCCCGAATTTTATTAACTTGCTGCGACGAATTCCGATATTGCGAAACCTTGACTTCATAAAAGTTACGCTGATCGTTGAGGACAAATTTATCAAAAAGTGCGTAGGCGGCTTCATTTTCAGTACGCGTAGTTGGGGGCATAGGGTTATTCCTTCATGGCCGGGTCAGCGTCTTCAGTTGGAAAAACACCACGATTGATGTCTGCCGCACGCCGTGACAACATCCGCCGCTTATTGAAACCCTCTAATTGATTATAGGGTGGCAAGTTTATCAGATAGCGAAAGTATTCACGGCGCAGGCTTTCGGCACGCCGCCGATTGATCATCCATAACTCGAACGGCGACTCACGACCGCTGATCGATGATAAAAAGGTGGCGCCCAAAGCTACGAGTGTTTCGCCAAACGCAAAGGCTGGCAACAAACGGGGGGCGCTGTTCAATGCTAATGCTTGAAACGACCCGATTAGCGTGGCAAGCGTGGCGAGTAAAATATAACCAATCTGATACAGTCGATAACGGTTCTGCTGACGGCTCGCCTCGTAGTCGCGCTCACGGAACAGCCGCATCAGCTCGTGATCCATAAAATGTAAATCGTCTTTAATCGTCTTAATGGCTTCCGGGTCTTTGCCCTTCAGCAGTTCGTCCAGCCCGGCACTATCGATAAGTTCAAAGCCGGGGTTCGGCGGCGGAAACGAGAAACGCGGCAGTTGCTTCATCCAGTCCGGCCACCTGTCGCGAAAGTCTTTGTGGCGGTCTTGCGTCACTATTGGATGTGTATTAATTGGTGAACTGGGCGTAATGGGCGCGCTCGGCGCTCCCGGCGAGCCTGTTACCGGCGCAGAACCCGGCGAAGTTGATTGCGACATTGAGGCATCTATCCGCAAAAATGCGGCCTCCTGTGTAAGGGATTACAAACCAGGTACATAGTCGGACATATGAAGCATAGTCGATACAAACAGATCCTGCAAGCAGCGGTTAGTTTCTGGTGAGGATATGCCAGGCAGTGCTGCCCGTCGCGCTGAAAATCAGGTAAAATAAGCGTCCGGTCGAAATGGGGTTAAACGCAGATGATCGACATAATTTCGGGACAAGTTGCCAGCCTTACCAAAGGGACGTTGGTGGTCATGGTAGGCGGCGTTGGGCTGCGCGTCATCGTGACTAAAACGGTATTCGACAGCATCAACGCGCCGGGTCAGGATGTGTTTCTGCATACTTATTTGCAGGTGCGCGAAGATGCGCTGACGCTCTTCGGGTTTTCATCCGAGGAAGAACGCGCCTTATTCGAGGTGCTGCTCAGCGTGAGCGGCGTTGGCGCTAAAACAGCCGTCAGCATCTTATCGACGTTATCGGTCGATCATCTGCGCAACGCCGTCATTCGGAATGAGCCGGAAGTGTTGACGCGCGTGCCGGGTATCGGCAAAAAGACCGCCGATAAGATCGTGTTTGAACTCAAGAATAAGATCAACGCCGATGGAGTAGGCGCGGTGGTCGCTATCAGCGATATCGATACGGATGTGATCGGGATGCTCACTGCGCTCGGCTACAGCATCGTTGAAGCGCAAAGCGCTTTGCAGGCGATTCCGCGTGATACCCCTGCCGATATTGAAACACGCGTTAAAATGGCTTTGCAATACTTTGGTTGACTCGCTATCTGACAAGCGTGAGTCCAGCAAACGCGAACAAGGCGCTGCTATGCCGTCCGTTACGTCGTCCATGTTGAATCGCTACCCGTGTCGTGATGGGTTGTACAACATATTGCCGGATGCAGTAGCCGTCTACGATCGCTATCAAAGCCGCATCGTCACATTGGACGCGCTCGGCAGTGAATTATGGCTGCGCATGGACGGTCAAACCACCCTGCGCGATATGGCGACCGACATTGCGGGACGCATAGGCGCGGAGCTGGCCGAGACGCTTTACAAGGCGATCGCGATGACGGGCATGTTGAGCGGCGAAGGGCTGATCTATCTGGCGGTTGAGCCACAAGCGCAGCCGTATCATCTATCAGTGCCGCGCGCTGAGCAAGACCCGGCGCAAACTGAAGCAAGTATGCGTGCTTCGGGTTGGATTGATTATCGTGAGACGGGGCATTGATGCTGTATCGCTATCGCAGCGATCCGCCGCGCCCGGCGTTGATTTTGATCGCTGTGGTGATCGTGCTGGCGATGTTAGCGCCCACTGGACTATTGCGCGGGTTGATCGCGGTATTCCTGACAGGCCCGCTGGTATGGTTGGCGCTGCAACTCCTGCGACGTGGGCGCGGCGTAAGCGTAACAGCCGAGCGTTTGCAAGTACACGCGAACTTGACGCGCCGCTCGCTGACAGTGCCGTTCAGCCAGTTACAAGCCTATACAACCACCAACGGTGATCAACTGGCGTTTGCCTATTTACAGCCGCGCCGCATTGAAGCAGGCGATGAACCACGCCCGCCGCGCTTACGCGTTTACGTGACTGCTGCGCTGATTGACCCGGAAGCAGTACGCGCAACCTTGCCGCAAGCGCACGGGATCACACCGTCACAACTTAACGAGCTGCTGTTGTGGCGGCGTATTCGGCGCGTGCTGTATTGGCTGATCGGCCTGTTTATCGTGTTTCCGCTGTTGATCATATTTGGGCTGCGGTTAGGGATGTCGATCGGCTTGCGCACTGTCTTTTAGTTGCGGACACGGCCTGCCGTGTCCCTACAGGCAATCCGGCGCGCGGTAGGGACGTGGCCTGCTACGTCCACCGTCCTGCTAAAGCAGCGGCTTGATTTTCAGCGTATCCTTGAACATTTTGACCAGTTCATCATCGGGAATTTCGCCCTGATGTTTGAAGTAATGATGCGCTGATTTGCCAAGCGCCAACGTGATCGCGCCGTTCAAAGTGCCGTTAATGGCGATGCCGATTGGAAGGCCGATGCCGGTCAGTTCCAACACGGCGGCTAACGCTTTAATCGAAACGATGGTGAGGCCACCGTCACCGATCAATCGTTCGATGAACTTTTTAGTGTTGTCTGCTGTCCATTTGTGGCGGTACAACAGCGCCAACGAGCCGATCATGCCGCTGTTCGTTGCGACCAGCCAGCCCACATCGATAAACGCCGGAATCCAACCCATGCCAACGGTTGCGGCAACACCAGCCGCGATGATCGCATTGGCAACAGCATCATGTTGATCGTTCGCTGGCAAGACCGTTTGGGCAGTGCTTTCGGCGTCGGTGGGCGGCTCCAGCAAGAGCGGTTCCGCAAAAATGGGCGGGGGAATGTCAGGCATTACGCAACTCCGTTACGCTAGTGATCTATATTGCACAAGTACGCAGCAAGCCGCGCCGAAGTTGCGCAAGTTCTCCCTGATTACTATGCCTGGATTACTGTGCCTGATGATTGTTATTGAGCGTGGTTAATTGCTGAACCCATTCACGCACAACTCAGGCAGCGTAGGTACGCCGTCCGTTGCGGTTGATCAACTGATGCGCCGTGGAGTCAAGCGTACCCGTCTCGATCTCGGTGAGAATTTGATTCATGATCAGGGGACTGGCCGGTTTCACAATGAACAGGTTACCGCCCGCCCGCATCGATTCGCGAATCACATCGGCGTCGTCGTCCATTGAAACCATAACGACGAGGCTGTGCGGGTAGGTCTGCTTGACTTTTCGCACAATATCAGTGCCGCGTCCGTCAGGCAGGTGATAATCAACCAGATACAACGAAATATTGCCCGCGATGTGGCTCAAGCCACCTGCTAAATCTTCTGCACTGAGTACCGCATAGCCTCGATCGGACAAGATAAGTTCCCATATCGAGCGGTTTGCGGAGTCGTCATCAACGATTAGCGCACGTTTATCGGCCATATGTCCGTCACCTGTAGCGAATAGCGGTCTCAATCCTTGTTCATTTTAGCATAAATGCGGCCTATGGTCAATTTGCGGGGCAAGACATGCGGGGTATACGCAAACTCAAGTCCCCTCCCTTTCATAATAATTCCGTGAGGATTCTCTTCTATACACGACCCGCATTTTACAACCATTTTGCTACCCGATTATAACGAAAATATAACCCATAAATTTTAGGCTCGTCTAAAATAGAAACAAGCGTAGTATAAACATCTTTCCACAATGGAGTCGGTATGATTGAACAAAAATTGGAGACGCCTAATTCTCATCCAGAACACGGTTGGCGATTATCACGCAACTCACCCTCATTGCCAGAAGTATTTTCATCGATCACAGTGCCAAAGAATGCAGGCTTCTGGCGAACGCTGCTAGCCTATGTCGGGCCGGGGCTGATGGTATCGGTCGGCTACATGGATCCAGGCAATTGGGCAACTGACCTGGCAGGTGGCGCGCAATTTGGCTACTTGCTGTTGAGCGTCATTCTGATCTCTAACTTGATGGCGATTTTGCTGCAACATCTGGCACTCAAGCTAGGAATCGTCACCGGGCGCGATCTGGCACAAGCCTGTCGCGATCATTACTCCAGACCGTTATCGCTGCTTTTATGGATCATGTGTGAGGTGGCAATCGCCGCCTGCGATTTGGCTGAGGTGATCGGCTCTGCCATTGCGTTGAACCTGTTGTTTCACATTCCGCTTGTTGTAGGCGTTGTGATCACCGCCGCAGATGTGTTGATCGTACTGTTTTTGCAGCATCGCGGCTTCCGCTACATTGAGGTGCTGGTCGGTGTGATCATCTTTATGATTGGTGGCTGTTTCCTGTACGAAATCTTAATTGCACAACCGCCGATTGCCGCAATGCTGAGCGGCCTGATTCCTTCGCCGCAAATTGTTTTCAACCCGTCGGCACTGTATATTGCGATTGGCATCCTGGGCGCGACGGTTATGCCGCATAATCTGTACCTGCACTCCAGCATCGTCCAGACCCGTAACTTCGAGCGTACCGATGCCGGACGCAAGCAGGCCATCAAGTTCGCCACCATTGACTCGACGGGTGCATTGACGATCGCGTTCTTGATCAACTCGGCAATCCTGATCCTGTCAGCCGCAACTTTCCACGGTACCGCCCACGAAAATGTGGCGGACATTGGCGATGCTTACCAGCTTCTCTCGCCAATGCTAGGCGTCGGCGTTGCCAGCACCATCTTTGCATTAGCGCTTCTCGCTTCTGGCCAGAACTCAACCTTAACCGGGACGTTGGCGGGGCAGATCGTGATGGAAGGTTTTGTGGACATTCGCTTGAAGCCCTGGGTGCGCCGTCTGGTTACGCGTGGGCTAGCCATTGTGCCCGCTGTGATCGTGGCGGCACTGTACGGAGAACATGGTACAGGACAACTTTTAATTCTGAGCCAGGTTGTGCTCTCGCTGCAACTCAGTTTTGCTGTGATCCCGCTGGTACAGTTCACCAGTGACAAGTTGAAAATGGGACGTTTCGTCAATCCGCGCTGGTTGACCCTGCTTTCGTGGAGTGCGGCGATCGTTATTGCGCTGCTGAATGGTTTTCTGCTGCTGCAAACGGTACGTGGCAGCGGTTGAATATCAAACCTCACAGCTAGCGATTGATAATATAACCATTGACAATCAGGCACACCTTTGTTACCCTAAGGATGAAACCGGGTCCCGTGCGGCGAAAGCCTACGAATCGGGTCAGAGCTTAACGGCAGCAGCCCTAAGAAGACACTGCGGGTTCACGGGGGTGCCTGGTTTCACCTTTCGACCACAGCTACTAGCCACCGACAAGGCCAACGCAGCGTGCAAAGACTCCCTGCCGCACGTATCTACAACGGCCCTTCCCTCCTGTTAATCATTCTGATTTTATTAGTCGTGCTCGGCGTCGTAATCTTTGGCGGCTTCTACACGATCACGGCAACCAACGTGACGCTTGTGGTTAATGGTGCGCGCAGCGTCGTCCACACCCATCAAACGACCGTCCGCGCGCTGTTAAATGAGGCGGGTGTCTACATCGAACCGCAGGATACCGTTTCGCCCGGCTTGGACATCCCCATTCAAAACAGCATGATCGTTACAATTGACAAAGCGCACGCGGTCATCCTCAATGTGAACGGCCAGCAGCAGCGCATCCTGACGCACAAGACCGATCCGCGTGCGATTTTATCCGAAAACAATATCGCAGTCGGCCAATATGACGCGCTCAATGTGGAAAACGCGGACGATATTATTCTGACGCGCGCTGCCGCCTTCACACTCACTGCCGACGGTCAGATGCGCACGTTGTACAGTACCGCACGTACGGTTGGCGCAGCGTTGGCCGATGCTGGCATTGTTTTATATGTGGCAGATAAGGTTACGCCCGATTTGAGTGCGCCGTTAGCCGATCAGATGACGATCAGCATACAACGTGCCGTGCCGATCACGATTCAAGTCGATGGACGCACGCTTGCCACGCGCACGCATGGTGCAACCGTCGGCGCGGCGCTCACTGATGCGGGAGTTGCGTTGGTTGGTCTGGACAACAGCCAACCCGCTTCTGATACGCCATTGACAGCCAATATCACTATCCGCGTGATTCGGGTGACCGAAGCCGAAGAGATCGAGCGTACCGAACTACCTTTCAAGCATATTACGCAAACCGATCCGACGCTTGAATTAGATACACAAAGCGTCATTCAAGCGGGTAAGGCGGGCGTTCAGGAAGTGCATGTACGCGTCCGCCGTGAAGATGGCGTGGAAGTCAGCCGATCGGCACCGTTGATGTGGATCACACAGCCGCCGCAAGATGAGATTGACGCGATCGGTGTGCGAATCGTTTTGCATACGCTCAGCACACCCGATGGCACGATCGAATATTGGCGAGTGCTGCATATGCGCGCGGTATCCTATAAGCCCGCCTCGACTGGCAAAGACTCGCGCGATCCAACATATGGGATCACTGCGAGCGGGCAGCTTTTGCACAAAGGGATTGTGGCGGTTGATCCAGCGGTGATCCCACTGGGCGCAACCTTATATATCCCCAACTACGGTAAAGCAACCGCTGGCGATACCGGCGGTGGCGTGCGCGACAATTTGATCGATCTGGGCTACAGTGACGACGATTATCAGGAATGGTCGGGTCCGGTGGATGTATACCTGTTAACCCCTGTGCCGGGCACTTCCCCAACGGCTGTGCCCACGCGCCCGACTTCTAAGAACGGTGGTGTCCAATGAACCCCAAACATCTGCTCGACGCCTACGAACTCGATCCTAAAAAGAGTTTGGGGCAAAACTTCTTGCATGATCCCAACGCACTCGACAAAATTATCGACACGGCGGGATTGATGCCCGAAGATACCGTCGTGGAAATTGGATCGGGGACTGGTGCGCTGACGACGCGGTTAGCTGCGTCCGTTGCGCGCGTGCTGGCGATCGAGATTGACGAGCGGCTAATCCCAATCCTGCAACGGCAGCTTGCCGCCTATTCCAATGTGCAAATCATTCACGCCGATATTTTGCAAACGGACGTAGCGGCGTTGGTCGGTGCAGGGCGTTACAGTGTGGTTGGCAATCTTCCGTATTACATCACCAGCGCCATTTTGCGACACTTGCTGGAAGTTGCGCACAAGCCAACCCATTTGGTATTGACCGTGCAGCAAGAAGTTGCGGAACGGCTGAGCGCTAAAGAAGGCGATTCGAGCGTATTGAGCATCAGCGTTCAGTTTTATGGCAAGCCGCAGATTGTGACGCGGTTGGCGGCAGGCGCTTTTTGGCCGCGTCCTGATGTGTCGTCCGCCGTAGTACGCATTGATGTTTACGATCAACCCCCCGTAGCAGTGCCGAGCGAAGCGTTATTCTTTCGAGTAGTGCGCGCCGGTTTTGGTCAGAAGCGCAAACAGCTTAAAAACTCGATCGGCGCGGGTTTGAACATCACGCATAACGACGCCGCCGCGCTGCTGACGCAGGCTGACGTTGATCCGACGCGCCGCGCCGAAACGCTCACGCTTGCTGAGTGGGCCGCCGTGAGTCGTCTTGTGGCAGCACGCTTAGAAGCGTAAAACGAAGCTGCTATTTGGCTTTTTGCCATTAAATTGTTAGCAAATGGAGTCAATTTCATGCAGCTCAACCTTCCCGTGTTAGAACAGCTTAGCGGCTGCAAAAATCTGTTAATCGCTGGTATGGGTGGTGGTTTTGATATTTTTTGCGGGTTGCCTATTTATTTTGAATTGCGCGCCAAAGGCCAAACTGTGCATCTGGCTAATTACAGCTTTTCTATGGTCAGCGGTATCGATGATGGCCTACAGCTTAGCGATAGTTTGGTCGGCATTACTGCTGATTGTGAAAGTTCACTGGGATATTTTCCTGAGCTATATTTGACGCGATGGTTTCGTGAACAGCGCAGTGAAGAAGTCACTCTATGGTGCTTTCAAAAAACGGGTGTGCGACCGCTGTTAGAAAGCTACGTGGCGCTTGTCAAACACCTTGATATTGATGGCATCTTGCTGATTGATGGCGGTGTAGATAGTCTGATGCATGGCGATGAAGCGGGTACGGGAACGATCATCGAAGATAGCATCTCTTTGTGTGCAGTCAATGAACTTAAACAAGTTCCACTGCGCATGACCGCCAGTTTAGGTTTCGGTGCCGAACAAGATATGAGTTACTTCCATGTCTTTGAAAATATATCTGAACTCGCTTACACGGATCATTTTTTTGGTTCTTGTTCGCTCACGAAACAAATGAGCGCTTACAAATTATACGAAGATGCCTTGCTGTATGTGCAAAACAACCCTCGGCAAGATTTCAGCGTAATTAACTCCTCCGTAGTTTCGGCAGTACAAGGCCATTACGGGAATTTTCACCTGACGCCCAAAACAAATGGTAGCAAGCTATGGATTTCGCCTTTGATGCCGATTTACTGGTTCTTTGATTTGCCTGCTGTCGCTAAGCGTAACTTGCTGTTGTCTCAAATTCGTTATACCGACTCATTAAATGATGTTGTCCGTGTCATCTTTCAACCCCGGGCTGTGACCGGCAAGCGTAAGCCAGGGCAAATCCCGTTGCGCTGAATAACACTTTTTGCATCTGTTCACTGTGTGCTTTCGCCATCCGCCGCGATCGCGTAATGCACCGCGCCAATCAACTGCACGGGCACATTCGGCGCTACATCCAATGCCAGTGGAAGGGTTAATCCGGCGTCAAGTACGTTCTCTGTGCTGAACTGTCGAAAGCCGATCACACGCTGATTTGCATCGAACAGGGTCACTACGGCGATCGGCTTAACTGCCACCTTCGAGGCGTTGACGAGCTGCGCGCTGACATGATAGCCGGACGCTTGCCAGTCACCCCGCGTTTGTTGAACGGTGAGCATTGTCCACTGAGTACGAGTTGCACGGGTTGCATTCAATAATTCAACGACCGATCCAGCAATAACAGCAGGTGGATGATCGAACAAAACTCCATAGGGTGCGGACTCGTTGGGACGGATCAACGGGCGCGCAATCAAACCGTCACGTTGAGCAAGTGCGCTGCCATCCAGTGCCACCAGATAAACGCGCACCATGACGCTTTCCACTGTAATCGGCAGCAGATTACGTACCAGCCCTAAACACCACAAGCTGCCGACGGGCGTTTCATAACAGGACGGCGGATCGAGGGTAAGCGGCTGCGGCGTCAGTTGTGGTGTGAGCGATAATCCAGTGTGTGACGCAGCCATACTGGGCGATGGCGTCCTCAAAATGCGCAAAATCGGTGTCAAAGTGGGCGGAATGCGCGTATAACCAAGCAGCGTAGGCGCTGGCAGTGGTGACAAATCGATAGGCGTGCGCTGTCCACAGCCCGCCGCCAGAACGCTTAGCCAGCACCACAACCATCGCCAGGCAATCCGTCCACGCTCGGTCACAAATATCCCTCAAAATCCAATATTTCGCGTAGGTTATCCCACATTATAACGAGAAACGATAAATTTGCGCCGCTTCAGGTGCTTTTGTGGAAATTTCCTGAATCGCTTGACAGGGTTGGCCGCCGCGATTAGAGTCAACTTTGCACTTTTAAGGTGCTGTCAGGTTCATACTATCAGGAGCAACCCTCATGCTTGACCTTTCACCGGATGAATTTCGCGCACTCGGCTATCAGGCGATCGATATCCTGACCGAACAACTGCGCACATTGCCCGATCGTCCGGCACGCCAACCCGTCCCGCCCGATTTGCGCGAACAAATCATGCAGCAGCCGCTCCCCTTGACGGGTCATGACCCGTCAGCGCTGTTAGCACAAGTGGCCGAAACGATCATGCTGTACCCGATGGGCAACGTCAGCGCACGCTTCTTCGGTTGGGTCAATTCGCCACCCGCGCCGCTCGGCGTGTTAGGCGAACTGCTGGCAGCGGGTCTGGATTCAAGCGTGGCAGGTGGCGATCATGCGGCAACGTACATCGAACACGCCGTCCTGAGTTGGCTAAAAGCGCTGATCAACTATCCGGCAAGCAGCGGTGGATTGTTGGTGAGTGGTGGCAGCATGGCAAACCTGAATGGCCTGGCCGTCATGCGGCATTGCAAAGCACACGGCGATATTCGCGCGCAAGGTTTTAACGGTCAAAGCACGCCGATGGTCGTTTACACATCGATGCAAGGCCACAGCTGCATCGAAAAGGCGATCGAAGTGCTCGGCTTTGGGCATGATTATCTGCGCAAAATTCCGGTGAACGCCGCTTATCAAATGGATATCGCACAGCTTCGCGCACAAATCGAAGCGGATCGCGCGGCGGGTTTGCGTCCGGTGTGCGTGGTCGCCAGTGCCGGAACGGTCAACACCGGCGCGATCGATCCGTTAGATACGCTGGCTGATCTCTGCGCCGAATTTGATTTGTGGTTTCATATTGATGGCTCTTACGGCGGCGTGGCGGCGATCGCGCGGCCAGAACTTTATAAGGGCATGGAACGCGCGGATAGTCTGGCGATCGACGCTCACAAGTGGCTGTATATCCCGGTCGAGTGCGGCTGCGTGTTCGTGCGTGATGCACAGGCCATGCGCGATACCTTCAGTTTGATCCCGGCCTATTTGCGTGATGATGCGGCGCTGCCCTGGTTTTCAGAGTTCGGCATTCAGCAGACGCGCAGCTTCCGCGCGTTGAAAGTATGGCTGGTAATGCAACAAATCGGCGCGGATGGCTATCGCGAATTGATCACGCATGATATTGAGTTATCAAAGCTGCTGCAAGATCGAATTCAGGCGCGCTCCGATTTTGAACTAATGGCTACTGGTCCGTTGAGCATCACCTGTTTTCGCTACGTACCACAGCTTGTCACACACTCTGCGCACGCAAACGACGCTCTGAGCACTTTCAATAAGCGGTTGGTCGCTGCCGTTCAGCATGATGGGCGCGTGTTCCTGACAAGCACTGTCCTTGACGGCCAAACCGTGTTACG
>Ga0123337_10003508_pt1 | contig 16663 bp, 9 predicted proteins | sample frozenSSSSmetaG_FD_89792 | JGI IMG/M metagenome (GOLD analysis project Ga0123337, IMG submission 89792) | Glacier valley bacterial and archeal communities from Borup Fiord, Nunavut, Canada, to study Microbial Dark Matter (Phase II) -... | ecosystem: Environmental > Aquatic > Freshwater > Ice >... | reverse complement strand
GCGCGCTTCCGCCATCGTTCCAGGTTTTCCAGTTTGAAGTAAGATCATCAAATTCCGGATTCAATAGTTGGTTAGTTCCTGAATTGCAGTCTCCCATAGTGAAATTTACGGGCAGTGAAGTTGTTGAAGTTTCGGTATTATCAGTAGCCACAGCTGTAATAGAATAACTTCCCGGACTTAGGTTTGTCCATTCAAAATGATAAGGTGAATTTAAACATTCTCCCAATTTCGTTTCGCCATTAAAGAAAGAAACCTTTGTTATAGAACCGTCTGGATCATTTGCCTCAACATCAATAATGACATTTGTATTTTCAGGAAAAACTGAATTATTGAGGGGTTGTGAAATAGCTACGGTTGGAGGTTCTGAAGCAATTAAAGAAATATGTACTGGTGACGAATAGGTGGTATCTCCATCAATACTGATCATTTTTGCCCATAAATTATGGCTCCCTAATGCAGTACTTTCCCAACTTAAAATAGTTGGCTTCTCATGAACTTCGCCAATTTTCAAGTTGTCCATGAAAAACTCAACTTTTACCACGGTATTATCATTGGGATCTGGAGTAGCTTCTATTTTTATTGGTTTTGTATTACTTAGCCGGGAATCCTGTGCCGGAACGTCCATGGTTATTCCCTTTGTTATTGGCTGATCATGAATCCATGATATTCCAAATTTATTGAGATACGGTTTTAACTGGTCGAACTCCTCAAGAACACGATCTTGATTACTGAGATCTGTTCCCATTATGGCCCAACTAATGCCATAATCCTCCATCGCTTTTATTCTTCTGGCTTCACGCTCAACACTCACGTCTCCAGGATATTGCCATTGGTTTGTTTCGTCCATGAAAATCGGAAAATTAGGGATAAGTTCTGAAACCGTTTGAGGTGCAATTGGATCGGAATAGTTGTGAACAACCATCACATTGTGCGAATTATTATTGTAGATAAGTTTCGATGACTTACCGCAAATAATGATTTTCTGAGGAGCAGCTTCACGCATCATATTATAGATAGTTAAAAGCTGACTGCTCATTGGATAGGATCCGTTTGCGGGAAAGCCTGCCGGTTCGTTTGTAATTTCATAAATTACATTGGTATTGTTGGCATAGCGCGGGGCAACCACTTTCCAAAAGTCATACGTACTTTGATAGTCAAACAAGCCGGGTTCTGCTATATCAACCATCAGGCTCACATACATGCCTGTTGCTTCGGCATTGGCTACAATCCGATCGAGGTACTCCAACTGATTTGGATCACTGATCGGACGTTTATTTCCGCTTCTCATGTAATTCAGCTTCCTTTTTTTGGCTTCAACCCAATTGTTAATATTTAAACCCCAGGCGGCCTGATGTTCAGTTAAATCTGATGTAGGACAAATTAGAGCTCCCCCCCGAAGTAATGTTCCCTGATCAGTTAAAATTGTATTTTTTGTAATAATTGGACAACCTCTGACTCCGTGGAAAATTGTCGATGAAGGTTTTTCTCCACTTGGTGGATTTTTAATAATGTCTTCAGGAAGTAAAGTGCAGAAATTATAGGTTTGCCAATCTTTTGTAACCCATTTCGACCGGCAGCCTCCAATTCCACTGTTTGCCGACCAATCCGGGAGCCAACCACCAGTTTGATCGAGCCACCAATCAGCTCCCATCTGAAGTGTATTTTTGCAAATATCCCTGTCATCAGGTAAGTTCGGATTGTCAACAATAAGTCTTGCCTCACAATAGTTATATACTCCAATTACCGAATCAATATCTACATTGGCACGTGAGCCTGTTGGCCAGAAATGATAGTTATGACCAGCCCATTGTCCGACTCCAACAATGACAGATTTACCTCCACCATTTGCTGCTTCATTACGCTCACCTGCACTCATAGAAGCGTTGTTTACAAAATCTTCAACAAAGGCGGCTCCTTGTGGGTCGCCACGCTGTACTTCATACCACTTTCCACTTTTATAAAGTAATTTCGTTACGAGATTCCTGATTTGCATTCGCGTGTTTGTTGCACTGCTTCCCTCAACCGGAATATATGCCTGTCCCCAGACCGTCATGGCTCTCCACCATTGACCTTTATTATTTTTGGCAGGTACGGGCATGGGTTGCGGTTGAGCCTTTCCATTCGCCCAACTGTAATTTGAAGGTACTCCATGCAAGGCCGCATCGGGAACCAATGTCATATCGTCAATAATTGTTTGAGCCGTAACCGTTACCTGAGCTTCAATCTTTAGATTGATACAAAAAAGCATAAAAATTGACAGGCACATTATCAGATTTTTCTTCATTTCTATATTTTTAAAGATTTATTAAATCAGTTAGTTTAATTTAAATTCGCAAACAGGAGCCATTGCAGCTCCCAGTTGAATGCTCCGTGATCCGGGACTTGATTCACCAATATTTACCTGATAAGTTCCCGGAAGAATGACACTCTCTCCAGCATTATTAACGGAGGCCAATAATTTAGAATCAAGTATAAAATTTACAGTTTGACTTTCTCCCGCTGAAAGTTCAACACGTTTAAATCCTTTCAGTGAATATAGAGGAAGTTTCAGGATTTCAGTCGAAGGTGCGGTAAGATAGAACTGGACTGTTTCGCATGCTTTAATCTGTCCAATATTCTTTACCTGGACACTAACTTCAATCGTACCGTTTTCATTAATTACCGTATTTGAAAGGATTGGTTTACTAAATGAGAATTTTGAATAGCTCATACCAAAGCCAAAAGGGAACATGGGTTCGGCAGTCATGTACCGATAGGTGCGGCCAACCATGCTATAATCTTCGTATGCAGGCAACTGATCGAGTGATTTTGGAAAGGTAATGGGTAACTTGCCTGAAGGCGATACATCACCAAAAAGAACGTTTGCCACCGCTTTTCCGCCTTCTTCGCCAGGATACCAGACCAATAAAACAGCATCGGCATATTCATCAATTTCAATCATATTCATCGGACTTCCACCTGTGATAACCGCGATAACCGGCTTTGTATTGTCTTTGCGTAATTTCTTCAGAAAGTCAATCTGATTTTGAGGTATATTGTAATCCAATCGGTCACCAAAATGCTCAGATGCAATGGCTTCACCTTCTTCTCCTTCAATAAGTCCTGAAATACCCATTACCACAATAATTGCATCAGTGGCTTTTGCATCTCCTGTTGTCCAGTCAATTGGATTTGTATTGGTTCTGTCTAACATGATTCCGGGTTTATATTGTACCTGGCAACCGGCTTCAACTTTACCAACAATGCCTTCGAGTATAGTGGTCATATTGTTGTTTACTCCGAAGTAATTACCCATTAAAACATCAGTATTCGAGGCATTTGGTCCAGTCACAAAAAGAGATTTGTATTTTTTCATCAGAGGAAGGACATGCTTACTATTTTTCAATAAGACAATTGATTTTTCAGCTGCTTCAAGTGCCAGGTTTCTATGTTTCGCACAATTAATCACATCGGCACTTATGTTATTGTATGGGTTCTCCTTTCCCGGATCGAACATTCCCAATTTAAAACGGGTTGTAAATACAGTTGATACTGCTTCATCTATCTCGTCTTCAGTTACCAAACCTTGTTTAAATGCATCAATAAGGAAAGGATTGTAAGTATCCCCACAATTGAGATCGACAGTATTATGAAGTGCCAAAGCAGCAGACTCAGCTCGGGTATTGGTTATTTTATGCCCTGCATCAATATCTCTTAATGCTCCGCAATCAGAAACGAGATATCCTTTAAAGTTCCATTTATTTCTTAAAATTTCCTTCAGTAAAACATCGCTGCCACAACACGCTTTATCGTTCGTCCGGTTGTAGGCGCACATCACTGAAGCAACTCCTGCATCAACAAGTGCTTTAAATGCCGGAAGGTAGGTTTCGTATAAATCTTTATTGCTGGCAATGGCATTAAATTCGTGACGTAATCGTTCCGGGCCGCTGTGTACTGCAAAATGCTTGGCACATGCTGCCACTTTTAGATATTTTGGATTATCCCCTTGCAACGATTTTACCAGAGCAACGCCCATAACTGAAGTGAGATATGGATCTTCACCGTAAGTTTCCTGGCCACGGCCCCATCGTGGATCGCGGAAAATATTCACATTTGGTGTCCAAAAAGTAAGACCGGCATATTGTCCCCGAAAGTCGTTTTTCAGGTTGGCATTGTACATCGCACGGGCTTCATCCGAAATGGCTGTTCCAATCCGTGATACCAGTTCGGCATCGAAAGTAGCTGCCAAACCTATTGGTTCCGGGAATATGCTTGCATTACCGGAACGCGCAACTCCATGCAAGCATTCGTTCCACCAGTTATAATCGGGAATGCCAAGTCGGACAATTGCCGGACTGTTATACATCATCTGGCTCACTTTTTCTTCAACAGTCATCTTTGAAATCAAATCTTCAACTCTTTCTTCAATTGACTTTGATAAATCATTATAAATTGGCTCTTGTGCCCTGATCATTGAAGCCCATATAATTTGGACTGTAAGTAATACTATCGATAAATAATAAGAGTTAGATTGCATATTCTATTTATTTTCTCTTCTATTTTACTTGTAAGTAAATAATTTGGCTGTTATAACTGTAAGTTGATCATCTTGAAGCTTTAACAGATCGTTGTGATCAGTTTCATCGCCATTCAATCTTCTTTGTTTTACCCAGCTGTTGCCCTTGTAAATTAACTCATAAGCTGTTAATATTTCGGTAGGTTTTGGCATATCCTTTTCAGATAAAAAGTTAATTGTAAAACCTTTTCCGGCAACTAAAAATTCATCATCAGTCAAAGCGATTACAAGACCGAAGCCTGGTAGATCGGGATTTTGATTGCCGGTATAATTGACCATCAATTTGTATTTACCCAATATAATTTCTTGTTTTTCTCCCTTGGAACCAATCAAACCGCAAATTTTATCCGTTCCATGAAATTGCTGTAAATAAGGCATTAACTGAGTAAGCAAGCGATAACTTTTTGCAATCGGATCATTGGCAGGAAACCATTTCTGATTATCAATACCAAAAGGTGAGAAACAGATTGCACCCTCACCCACAGCATAAAATACGTTGGCTGAAGAAATCGTTCCCGGATGTGTTTCCGGAATAAATAGAGGATTGCCCATCCGCTTATATAATTTACAAACATTGGCAAAATCAGGACGATAAATATCAGGAGACAGAAAATCGATATGTGGAGCAGCTGCTTGCCAGATCGGGATCATTTTTGCAATCGGTCCGCCACTTGGATAATCGCCCGGTTTATTGTCATCACCCCATTCAAGCCAGGCATTAACAAACATGGGAAGTGGATAAATTTCCTTTCCGGCAGCAGCAATTTTTTCTATATAATCGGCGGTATACCAGGTCATAAAAATTAAATTGGCGTTGTCGCCGAAAATTTCAGTCCAGGTACCTTCTGTTTTGTTATTAGAGTCTGCCCAAATTTTGGCGAATTCAGGAACAAGTTCGTCTTTATGGTTTTGGAGATATTGAATCAATTTCAGAGGAACCTTTTTACAAAACGCGTCATTGGCAAGCTCTGAAAAATCACGTTCCTGTTTTCGGATACCTGATTCATTTTCAACCTGAATAGCAATGACAGTATTCTCCTTTTCATCTATATTTTTAATGAATTTCATGAATTCAACAAATGCTTTGGCATCGGCCAAACAAGCTTCGGTGCTAAATGGGGAAATGTGATTGAGCTTTTGAAGGTCAACAGTCTCACTTCTGCGAAACCGCGTAAAGTTTTGTCTTACCCATGAAGGTGTATAAGATGAACTTGCATTTTTCCAGGTGCCAAACCATAGAAATACCAACTTCAAATGGTTTTCGCGAGCTTTAAGAATTAACTCTTTCACAAGTGAAAAGTCAAACTTGCCTTCCTTTGGTTCAATCTGTTCCCACGAAACGGGAAGCAATAGAGTGTTCAATTTGAAATCGGAAAGTCTTTTCCAAGAGTTGTCCATAAATTTCAGGCTCGATGAACTGGAATTATTTACTTCACCTGCGAGCATAATAAATGGCTTTCCATCAACAATCAATTGTTTCGAGGTACCATTAGTGCGTATAGAAGGAATGCCAACTGACTTAACTTGTGCAAAAATGCTGGAAAAAGAAATGATTAACCCAAAAGCGAAAAATAAGATCTTCGATATAAATGTATTCATAAAAAATTTGTTAATAAACACTTACATAACACTGCAACGGTCTTTCAATGAAAATTACAGTGATTTCAATGGCACTTTAAGTAGATACGAATTGGTTGTTTGCTCTTTTTTCACAGCCCATTGTACCCGTTTTGTTTTCCCTTTAATTTTAATTCTCATCGACAATTCGATTGAATTTGAAGCAGTATACTTATCAGCACTTGAAAAAAGTGGAAGGGCAACTATTTTCATTTTCCCCGGCGAGGGATCTCCAATTGGTAAAGCAATTGAGTTTTCACTTCCATCAGGGAAACTAGCATGAATGGTGATTTGTCCTGGAGGTGAAGAACAACCATCATTCATTAAACCAAGTACAATTTCATCTTTTCCATTGGCAATCCTTCGTCGCCAAACGATTGAAGGTCGTATTCGATATCCAATTTTCTGTTCTAAAGCTTTATAGGTATCCAGGCAATGTTCATGTGCCCATATAGTATCCCAAGGATTGAATCCCACTGCAACAAAATTAGCAGCAATGTCAAAATATCGTTGAGGAACAGGCAATGTATCTACTGAAGGTTTCTGATTGTCGGCAGGGCAATGAACACCGGGTATAATGGTTTCCCACAACATTGCACTTCCGGGTTTTAAGCCTTGCGCAAGTCTGGTTTCGGCGGTTGAAAAGTTAGTCATGAAGCTGTCGCGGCGAGGCCAGCATAAACCTTCTTCAAATACCTCCTGTCCAATTTTGTAATCGGCTGTATGCAGACCCAAAGCAGCGGGTGTCTTTGGAAATGCGGCCAAATGATCCCGAATCAAGCGTTCCACTATTGCCTCAACTTCAGCTGGAGTTCCAGGTTGATAATTAGTTACATTTCCTTCAGCTGAATAGCGCGCATAATGGTGCATTTCGCCCCAGAAACCATAACCCGAAATATCGGCATATTCCAAGCGAGGATGGCCGTCGAATTCAGCACCTAACAAATCTACCAACTCCTTCCAATAGTTAAGATAATCATCATTGTATTCAGGGAAATATTTTGGTCGTGGCCCCGGCACATTATCGGCATGCCAATAAGGAATCATTTTGAGCTTTCCTTGCAGAAATGCGGGTAAGCCATTTTCGGACATACTGTGCGGCGAACAATTCATTATGCGAAAACTCCAGGTCTTATTGTACTTTTCTGCAGCTTCAAGGACCCATTTCCAGGCTTCAGGCAAATCCAGTTTTCCGCGTTCTTTTTGCACATCCTTCCATTCAAATCTTAAATATAGATTATCAACATAAGGCAGTTGCATCATGCGATCGAAAGTGTCTCTATTGAGTGGTTGTGGAGGTAGTCCCTGTGTTCTGTTCCATTCAAGTTCAGTGTAACCCACATGCATGTGGTCGGTAAAAACATAAGCATTTACTCCCATTCCGGGATTTGATACAGCGCCGATAGCAGGATCGAAATATGCTAAATGCACAGCTGATTCGTCAGCCCTGTGAATAAATATTTCATCAGGCTCTTTTTTTTGATCGTGACTCCATCCTTGAAGCGCCAATGCACTTGTTGCCAAAGCGGTTCCTTTTAAAAAGTTTCGACGGCTTGAAGATGTATTATTTTCTTCTTTACTTGAGGTCATAGGTTCAGTTATTATTCACTTTAGCAAAATGTAATTAGCTATTCAAAAATTAGGTTAAAAACAATTTTATAAAGGATTGATTTATTTTTATTGAAATCATAAAACAAAAAGTAAAAAAAAGGGGATAGTCTGATTATAGATTACCCCCCCCTTTTTAACTAAACTAACTATTGAATCGTAAACTTTCCTACGTAAGTTTTAAGGTCTGAAGTAGCCTTTAGAACATAAAGACCGCTCTTCCCATTAATTTCACTTGTATTAATTTGTATTTGTTGACCCTGTGTATATTTTGAATAAACCAATGATCCAGTCATATTGTAAATATTAACCAATACATTCTGTCCAAAACCGTCGTTACTTAATGTAAATACATCACCAATAACCGGATTTGGATAAATTTTTAGATCATTTGCTTTTTTTACCTGAGTCGAAACTCCAGTGGTAATATCACCTACTTTAATGTTATCAAAGAAAGCCAAGCACCAATTGGTATAAACTCCGATTTTACCTGAGGTAAAAAGTGGGGTCTCAACATCAGTAAAGATTTTTACATCGTTGAACCAAACATTGGTTTTACCATCAGCATTGGTGATTTTAACTTTATTGAACTTAGAATCGCCTTCAAGCCACTCTGAAGCAACCACGGTATCAATTCTTAGTTTCATTTCCGGAGATTCGATCCATTTCTTAACTGGTCCAGCCCAATTATAACCACCTGCATCGCTACCATCGCCAAAATCAAATACACCAGCCACCTTTTGGCGAAGCATGAGTTTCTTACCATTTGCATCGGCTTCAAGCACATAAAAATTGTCCGCATCCTGATAGTTGAAAATGATACCTGTTTTATTTCCCCATACCGGATAGACATCGGCAGTAAGTTCAAAATTTTCAAACGTTCCCGCATCATAAATTGAATTACGCATATACCCGCCTTCGGTCATAGCATACCAATTTCCTCCGGTTCCTACAATTGCATTCGGTTCAACGGCCCATGGTCCACTAAGGGGTGTCCAGCCTACTGCATTTCCGCTTTCAAAGGTTTCGTTGTAAGTAGTGAAAGCTTGTGCGTTGTTAACTGTTTGTGAAAATGAATTAAATGTGCTCAAAAAAAACATAACAACTCCTAGTAATAGTAAATTTCTCTTCATAATAAATTTGTTTTAATGTTAATGTTAAATGTTAAATAAGTAAATCAGTATTATTAATAGTGTTAGAAATTATAACCTGGATTTTGGTGAATATTTTCATTTTCTTGAATAGCTATTTCAGGAATTGGGTATAGCGTCATAAAATCCTGTGCAAGTGATGCCCCTCGGTTATGTGCAAAAGAAATGTATTTCTCTTGTCTGATCAGGTCATCCCGTCTCAACCCTTCCATCCAGAATTCAAAGCCTCTTTCCTTGAGAATCTGATCACGAAATGATTCCTTGGAAAAATTTGAAGATTCGATGGAATTCAGTTTTGCTCTTGTCCTGATTCGGTTAACCAAGTTGATGGATTCTGCTGTTGGCCCATCCAGTTCATTTAATGCTTCAGCGCGGCAAAGTAAGACATCAGCATAACGTAGGATGACACAATCTACTCCACTGTTCTGTTTGGCATTGGGGTCACGACCATATTTCAGGCTAAAAGCACCGTTGAACTGGTAAGCTCCATCGCGCATATCAATTACTTTGCCTGCTTTATTCGTAAATCTATCAATGATATTAATTCTACGAGCATCTAAAGTATCAAACTGATCAAGAAATTCGAATCGGATTTTATCACCATCCCATTTTGTTTCATCACTGATATCATATTCCGTCTTTAAGGTCCTAGTTCGCCAGTTTTGACCCAATTCGTTGGTTGAACGAGGAATTGCCATGATGATTTCCTTGTTCCTTTCATTACTAAGCGTCCAGATTGAATTATAGTCAGTCATCAATTCATATTTACCTTGTCCTTCAAGATCAAGAAGTTGCTGAGAAATAGTTACCACATTTGTCCAGTCTTTTTTGAACATATAGAACTTCATTAACAAAGTCAAAGCGGTCCCTTGGTCCATACGGCCAAATTCAGTAGCATCCCTTTTTATTTTAGCCGCTGATTCTATCAGTTCTTGCTCAATAAAAGCTTCATAATCTGCTCTGAATTTTATACCTTCAGGTGAATCAAGGCTAGGTCGCGCAGGTTTATAACTATTATCAGGAACTAAAAGATTTTTACTATCCAGGATAACAGCGCTTGGTCCATACCAACGTAACAAGTCGAACATGAACATGGCTCGTAAAACTCTTACTTCAGATAAAAACTGCACTTTATCTTTTTCATCAAGAAAAGTCAAGCCTTTGATGATTTCAATTAAATTCCCTGCGCGAGTTACAGCAGGTATCCATGTAGAGTACAATTTACTTTGAGTATCTTTTCTCCAATCGAAGTTTAAGATTTCCTGTCCTCCCCAGTTTGCCCAATATTCATCGGTTCCAATTTCTCCATAAATAGTTGGTTCATGAACATTTCCGCCTAATTCAGCATAAATACCAGTGACAGCTGAATTCACATCACCTTTGGTTTTGAAAAAGTTAGTCGGAGCTATCTGATCGTAGATTACCGGATCTAAACTTCCTTCACAAGCAGGGAAAAGCATTGAAGTAGCAATCAGAATAACAAAAAAATTGATGGCTTTATATTTTAGTTTCATTTTTGTAATTTTTAAGTATTATACTAAAAGTCAACAGATACACCCATAGTGTATGATTTCTGGTTCGGGTAAGCATTCAAACCACTTCCTGTATTTCCGTATTGGGTTTGAGCATGGTAAGTAAATGTTTCAGGATCTCCACCTTTCAGATTGGTGAATGTCAGCAAGTTGGTAGCATCTGCATAAATACGGACCCTGGTTCCCAGAATTTTATATGGAAAATTATACCCGAGGGTTATATTTTTCAGCCGAAGGAAGGAGATTTGCTGATAAGCCAGAGTATTCCAACCCATGTAGTAGTGCTTATATTTAGGCATAGCCGGAATTGTTCCTGTTGAATTATCAGGAGTCCAGACATTTAAAAAATCTTTTGAGCGGTTCCATCCGCCGTACAAGAATTCTGTGGTTCCAGTATAGAAATTATACTGTTCATTGTTAATCCAATATTTGTATTGCCCATTAAAAAATAAGGATAAGTCGAACCCTTTGTATTTAAAAGTACTTCCAAATCCGAATATCAATTTAGGGTTAAAATCGCCCTGAAGAACCATATCAGCTTCATCAATCTTACCATCAGGCGCTCCCATCCTAATTCTTTTAGTGTTTGAATTGAGCAAATAATTTCCTGAATCATCTCTTTCCCATCCATCAAGGTCTTTTACAATTAAGTTCCCCGGGATAAATGTATTTACCTCATCATTTGGAAATGGTTGTGGATTTTCGCCAATTTGCATAATGTGGTCGGGAACAAAATTATATAAAGGACGCATATAATCGTTGATTGCCATATAATCCGGCAATGACGCAATTGCTTCCGGAGACCTTTCTTTCCATCTGTCAATATATCTGGATAGGTTTAAATTTGCACTCCATTTTAGTTTACCGGTTAAGATATTGGCATTTAAACCAAACTCAAACCCGTGGCTTTGTGTCTTGCCCACATTCATAAATATCTTCTCTACCTGCTGATATATTTGTAACGTTTGCTGATAAAGCAGACCATCGATCACTTTATTAAAGTATTCAAAGCTGCCACTGATCCGGTCATTAAACAGTCCAAAATCGAAACCCGTATTGTATTCGGTGGTTGTTTCCCATTTCAGGTTTGGATTTTCCTGTTGCGTTTTGACCATACCTGTCTGAGGATCTTTAATGCCAAATAAATACACTGTATTTGGCCCGTAATAAGCAAAAGCACTTTCACCAATTGAGGCATTTCCTGTTTGTCCGGCTGAGACCCTGAGTTTAAGGTTGCTAATCATACTGAGCGAACTCATGAAATTTTCTTTGGCCAAGTTCCAGCCAAGAGCCGCTGAGGGGAAAAATCCATATTTATTATTTATACCAAATCGGTCAGAACCGTCAAGACGCCCCGTAAGTGTAAACAGATATTTACTTTTATAGGTATAATTTACCCGGCTAAAGTAGGAAGCCATTGTGGAGGCAGACTTGGAAGATTCATTGATGTTTTTTACTAGCCCGGATTGAATTTTATCTGCTCCAAAGGCATCAGTGAAAAAACCGGTATTGCGCACTGACAAACCATCTCTGGTGCGGTTTTGATAAGAATATCCGGCAATAGCATTCACACTGTGGTTTTTCCCGATTAATTTATTGTAGTTGAAAACCATGTCAAACAAGGTCGAACTGGCTTTATTGTTTCCATGAAATGCAACGCCACCTTCAGCTGCGCCAAACTTAAATGTATTGGGCAAGTACAGGGTGTGATCCGAAGTTGCATTATCAAACCCTACTGAAGGGCGAAAGGTCAAACCTTCAATAATTTTAAATTCAAGAAAGGCAGTTCCCAATAACCTGTTTTCAAGGGTATTGTCTTGTATTTCCTTAAAAGATACTGGATTTGGATTGGCGGCATAAAGTTTGTTTTCGGTATAATTTCCAAGAGTATCTTTCACTGCATATATTGGAGGAAAACCTAAGGCTGAACTAATTATACCTGATTGTTCCCAGGTATCCTGACCCAACTGAGCGTTTTGGTTCTTGATTTGGCTTCCTGTAAGATTTATTCCCATCTTGATTTTACTGGTCAGTTCCTGGTCAACATTTAATCGACCTGAAAAACGCTTTAAGCCAGAATTGATTACAACTCCCTTCTGATCGAAATAATTGATGGATGAAAAAAACTTGGTCTTTTCTGAACCACCGGAAACACTGAAATTTTGTTCATGGATATATCCGGTTCGAGTAATCAAATCAAACCAGTTGGTACCTTCCTTGCCAACGGTATTATAAATCTCCTGCCGCACATTTTCTGGAAATCTTGGTTTATAAATGTTTTGAGGTGTTTCAGGCTTCGATCCATAAGGTACAATTCCTTTCGCAGCATAAAGTGTTTGCTTTTGATGCTGATCAAACATATTCATAAATTCCTCCGCGTTCAGCATTTGGTATGGCTGAAGAATTTTCTGCGTGGAAAATTTCTCATCAAAAGTTACTTTTACACCGTTTTTCCCTTTTTTAGTCGTAATCATAACCACTCCATTGGCTGCCCTGGCACCGTAGATGGCAGTTGCTGAGGCATCTTTCAATATTTCAATTGACTCAATATCATTTGGATTGATCGCATTTAAAGGATTACGGGTACCGGTATAATATTTTGTTCCCTGAGATGGAACAAGGTATTGGGCTTCTATCTGTTCATTATAAATTGGAAATCCATCAATAACATACAGTGGCTGATTGTCAGCATTTGTTGAGGCCTGTCCACGAATTAAGATACTTAATCCTCCGCCCGGCTGGGCACTTTGTTGAACAATTTGAACTCCGGCAGCTTTCCCCTGTATCATTTGGGTCACATTAACATTTGATGAAAGTGTGAGATCTTCATTTTTGATGGATGAAATGGCTCCTGTCAAGTCAGATTTTTTCATTGTTCCGTAACCAACTACGACCAATTCATCGAGTCCTGTTGATTCTTCTTCCAGGACTATATTGATTGTTACTTTATTTCCAATTAAAACTTCCTGTGTTTTCATCCCTAAAAATGAAAATAGCAAGCTCGGGTTTTCAGAAAAGTTGGATAACGTATAATTACCGTTCGAGTCTGTAATTGTTCCGGTAGTTGTTCCCTTTATAACCACCGAAACGCCTGGAAGTGGTCCTCCTGAATTGTCTGTAACTCTTCCTGATAAAGATTTCTGCTGTGCCAACTCAACCGTTTTTTTCATGAGCATGATGTTGGTGCCTTCCATTGCATAAACGACATTCATATTGCTGAAAATATCTGAAAGCACTTCGGCAACTGATTGATCTTTAACGTCTACATTGACTTTGCGGTTAATTTCAACTTCATTCCTGTTGTAAACAAAAAGATATTCGGTCTGACTTTCAATGGCATCGATGACAGCAGAAATGCTTACATTTTTAACGGTTAAGCTCACCTTTGCAACCTGTGATTTAACATTGGCAGAAAACAGTGATGATGCAAACACTATAAGTATAATACATGTTGTTTTCATTTTTCGAATTAGTTGGTTAGTTGAGTCAAAGAAATCCTTTGACAAATATTTTTTCATATCTTTGTTTTTGATTGTTAATACTTGATTTGTTTAATTAGTGAGCATATTTTGTATGAGCATCTGCCGGTTGGTGTTACAGCACTTTCCGGCTTTTTATTTTAAATGTCTATTGTCCTACATAATTAAATTAATAGATAGTTATCTGGTTCAATTTATCATCGATTTTAAAACTAAATTTATTGCTTAACTGAAGTACCTTTAAAATGTGATTCACTCCGTCTTTAGTTCTAAATTTTCCGGTACATCGGTAGTTCAGTATTTTTTCATTATTTATTGCAATTTTCAAATCAAAATACAATTCCAGTTCTTTTGCCATTTCAGCGAAATTCGCATTATTGAAACTTATTATTCCTTCTTTCCACAAGAAATGGTTCTGATTCTCGATTGGAGATTTGATCAGTGAATTGCCGGATAAATAGATCTTCTCATTGGGTTGAATAAATACACCTTTTGAACTATCCGGTTTCAATACTTCCACTGACCCTTCAAGCAACGAAGTCTCGAACATGCCTTGGTGGGCATAAGCCATTAAGTTGAATTTTGTTCCCCATACTTTTATATTATATTTTTCTGTTTTGACAATAAATGGTTTGGCCTTATTGTTTGTTACTTCAAAATATCCCTCACCATCAAGACTAACTTCACGAGTAGGACCATAAAATTGATTTGGAAATTTTAAGGTTGATTTGGCATTCAGCCAAACTTTAGTACCGTCACCTAATGTAACCTGTGATCTTTGACCAGCAGGTACATACACATTCTGCATGGCCATTTCGCTGATTACATTGTTATCCTGGAAGAAATTTCGGGAAACAAAAAATGCGATGAATAAAATTGCCGCAATTTTTATTACTTCATAATAAATGGAATTTTTAAAGCGAGCATAAGGCGATATCTTTGGTGTAGCGTTCTGAAAGAACTCAGGAGTCTCTTGCCAGATTGAAATGTCGTGAAGCTTGCGAAGGTTGAAATATTCCTTCATGTTTTGGGGATCTGAATCCAACCAGATCGTAATAGCTATCTTTTCATTGTCATTACAACTTCCTTCAATATATTTTAAAAGTAATTCAGTATTCATTTTCTCAAAAGTTCGGTTAATGATTGACGGAAATTTCTTTTCCCCTTTCAATTATTAGAACGATTGTGTAATAAAAATCACTAGTTAAAATTTGATCTTTTTTTATTTTAGAAAAGTCAAAACACCCAATAAAGGTAAATAATCTTTCAATGTTATCCTTAATAACCTGACTGATTGTATGATATGGTAATCAACTCCTTTTACCGAAATTTTATATGTTTCTGCAATTTCTTTCTGGGATTTATTTTCAAAACGACTTAAAATAAAAATAGTTCTAGTTGTTTCAGGTAAAGAGTTCAATGTTTTTTCAATTATTTGCTGAATCTCAGATGAAAAGACATCGTTCGGATTACTCGATTCAAGCGAGCTTGTTCTAATTTCAAGTTCACGGTTTAATGTTTCAGCAATAGCATCATGAGCAGTTTGCTTAACTGTTTGATGTTTTAGATAATCAAGAGATAAATTTTTTAAAATGGTAAAAAGCAAAGGCCTCACTGGATTTACCATTTCAAGTTTCATACGTTCCCATAATTTGATCAAAGCATCAGTAACAATATCCTCTGCTGCCATATCATCATGCACATAAGACTTTACATAGAGAAAAGCCTTTCGATAATAAGTGGTATATATATTATTAAAGCTGTTTAATGAATCGAGAGACATTCATTTTAAGTTTAGAGTTGCAAACTTAAAAAATTAATTTCCATTTCAAATAATTTGAATTAGCCCTTTCAAAATTCAGCTAAAACTTCAAAAGCAGAAAAGGAAGCCCAGGCATGGGACTAGGAGCCTGTCGGACTTTATAATTCGCTGGATAATTATTATCTTAGATTCATGAAAAAATTTATTGTAGCAGAACGGGCACAACGGATGCCAATGCCCTATTATTTGGATGATTGGTTACCAGAGCATCATCTGGCGAGATTTGTTGTTGAGATAGTTGATAAGCTTGACATGAGCTTGATCTACAACCAATATAAAGGTGTTGGATCTACCCCATACGATCCACGGATGCTTTTATGCTTACTGTTTTATGGTTATTCGACCGGGGTATTCAGTTCCCGTAAGATAGAGAGTTCGACCCACGATTCTGTCGCTTTTTAGTTTTGTTGCAGGCAACCACCATCCGGATCATGAGTTAAACTTGGCAATATTTACATTGACGGGATCAAAGTCCAGGCCAATGCTTCGCGCCATAAAGCAATGAGCTAAGAGTACATACAAAAACTGGAAAAACAACTTAAAGAAGAAATCTGGAAATTATTAGGCCTGGCCACGGCAAAAGACGAAAGTGAAAAGGGGTTAGTTCTGGACATTCCTAAAGAATTGGGGTTAAGAATAGACCGTTTGGCCAAAATACAGGAAGCAAAAATGGTTGTGGAACAAAGAGCCAAAGAGGGTTACCTAAAAGAGAAAGAGCAGTATGATGCCAAAATGGAACAACGCAGTCAGAAAAAAGAAAAGACCGGCAAAATCCCCAGGGCAAACGCATCTAATTTAATAGTTCATCAGTTTCAAGAGATAATGGTTACTCCAACCAGCCATTTTTCTTCGACTTTTAATTCCAACTTTTGCATCGTCTTTTTTCAATAGATTTAATG
>Ga0123337_10003507_pt1 | contig 16666 bp, 17 predicted proteins | sample frozenSSSSmetaG_FD_89792 | JGI IMG/M metagenome (GOLD analysis project Ga0123337, IMG submission 89792) | Glacier valley bacterial and archeal communities from Borup Fiord, Nunavut, Canada, to study Microbial Dark Matter (Phase II) -... | ecosystem: Environmental > Aquatic > Freshwater > Ice >... | reverse complement strand
TCATTTGTTGATCGTAAAATCAAGTGGTCTGTTTCCAATGGTTCCCATTGCTTTTTTATTTTCTTATATACTTCAAAATCGGCTTCGCTGTCGGGGCGTGTTTTTTTTAATCGCTCCCTTACAATCGCTTCACTGGCTTTTACTTCTATCAAAAAAAACGGGACCTTTCCGTCTGCTTCATTTATAAATTTCTGCCTGATTTCATCTTTATAAAAAGTAGCATCCAGTACAACCTTTTTATTTTTTTTGATGAGGCCCTTCATTTTTTCAAGCATAGCATCGTACACAAATGATTTTTCATTTTCAGTATAGGTACGAATGGAGAGCAGCTTCTTTCGTTCTTTGTCACTGTTGATATAAGTTGCTTTTATCATGGATGCTAATTGGGCAGCGAAGTAACTTTTTCCTGAACCCGGTAAACCCATCACGATAATGATCACGGTATTTTTTTTTAATTTTAGCTCAATTTTTTCTACCTCTCTGTCTTAGGTGTTACCAGCTTTGAAAGGATTTTGTTAGTAGCTTAAATTACAATACAATTGGAATACTGCTTGCAAGCCTATATGATACCATGCTTCTGCCGATAGGTATATGTTATACCAAAGCAACAGCATTTACTGAAATTTAAAAATGCCAGCCATCAATCTGCTGATTGATTATTGTCAGTTTGCTCCTTAAAAAACTGGTGTATAAAATGAGCTGCTCGTTTTTATAATCTGCTTTTTCAATGTTGGTAAAGCTGTCTTCTTTAATTGCAATATTATAAACCTGCTACATTAATTGGGCCAATCAGCAATGCTTTTGTTGGTTGCATTTCAAATAGCATTTTATATGGAGAAAGGATTGCCAGGTGCTAACCATTACCAGGGTTTGTTGAAAAGGTTGGCAACCCTTTGCAAACTCCATTTGAAAATATCCCCGTCTTTTTTACCGGTTATAACTATTGGTTATCTTGCAGCATGTTTCAACAGTTGTTTAAAAGCATCCGGGAAAAGGTGACTGCTACACCGGAAGAACTGGAATTGTGTACCAGCTTTTTTATCCCTAAAAAATTGCGTAAAAGGCAATTGCTTTTGCAGGAAGGAGATGTATGTAAATACAATGCATTTATTGAAAAAGGGATATTGCGGTCGTATACCATTGATGAAAAGGGCAATGAACATATTGTGCAGTTTGCGCTGGAAGGCTGGTGGATTACGGATCTTGCAAGCTTTCTTTCAGGCAGTTTGTCTACTTACACGATTGAAGCAATTGAGGATGCGGAATTACTTGTATTAACCCCGGAAGCACGGGAAGACTTGATGGAAAGGGTACCGATGTTTGAGCGTTACCAGCGCATTTTATTGCAGAATGCCTACATTGCCTTACAGGCCAGAATTGCGGCTTCGTTAACCGAAACAGCCGAAGAGAAATACACCAAAATGGTAACCGTTTACCCCGGCATAGTCCAGCGGGTTCCACAGCATATGATCGCTTCCTACCTTGGACTTACACCCGAAACTTTAAGCCGTGTGCGCCGCCAGATATCTCTCCGGCAATAAACTCCATTGATCCAGATCAATCAAATTTCTTACCATACCTCAAGGGCCGCCGCAGAAGTTGGACTTAGCTTTGCATTGTAAAAAATTAAACAATGTCAAACGCTACAACCATCGCAATCATCGGCGTAGCCGGAAAAAGGGAGCAGTCCATCGCTACTCTTTTTGCAGCAAAGTACCATGTGTTGTTGTTTGGTCATGACCAGGAAATACTATCCGGAATATGTCACCAGATTAGGTCTTCCGGTAAAGCTACCGATGTAGAAGCGATGCAATGCCCGGCCGATGCAAGCTGGGAAGCTGATATCATCATCTTAATGGGGTACAACCATGCGGATGAATCCATTTCAAAAAAAATAAAGCGGGTAGCAACCAGGAAAATAGTGATCGTTTTTGCTGCCGGTACAGGCGGAGAGCTTTTACTAGCAACCAGTTCTGCCTGGCAGCAATTGTTACCATATTCAAGGCTGATCAACGTTTTGGATGCAGGTGCCGGTGCAGCAGGTGAACTGTCTAAACAATTGATCATGGAGTCTAATGATGAAGACGCACTCAAAACAGGAGAAGCACTTTTTACCTCAGTAGGTTTTAACATCCAAACATTATTCACAGCATTCAACCATTAAAAAATACAAAACATGAGCGAACCAATTTTATTACAGTCTTACGAGCTTGGAAATATTCATTTAAACAACCGGATGGTAATGGCTCCCATGACAAGAAGCCGTTCTGCCAACGAAGGAAATGTGGCTACCGAACTTACTGCCACCTATTACGAACAGCGGGCGTCCGCAGGATTAATCGTTACGGAAGGTACTTTTGTAAGTAAAAAAGCAGTGGGTTTTATCAATGTGCCCGGCATTTATAGCGAAGCACAAACCGAAGGCTGGAAGCTGGTAACAACAGCCGTACACAACAAGGGTGGAAAAATATTTGCGCAGCTATGGCATACCGGTCGTTTGTCTCATCCCGACTTGCACAATGGCGAATTGCCTCATGCGCCATCTGCCCTCAACCCTCATGCAAAAGCGTACACACTCAACGGTTTTGTAGATACCGTAACACCTAAAGAAATGTCGATAGAGGAAATAAGGGAAACTGTATCGGATTTTGTGAATGCGGCTAAAAATGCAATGCTGGCAGGTTTTGATGGTGTGGAATTACATGCCGCAAATGGGTATTTGTTTCAACAGTTTTTCAACGGATATTCCAACCATCGCACGGATGAATATGGTGGCTCGCATGAAAATAAGTCCCGCATATTATTTGAAACATTGGATGCATTGAAAAAGGTGATTGATTTATCTAAAGTAGGTGTTCGGTTAAACCCGACCATGCACAATGCACAGGGTATGATGCTGGACGAACAAACCATTCCTACTCATGAGTATATTGTGAATCGGCTGAATGATTATGGTCTGGCCTACCTGCATTTAACCGAGCCTTTTACACCGATGGCTGATGTGCCTTTTGCAATAACAGAAGTTGCCAAACATTTCAGGCCGCTTTACAAAGGCACGCTCATCATCAACAAAAGTTTTACTAAAGAAACAGGTAACCAGGTTATTGAAGATGGCTATGCAGACCTGGTAGCTTATGGTGTGCCGTTTTTGGCCAACCCGGACCTGGTAGCCCGTTTTGAACAAGATGCTCCTTTGAACAAACCAGATCAAAGTACGTTTTATACTGCAACCGAAAAAGGATATACGGATTATCCTGCATTGGCAACAGTATAGTTTATTCAACCAAAAAAGTTAACAAATGAAAGTAGAAATCTGGAGTGATATCGTTTGTCCTTTTTGTTATATCGGCAAACGGAAATTTGAAAATGCTTTAAATGATTTTGAGCAAAAAGATAAGGTTGAAATTGTTTGGCGAAGTTTTCAACTCGATGCAGAGCTGAAGCAGGTACCCGGTCAGTCGGTGCATGAATACCTGGCTAAAAGAAAAGGTGTCAGCATCGAAAAGGGCAAAGAGATGAATGATTACATGACCGCCGCTGCTAAAGAAGTAGGATTGTCGTACGACTTTGAAAAGGCCATTATCAACAATACGCTCAATGCCCACCGCTTATCTCACCTGGCTGCCAAACACAGTTTGCAGAACGAAGTTGAAGAAGCTTTGTTTGCAGCTTATTACACCCATGGAAAGGATATTGGAGATATTGATGCACTCACCGCAATTGGAGTATCCGTGGGCCTTAGCGCAACCGAAATTACAAGCATGTTTGCAACCAATGCCTTTGTAGATGCAGTACGCACCGATCAAACCATCTCACAGCAGATTGGTGTGCAAGGCGTTCCGTTTTTTGTATTCAATGAAAAATACGCCGTATCAGGCGCACAACCGACCGATGTTTTTAAACAGGTATTGAACAAAGTATGGGAAGAAGAAAAGCCCTCCGCAATGGCAGAACCGGTTGGGTTTTGTTCGGCAGATGGCATTTGCAATTAACCATTCTAAGAATAGAAATTAGTTTGCAGGAGGAAAATCATCCTGCTATTTATAAAAATAAAAATACATAAAAATGAAAGTACTAATCGTACTCACTTCACATAGTGAGCTTGGAAATACCGGTCATAAAACCGGGTTTTGGATTGAAGAATTTGCAGCGCCTTACTATGCATTGCAGGAAGCAGGAGCCAGCATTACATTGGCTTCTCCCAAAGGAGGACTGCCACCGATAGATCCTAAAAGTGATGAACCAGCCAGCCAGACACCGGCCACTATTCGTTTTAAAGCTGATCAGGAGCTGCAGGAATTGTTGGCCAATACACATCCGTTATCGACTGTTTCCGCAGCGGATTATGATGGCGTGTTTTATCCAGGCGGTCACGGTCCTTTATGGGATCTTACCAACGATGCCGATTCTATCAAATTGATTGAAGCATTCTGGAACAGTAAAAAACCGGTAGCGGCTGTTTGTCATGCACCATCGGTTTTATTAAATGTAAAGGATGAAAATGGCGAAGCTCTTGTAAAAGGAAAGCAGGTAACCGGGTTTACGAATACCGAAGAAGCAGCCGTGCAATTGACGGACATCGTTCCTTTTTTGCTGGAAGATGAATTGAAAAGTAAAGGTGGAATTTATAGCAAGAAAGAAGACTGGGCATCGTATGTGGTAACCGATGGTTTATTGATCACCGGCCAGAATCCTGCATCTTCTGAAGCAGCAGCAGCGGAGCTGGTTAAGTTGTTGACGAAGTAATTGATACTTGATAGTTTTATCGGCGGGTAACTCAGTGAGGTGCCCGCTTTTTTATGCATTTACTCTATTGTTTTATTGAAGATTAAAAAGTTGTTTACATAGAAAAAGCCGCTACTGGAGCGGCTTTTTACTTTGTAATTGAGTGCCCACGAAAGGCATCGAACCTTCACACCCTTGCGAATGGCAGATTTTGAGTCTGCTGCGTCTACCAATTCCGCCACATGGGCAATCCTACTGTTAGGTGTTCCTCTTTTGGTTCACTTGTAACAGGGCTGCAATATTACGTCAATCATCCATTCTGTCCAAAATACGGTGCAAGTATTTTTTCTTAAAATAATATTCTTTTATTTTTAATAACTGATCTGTTGTAATGCTTGCATCACCATAGTTTTCAATAATGTCTTTTACTGCTGCATATTGTTCCATTTCCAGTGCCGCTACTTCCTGCTTAAATGTTTCGGGGTCTACCTCTGTCAGCTTCTCATTCAGTTCCATCATCTCCATTAAAAAATCGGGGGGTAAGGCGTACTTCTCGTTTTCTGTAAGCAACCCTTTTAATTGCAACAGGTATTGAATCGTCAGATCCGGCTGTTGCAATACTTTCAGTGCTTTATTTACGAGAGAAGATTTTTCCAATGCCTCTTTTTGATCTGCTTCATCTTCCTGCGTAAAAAAGTCGGGATGAAATTGTTTCTGCAGTTCAAAATATTTTTTTGACAGTATCTGCCTGTCTACTTGTAAGCTAACGGGCAGATCAAATAATTCAAAATAGTTCATGGCGCAAAGATACTCACTAAGGAGGAATGACTAAAGCATTCAATGACAATGGCGATATTTCAATTGTGTCAATACACGTCAAATTTAGCCGCTGCTAAATCTACGATTTAAAATACACCCATGAGGATGAAAATAAAACAATCAACCGGCTGTTAGCTGATAATGATATCCCATTGGTAAACAAGGATGTAATAATTTTGCAGCAAATTACACGACGGATGCTTAAGATTGGACTTATAAGAGAAGGTAAAATACCAGGCGATAGCCGGGTTGCACTTACACCAGCACAATGCAAATGGCTGCATAAAAATTTCCAGGATGTCCGGGTTACGGCACAACACAGCAGCATCCGTTGCTACAGCGATAAAGAATATGAAATGGCAGGCGTTCAGGTAACGGAAGATATGAGTCACTGCGATGTGTTGATGGGCATTAAAGAAGTTCCTGCCTGTATGTTGATCGCCGGCAAGACCTACCTGTTTTTTTCCCATACCAAAAAATTACAGCCCTATAATCAACAACTTTTTCAAAGCATTATTGAAAAGAAAATTACGCTGATTGACTACGAATGCCTGGAGCATGAAGATGGCACCCGTATTATTGGCTTCGGATTTTTTGCCGGTATTGTAGGGGCACACAATGGCATGATGGCGTATGGCATCCGAACTGGCTTATTCAAATTGCAGCGGGTGGCTACGGTTAACAGTTTTCAAAAACTGATACATACCTATTTCGGTTTGAAGGTGCCCAATATTAAAATAGCGGTTACGGGTAGTGGCCGTGTGGCGCATGGGGTTTTGGAGATTATGAACCTGCTTGGCATTCATGAAGTAGAGGTGGAAGAATACCTGGAACGCAGCTTTACCTACCCGGTGTATGTTCATTTGAAAGGAGGTGATTTATATGCGCATAAGGTAACGGGTAAGTATAGCCGGGAAGATTTTCATGTTCATCCCGAAGACTATAATTGTAAATTCCGTTCGTTTACTCCGGAAACGGATTTGCTCATCAACGGCGTGTATTGGGATAAACAAGTGCCCCGTTTATTTGAACTGGAAGATATGCAGCAGCCTGATTTTCGTATTACTACGGTGGCAGATATTACCGATGACAAAGGGGGTTCAATACCTTGTAACCTGGGAGATGCTACCATTGATGATCCAGTATATGGCGTGGACAAAAATAGCTTTAAAAAAACTGCACCTTACCTGCCCAACTCAATTGATGTGATGGCAGTGGGAAATCTTCCCAATGAATTGCCAAGGGATGCCAGCCGGTATTTTGGAGAACAGCTCATCAAGTTTGTATTGGAGGATATCAGAACTGGTGGAAGTAAAACGATTGATAAGGCTACACTGGTGATGGCCGGAAACATCACCGACGAGTTTGCATATATGAAGGAATATGGAGGAATAGCGGGGGCTTCTGTCCAATAATTTTATTGATTTGAAATCTCAATTTATTTAGCCTTATTTACTTGTAGAGATTATATAGATACTACAGATGTAGATAATATGGTTGCATCAAGGCACAGAATTCTGCTGTATAATCGCCGCTTTTGTTTTTTATGGCCAGTTCCTTTTTATTAACCGGGCTTTCAGTTTTGCTAAAAAGCAAAATCCCCCTAAAAAAAGGATGAGCGTTTGTATGTTGAACAAGGAGTACTTCATTTAAGCAATACGCTGTTGCTTTAGCGATCTCAATAAAATAATTCAACCGGTGGTAGGGAAGCAACACTGCGAAAGATCCAGTTGGTGACAGATGTTGGTCTATCAACTGTAACAGTTGTTCAAGCGTAAGCGTGCTGTCATGTTTGGCTGCATCTTTTTTTTGATTCCCCGATTTCAGGTCGCCTTCAAAAAAAGGGGGATTGGATACGATGCAGTCGTATTTCTTTTCGGGATTAAAGGCCAGGACATCTTGATTTAAAATGCTAATCTTTTCTTTCCAGGGTGATTGTTCTATATTTCCCCTTGCCTGTGTAAATGCAGCTTCATCTATTTCTATCGCATCAATGCTACCGGTTGTTTGCTGGGCCATCATTAAACTCAATAAGCCGGTGCCAGCTCCGATGTCTAAAATGTGATCTGCAGCAGGTTGCAGCTTATGTATCATGGTTGCAAGATAAGCGCCGAAGATGCAGGCATCCGTGCACACTTTCATGGCACATGCTTCCTGGTAAACGGTAAACTGTTTAAACTGAAAATAATTGTTTGCCACGGATGCACGAATTATCATGAGTGAAAAAAAAGTACCCGGCAGGTTGTACTTTCAACTTTTGTTTTCTCCCCGCCAGCGGTCTGACCTGCGGTGCCGACCGCTTCATTCAACCTTCAACTTTCAACCATCAACTTCATTTCTTCTATTTCCAAACCGCTCTTGGTGATGGACTTATATCCAAACTGGAAAAGTCTTTTTCCAAATATTTATAATAGGCTGTAATAGCAATCATGGCTGCATTGTCTGTGCAGTATTCAAATGCGGGAATAAAAGTTTGCCAGCCCATTTTTTCGCCGGTTTCTTTAAGTGCTTTTCGCAAACCCGTGTTGGCACTTACGCCGCCTGCAATGCATATTTGGTTGATGTTGTTGTCTTTGGCAGCTTTCTTGAGCTTATTGAGAAGGATGCTGATAATTCTGTTTTGGATGGAAGCACAGATATCTGCAAGATTATCATCAATGAATTGCTGCCTCATATCTTCCGATGCGGTAAACTCCTCTTTAAAAACATTACTGGTGCCGGCGTTTTTTAAGAAGTATAAAATCGAGGTTTTTAATCCACTAAAACTAAAATTTAAACCTTCGATTTTGGGTTCAGGAAACTGGAATCGGTTCGGATTTCCGGTTGCTGCATATCTATCTATCAACGGACCGCCGGGATAGGGGAGCCCCAGTAACTTGGCGCTTTTGTCAAATGCTTCGCCGGCAGCATCATCGATCGTTTCGCCAATTACGTTCATTTTGATAGGCGATTCGCACAATACAATTTGCGTATGTCCGCCACTTACCGTTAGGCATAAAAATGGAAAGGAAGGTTTTTGATCGGCTATTAAATTGGCCAAAACGTGCGCCTGCATATGATGCACGGCTATTAACGGTCTATCCAGTGAAAGGGCCATTGATTTGGCAAATTGAGCACCTACCAGCAAAGAGCCAATCAGGCCCGGTGCCTGGGTAAAAGCAATGGCATCAATAGAAGACAATTCACAGCCTGCAGTTTTTAAGGCCGTATCTACAACCGGCACAATGTTTTGCATATGTGCTCTGCTGGCCAGTTCCGGGACCACGCCACCAAATTTTTCATGTACTTTTTGATTGGCAATCATATTTGATAAAATGACTCCATCCCTGCAAACAGCCGCAGCGGTATCATCGCAGGATGATTCGATTGCCAAAATTGTAACCCCGCCGTTCTTTCCCGATAAAAAATCGGGACTTTGTTCCGGGGAGTTATTCGAAGCTTTTTCCATTTCGCAAAAATAACGCAATGCAGAGGTTCATATCAATAATTGTAAATTTTTCCTTGATCAGAGAGTTGCCCCCATGCCCTAAAGGGGAGTTATAGAAAGAGCTTGAGCAAAAGGATATAGTATTACTGCGGAAGGATTGCAACCGCCATTTCTGGTGAACTGCTAATGAGTTCAGTGTATTAATAATTTGAAAGATAAGCAAATAGATAAGCTGCAAAAAAAATCAGGAAATCCAGATGGCATTGGTAAAATCTGAACAAATTATAATACTCCAAAGTTCCCCCTTCAGGGGGTTAGGGGGCTTGGCAGGGGCTGCTTACTTACTCCTGATAGCCACCACCGGATCCATTTTTGCAGCTCTCGAGGCAGGGAATATACCAGCCAAAACTCCTACTACGAGGCAAATAATAACGGTGCCTACCAATAATGGAATTGAAACAAAAACAGGGAACTCAAGTAGGTTGGTAAATATCAATGTGAGGATATATACTAAAAACAAGCCAATGGCCCCACCCATCAGGCAGAGCATGGAGGCTTCAATCAAAAATTCAAATAATATACTGCCGCTTTTGGCGCCGATGGCTTTTTTAAGTCCAATCATACTGGTTCTTTCCTTCACCGTTACAAACATAATATTGGCAATGCCAAACATGCCAACAATCAAACTGACTACACCGATCAGGCCACCAACGATGTCTACTGTTACAAATAATCCGGTAATGGCTTTGCTAAATGCCTCTACACTATTCAGCGAAAAATTATCTTCCTGAAGGGGGCTTAGGCGGCGAATCTGTCGCATGATGCCTTGCAGTTCGTTCATGAATGCGGTAGGGGTTACCTTATCCTTTCCTTTTGCAATCAGCACAGGGTTGGAGTTGTCGATGTCTACTATTTGTTTACAAAATTTATAGGGTATCATCACGCAGTTATCCAAATCCATTCCTATAAAATTTTTACCCTCTTTCTTTATCACACCTACAATTGTAATTTTCTTCCCTTTTATTTCAACGGTTTTACCGAGGGCTCTTTGTGAAGTGCCAAATAATTTCTCCGCATTGTCAAATCCTATTAAAGCAACGGGAGATCCGCTGTTAAATTCAGCCGACGAAATATACCTGCCCTCGTCAAAAAATATAGGTTGAACTTTAGTCTGCCCTTCCACAATTCCAAAAAGAGATACATTCTGAATTACATCGTCGTTATGGGAAATATTACCACTGGAACGCACCAGGTAACTGATTTCGTCCAGCAACTGTGAGCGATTTTCAATCAGGTTCATTTCCTCATATTTCATCACCGGCCTGGCCCTGAATTTCCAGAAAGGTTTATCCGGAGCGCCGCTATAATCCCATTTATCAATATAAATGGTATTACTACCGAGACTGTTTACTTCGTCCTGGATGTTGCGTTCAAGACTACCAACTGTGGCAAACACGCCTATGATACAAAAGATACCAAAGGCAACACCGGTAAGGCTAAGAGCCGTACGAAGTTTATTTACCCTCAACTCCTGTAGGGTAAGTCTTAATGAATTGCGGAGAATGTTGAGCGATTTACGCATGTTCCAAAATTACAGGAAGCAAATTAATTGTAGATTAAAATTATTATAAGTGGCGATAATCTTAAAGGGTCAATCATTTGTGAGTGGTTGCAACATATGAATACTTCCATACAAGAAGGAAAAAGATCTGCGAAGGGAGCCATTTTTAGATTGGATTGTTTTTCATCAAAAAAGACTTACCATGGAGTAAACGAAGGCGTCATTTCTTTACTCATCCTCTAAAAGAAATGACGGGTATTCAGCCGGTAAGACTATTTTAGCAAAACCTATTTATGATTTAAAATTTTACCAATGGCGATTGCAAAACCTATCCTGAGAATTTTTGATTACCCGAAAGCCCTGGAGTTTTATATTGACTGGCTTGGGTTTGCCATTGACTGGGAACACCGGTTCGGCGAAAATTCCCCTGTTTATTTACAGGTTTCTTTGGGCGAAATCGTCCTTCATTTGTCTGAACATCATGGTGATTGCTCGCCTGGTGGCAGGGTACATATCGAGGATTACCTGGAACTGACCAATTATCACCAATTGTTGACTGCTAAGGATTATAAATACAATAAGCCGGGCATCAACAAGACTTTCTGGGATAGTAATGTGTACAGCATGGAAGTGATTGACCCGTTTGGAAACAGGTTGACTTTTACCGGCAAATAAAATGCTGACCTGTTAAATTTGAGCTGAGTTTTTAAATGTTGGTAATAACATACTCCGCCACCATAAAAAAATAACTGTACCAATGTTTTCACATTGTCTCCAGTTATCAAAGGTTATAATTTTATCCCGCCCGCAGGCTGATACAATTAATTGCAGTTATTGTATTGTTGTACCGCTTTTTCAATGGAGGTATAATCCAGTTGTTTAGACTGGATACTTGAAAGCAGGGCAGTACAATCTGCACAGGATGCTGCAAATACTTTTTCAAAATTTTTACTGGTTACCAGTTCAACCTGGTTGCCGGCCTTTACCCGCAAGTAATAGTCGCCGGGCTTTCCTTCCGTAGTAGTTGCGGCAAAGGCTTCAGTTCCATTGTATAGCATCCTGCCTGAGTTATTGGTTACTTTTTGTAAAAGAGTTCCCTTTTTTCCTTCAGTAACTACTTTATAAAAGTCGTTCATGTAAGCAATGAAAAGGGTGTTGTTGAAGGTAAATTCATTGATGTCGGCCGGGCTGTAATTCTTTTTAGCACCATCGGCATTGATAAATACGATCGTACCTTTTTTGAAAGCTTCTTTAATAAACCCTTCTGACTTTTCATTGGAGCTATTAGTAAAATGACCGCTTACAAAACCTTCCGGAGCTGAATTAGTTTGTGCTGAAGCAGCAAGGCTGATGGCTACTGCAAGTGAAAGCATTAATTTTTTCATGATTTTTTAGTTTTGGTTAATTTTATTATACTTACTAATAAGTAAGTTTTTTGAAGAAAAAATTTTAAAAGGTCAATTGTTTCAAAATACTTTTACGGATGGTCTCAAAGTCTTTCTTCCCGGTAATTCTTGCCAGTTGCACGCCGGCCGAAAGGTTCGTCATGATGAGCAGGGTTTTTGTTCGTGCTGATTCTGAGAAGGAGAACTCGCCGCTTTTTTTTCCCTCCTGCAATGTTTTTTCAACCAGTTTTAAAACCAGTTCTACCAGGGTGGCTACCTTGGTTCTCACCTTTCCGGGTAGCGTTTTATAATCAGATGAAATAGCGCCGATAATGCAGATATGGTCGCAGTCAACCAAATGGCTGTACCGGTTAAAAATGATTTCAAGTTTTGCTTTGGCCGTAATGGATGCTTTTTCCATTTCCTGTCCAATTAACGTGTAATGAGCGATATGGGTATCTACAATACCATCATACAGATCCGCTTTATTGGGAAAATGATAATGAATAGCAGCGTTTTTTATGTTCAGTTTTTTGGCAATGTCTGCATAGCTAAATGCATTGTATCCTACATGTTGAATAAGGGCTGCGCCCAATTGCAGGATTGCTTCTTTTGTATCGTTGGTTTTAACTGCCACAGCACGAATTTATACCTTTACTTACTAATAAGTAAGTTTTTGCTAATATTTTTATTCACCGGTTGGTTTCTTCACTCTATTTCTGCTAATCTGCTGTAATAAAAGTGTCGTGATGATAGTGGTCAGTAAAAGCAATATTTCCCTGCATTAATTTTGCATTGAATGTCATGTCAAATATTGATAAACCGTTAAATACAACCTACCATGAAAAGTTATTTGGTAATGCCTGCTGTTATTGCCAGCATTACAATTGCACTGGCCTTTAGCTCACAACAGGAAGATCCCTGGAAAGTTCCAAAAAATTACGAAACATTAAAAAATCCCGTTACAGCGGACAAGGCATCCATTAATTCGGGAAAAGAAATTTATGGTTCATATTGCCGTACCTGTCATGGTACAGATGGCAAGGGTGAGGGAAAAAGATCTGTCAATTTAGACAAAGCACCAGGCGACTTTGCGTTGCCAGCATTTCAACAACAAACGGACGGCGCATTGCTTTACAAAATTTATTTTGGTCACAGAGAAATGCCAGGATTTATAAAAAAAATCCCGGATGCAGAGGCCGTAAGCCATGGTAATTTTGGCAAAACCCGTAATCCAGGTGATTTGGTGAACTACATTCGCACCTTTGCTAAAAAACAGTAGGGTGTAAAGCTATAAAGAACCTCAAACCTATTAGGAAACCTCAAACCTATTAGGTTTTAAAAACCTTATAGGTTTTGTCTTCTTATAGATTTTGTGTTTAAAACCTTACAGGTTTTGTGTCCCTTAAGGTTTTGTGTCTAACTTTGAGCACCCGGGCAGTTTATTAAAAAAAACAGGCCCGGATTCTTTTTTTCAAAACCAATTCAGCTATATGAAAGAAGTGTATGTTATCTCGGCCGTAAGAACACCGATTGGAAGTTTTGGTGGCTCATTAAAAAACTTTACTGCTACACAGTTAGGTGCCATTGCTATTAAAGGCGCTTTGGCAAAAGCCGGTATTGAGCCTGGCCTTGTTAATGATGTATTGATGGGTGCTGTTATCCAGGCCAATCTTGGGCAGGCACCTGCCAGGCAGGCAGCTAAATTTGCCGGATTGCCGGATGAAGTAAATTGTACCACCATCAACAAGGTATGCGCAAGCGGAATGAAATCAATCGCACTTGGGGCTCAGAGTATTCTGTTGGGTGATGCGGATATTGTAATTGCCGGCGGTATGGAGAGTATGAGTAATGTGCCGTTTTATAGCGAAAATATGCGTTGGGGAAACAAATACGGCAATGTGCAATTCATAGATGGTTTAGTGAAGGATGGTCTAACGGATATGTATGATGGCAAGGCAATGGGGAATGCTGCAGAACTTTGCGCCACCACCTGTGGCATCAGCCGTGAAGACCAGGATGCTTTCGCAATTGAAAGTTACAGGCGCTCGCAGGCCGCTGTAAACGCAGGTAAATTTGACAACGAAATAGTGCCGGTAGAAATTCCGCAGCGCAAAGGTGAGCCCATATTATTTGCAAAAGATGAAGAACCATTCAGTGTAAAGTTTGATAAAATACCCGAGTTAAAAGGAGCCTTTCAAAAAGACGGAACGGTTACTGCCGCCAATGCATCAACGATGAATGATGGGGCAGCAGCATTGCTATTAATGAGTAAAGAAAAGGCAGATGAACTCGGATTAAAACCCATCGCCAAAATATTGTCTTATGCCGATGCAGAACAGTCGCCTGAATGGTTTACCACCTCGCCTTCATTGGCTGTACCAAAGGCTGTAAGCAAGGCTGGGTTAAAAATGGAAGATATCAGCTATTGGGAGTTAAATGAAGCTTTTGCGGTAGTAGGTATAGAAAACAGCAAACGGATGAAACTGGATCCGGCAACGGTGAATGTGAATGGGGGAGCCGTTTCAATAGGTCATCCGCTTGGATGCAGTGGCGCAAGAATAATTGTAACCCTCATCAATGTATTAAAACAAAACAATGCAAGATATGGTGCAGCGGGCATTTGCAATGGAGGCGGAGGGGCCTCTGCGATGGTGATTGAAAATGTGTGAACTATATAGCAGGATACATTTAAATGGGTAGGCAACAGTGAAATATCACCTCACTCATTTGAATAAAGAATAGTATTGGATTTAACGGGTCTTCAATTTGAAGGCCCTTTTTTTTGGAATAATTTTTGTTTTAATTTTTTTAACAATGTCCTGGGAGCCTACTCACCTTAAAAATTATTTTTATGAATAAGTGGTTACCAGTCTTTCTCTTTTTTTTCTTCCTTACTTTTTATGCCAAAGCCCAAACAGTACTCATTAATTTAGGTACTACCGTTGTTGAAACCTCTCCCTTGTACACCACCTCCGATCCGCCCTGGGAAATGAAGTATGGGCCGGGTGATTCCTTATGGATGACTACAAAAAACGGTAAGGTATTTCGCATTCATCCGACAACAGGTGCAGCCACTTTATTACTGGACTACACTGCAAATGTATATACAGGTGGTGAGGCTGGTATGTTAGGAATGGCGTTTCACCCTGATTTTTCTGCCAATCCTTATGTGTACATCGCTTACACCTATCCCAATGGTGGAAGCAACCAGGAACGTTTGTCGAGGTTTACTTACACAGGCGGTACGCTAACCGGTGAAACTATTTTGATTGATAATATAGCAGCAAATACAACTCATAATGGAAGTAGGCTACTGATGTTGGCAGACAATACTTTGCTTATGAGTACCGGCGATGCAGCCAATACGGCTAATCCGCAGAATATGGGCAGTTTAAATGGTAAAATTTTGCGGATCAATCTTGATGGGAGTATTCCGGCTGATAATCCCATTCCGGGGAGCAGTCTTTATAGCTTTGGGCACAGAAATCCGCAGGGACTGATGCTGCATTCCAACGGCAAAGTTTACTCTACAGAACATGGCCCCAATAACAACGATGAATTTCAAATAATTGAAAAGGGCCGAAACTACGGATGGCCCAATGTGGTGGGTTTCTGTGATAATGATATGGCCGGTGAAACTGCTTTTTGCACGGCCAATAATGTGAAGGAACCGTTGGCTTCCTGGAATCCTGCACCTGCGGGAACCTGGGCACCAAGTGATCTGATATGGTATGCTCACCCTTCTATTCCGGAACTTCAAAATTCGTTTTTAGTAGCTTTTTTAAAGACTGAAAAAGTGAGAAGCATTCGCATTGATGCTGCGGGTGAAGCCATTACCTCGCAAACTGATTATTTTGTAAACCAATGGGGCAGACTTAGAGATATTACTACAGGTCCGGATGGCAGCATTTATATTGTGACCAACGTAAATCCATACCGGGTTATTAAAATTCGGGCAACTGGGGTTACGCCGGTTGCGATTAGCAACTTTAAAGCTATTTGTAACCAACAGAAATCTGTACTTACATGGACCACGACAACTGAATTGAATAACAAGCAATTTCTGTTGTATAGCAGCACCGATGGCGTAAAGTATGATCTGGCTGCAACAATTCCTTCCCTTGCTACCGCCGGTAATTCAAATAACAGCCTTGCTTATAGTTATACAGACAATACAAATCTTTCCCGTGCTAATTTTTACAAATTGATAAATGAAGACAAAGATGGTAGAAAAAAGGATTTGGGAATTATTGCCTCAACCTGCAGGACGAATGATCAGCATTTTGCTTTGTTACCCAATCCGGCAAAAGGGCAATCTAAATTACTGATGACTGGCGTTACTACACTGATGGATGTAAAAGTGTACAATTCATTGGGGCAATCTGTTTATCAAAACCGTTCAAATGGAACAGTGGTACTTCCTGTTTCAAAATGGCAGCCCGGTATTTACATTGTTACGGTACTCAATAACAAGGCGGAGATCGTTTACAAAAATAAATTAGTGGTACAATAGGAATCCCTAAAAATACAATTGCCGGTTAGGAAATGAGCTGTAGTCAATGCTACTTTGTCGCTCGCCTCCTTACCGGCAATTTTTATTAAAAAATATGCTTCAATTATACGTTGAACCTGAAATGCATCACATCGCCATCATGCACAATGTATTCTTTTCCTTCAATTCTTAAACGGCCATTCTCACGGCAGGCTGCTTCCGATTTATAGGTGATGAAATCTTCGTAAGCAATT
>Ga0123337_10003502_pt1 | contig 16671 bp, 10 predicted proteins | sample frozenSSSSmetaG_FD_89792 | JGI IMG/M metagenome (GOLD analysis project Ga0123337, IMG submission 89792) | Glacier valley bacterial and archeal communities from Borup Fiord, Nunavut, Canada, to study Microbial Dark Matter (Phase II) -... | ecosystem: Environmental > Aquatic > Freshwater > Ice >... | reverse complement strand
GCGGCGCGTCACCGCAGCTTCGCGCAAGCAGCGGAGGAATTGCATGTCACGCCAGGCGCGGTCAGCCACCAGATCGCCGGACTCGAGGACACGCTCGGCGTCCAGCTGTTCCGGCGCGATGCGCGGGGCGTCGCGCTGACCCCGGCGGCCGAGGCCTGCCTGCCCAGCCTGACGAGCGGCTTCCACGCGTTGCGCGAGTCGATGCGCATCCTGCAGGCCGACCGGCCGGCCGGTGCGCTGACCATCACCATCGCGCCGGCCTTCGCCAGTCGCTGGCTGATGCGGCGCCTGTCGCGCTTCGCCACCGCCCATCCGGATATCGCGTTGCAGCTGTCCACCGGGCTCGGCCTGATCGACGCCGTGCGGTCGGAGGCCTCGTCCAGCCTCGGCGAACGGTCCGATCACGACGCGTCGGCCGACTTCGCGATCCGCTTCGGCCACGGCGTCTATGCCGGCTGCCGTTCGGACAGGTTGTTCGGGGTCGCGATCACGCCGGTGTGCAGCCCCTTGCTGATGTCCGGTGCGCATCCGCTCACGCGGCCGGACGACCTGCGCCACCACCTGCTGCTGCACGACGACGCTGCCTACTTCGACGATCGACGATCCGACTGGCGGGTGTGGCTGACGGCCGCCGGCGTGAGCGGCGTCGAGGCGACGCGCGGTCCGCGGTTCAGCCACTCGGGGCTCGCCCTCGACGCCGCGGTGGACGGGCTCGGGGTGGCGCTCGGCATCTCGCTGCTGGCGGCACACGACGTGGAGGCCGGACGCCTCGTCATGCCGTTCCCGCTCGCGCTGCCGTCGTCGTTCGCGTACTACCTCGTCTATCCCGAGGGCAGCGCCGACCGTCCGCAGCTCGCCGCGTTTCGCACCTGGCTGCTCGACGAGGCGCGGTCGACGGCGTCGTAGCGCAGCCCGCCCGTGGCACGAGGGCAAGCCCGCCGCGAGCGCGCTAGTTCCGTCTCCCGCGCCGTTCCTCGAGCAGCGCGATTAGCGACTTGAGGTCCGCATCGCCGTCCGACTCGGGGATCGACAGCGAGCGGCTGCGCCCGCTCTCCTCGACCGTGATCTCGTAGGTCCGCATGTCGGGAGACGCTCCCTTCTGCACGGCAGGTTCCGGGCGATCGAAGAAACGGCACGCGTCCACGGCCGCGCGCAGGCGTTTCGCCTCCGCGTCCGGCAGGTCGTCGACGTCGATCGTGACCGGGCGGGCCAGGCCGGGGAACACGGCGAAGCCGCCGTCCACGCGGAACGCGATCTTCATGGTGCTCAGCTGCCCGCGTTGACGCCGACCTGCGCCCATGCCGCGAGGACCGCCGCCTTCTCCTTCGGACCGAACAGGTGCGCCGCGTTGATGACGGTGCGCTGCGCGAAATGACGGAAATCCGCGGTCTTCTTGAGCTGCTTGTCGCGCACCGTCTCGTACCAGATGCGGCCCGTCTTCTCCCAGGCGAAGCCGCCGATGGCGATGGCCGCCAGATAGAACGCCTTGTTCGGAATGCCGGAGTTGGTGTGCACGCCGCCGCTGTCGGCCGACGTCTGGACGTAGTCGCGCATGTGCGCGGGCTGGTCGTCCTTGCCGAGCACCGGGTCGTCGAACGCCGTGCCCGGCGCCTTCATCGAACGCAGCGCGACCCCCTTGACGGCGGGCGCCAGGAGGCCGGCGCCGATCAGCCAGTCGGCCTTGTCGGCGGTCTGCTTGAGCTGGTACTGCTTGACCAGCGAGCCGAAGACATCGGAGACCGACTCGTTGAGCGCGCCCGACTGCCCGAGATAGACCAGGTTGACCTCGTCGCCGGTGACGCCGTGGGTCAGCTCGTGCCCGATCACGTCGACCGCGATCGTGAAACGGTTGAAGAGCTCGCCGTCGCCGTCGCCGAAGACCATCTGCTGGCCGTTCCAGAACGCGTTGTCGTACTTGACCTTGTAATGCACGGTGGCGTCGAGATGCAGTCCCTCGTCGTCGATCGAGTTGCGCGAGTACGCCGTCTGGTAGAAGTCGAACGTGGCGCCCAGGCCGTCGTAGGCCTCGTTGACGGCGACGTCCTTCGAGGCGGGCCCGCCTTCGACGCGGACCGCCTTTCCGGGCAGCGACTCGCCGGTTGCCGCGTCGTAGATGGTGCGCTGCTTGACCGGCGGTGACGCGGTCAGCAGCGCCTTGTGCGCGCCGGTCTCCATGAGCTGGTAGGTCGCGCGCATCAGCCGCATGCCGTGGTCGCTCTCGAGCGTCTGCAGCGCCCACTTGCGCTGCTTGGCGGACCCCTTGCTGGCGACGTTGTGCAGCACGTTCGGTGAGAGGATGCAGAAGATCGAATGCCGGTGCGGTTGCGAGCAATGCATGGAAGTCTCCCTGGACTGAACATCGATCGATGGCGTGGACGGCGTCCAGCTGCGGAACGCGCGCCGCCTGCGGCATCTTGGTCCAGTTGCGGACCTGCGCGCAACCGTTCAGTCCTGGTCGATGAAGCCGAGCAGCCCGCTCGAGCGTCGGGTGGTGCGCGCGATCGCATCGACCAGCGCCTCGCGGCCGGACGACACGAGCGTGAAGGCGCTGCGCGCACGCGTGATGCCGGTGTACGCCAGCTCGCGCGTCGTGACCGGGTTGGCGTCGGGCGGCAGCACCAGCACGGTGTGGTCGAACTCGGATCCCTGCGACTTGTGGACCGTCATCGCGAATGCCGTCTCCACGTGCCCCAGACGACCGACGCCAACCGATCGAACCGTCGCGCTGTCCGCGAAGCAGGCCCGCAGGCCCGTATCGCCGGTATTGCCCGGCGAGACGCGCAGCGCGATGCCGATGTCGCCGTTGAAGACGCCGAGGCCGTGATCGTTGCGGGTGACCATCACCGGCCGGCCCTCGTACCACTCGGAGTCGGTCGCCAGCAGCCCGTCGCGGGCCAGGCGTTCGGCGATCGCCCGGTTGAGGCCGGCGACGCCCCACTCGCCGTCGCGCACCGCGCACAGCACGCGGAACGCCTCGAAGGCGCCGAGCACTTCGCGGATCCAGTTCGTGCGATCGGCGTCCGAAGCGGATGCAGGCCGCCGGCGCAGCGCCTCGAGGTAGGGACGGTAGCCGCCCTCGGCACCGGGCCGACCGCGACCCGCGAGATCGACGACCGCCGCCGGCGTGCCCGACAGCGTCCACACGACCGGGCCGTCGGCGTGGGCCGCGAGACGCGTCGCCGCCTCCGCGTCGCCGGCGTTCACGGCACGCGCGAGCGCGGCGATCGCGCTGGTGAAGCGGCGGCTGCGACGCAGCATCACGGTCTGCTGCGCGAGCGGCGGCCCCGACGCGTCGATGCTGTCGTCGGGCACGCGCGATCCGCAGGTCGCTTCGATGTAGCGCACCGTGTCGCGGTCGTAACGCGCCCGATCGGCATCGCGGCACAGCTCGCCGAGCACCGCCCCCGCCTCGACCGACGCGAGCTGGTCCTTGTCGCCGAGCAGCAGCAGGCGCGCGTGCCCCGGCAACGCATCGAGTAGCGCGTCCATCATCTCCACGTGCACCATCGACGCCTCGTCCACGACCACCACGTCGACGTCGAGCGGCGACGCGGCGTCGTGGCGAAAGCGCCGCGTCCCGGGCCGCGCACCCAGCAACCCGTGCAGCGTGCGGGCCGGGCCGATGCGCGCGTGCATGTCGCGCAGCGACAGCGTGTCGCCGATCCGCTGCTGCAGGTCGGCGAGCGCAGCGCCGATCGACTGCTCCAGTCGCGCGGCCGCCTTGCCGGTCGGTGCGGCCAGCGCGATGCGCAGGCCGCCGCGATCCGGCGCGCTCGCGTGCAGCAGCGCCAGGAAGCGCGCGGCCGTGAAGGTCTTGCCGGTGCCCGGTCCACCGGTCACGATCGACCACCGCCCGCGCAAGGCGATGGCGCACGCGACCTTCTGCCAGTCGGGCTCCGCCGGGTCGACGGCGTCGGGGAAGAGCCGGTCGAGCCAGCCGCGCACCGCGCGTTCGTCGACGGGGTCGCGCTGGCCGAGACGGGCCCGCACGTCCGCCGCGACGCGACGTTCGTAGCGCCAGTAACGACGCAGGTAGAGTCGCCCGCCGCTGAGCACCAGCGGTTCGCCGCCGCTATCGTCGCCGCCGGTGTCGATGCCGACCGCTTCGCAACGCGACAGCGCCTCGACCCAGCGCGCCGGGTGCCTCGGCAACATGGACAGCAGCGCATCTAGCCCCGCGAGCGGGGGTCCGCTCCAGCGCAGGCTGCCCGCGGCGTCGGCCAGCAGTTCCTCGACCACCAGGCAGGTATGGCCCTGCCCCTCGAGATGCGCGACCAGCGCCGTCGCGAGCAGCACCACCCCGTCGGCCGACGGCGCGAGATCGGCGACGAAGCGGGCGAGCGTCGCGTCGAGCCGGCGGATCCATCCGTGGTCCGCCCAGTCGGCCAACGCGGCCAGCACGTCGTCGCGCATGAAACCCGCCGACGCGGGATCGTCCCTCATGGCGTCACCGGCGTCGCCCGCCCCAGCGCCGCATCGAGTTCGTCGAGCCAGCCGGCGTGCGCCTCGACGACATAGCAACCCGCCTGCGGCCCCTCGATGCCGCGCAGGAACAGGTACAGCGCGCCGCCGAGATGGCGCGACGGGTCGTAGCGCACCCCGAGGCGCTGGCGCAGCAGGCGATGCAGCGCGAGCAGGTAGATCGCGCCCTGCACGTCGTAGCGATGTTCGGCCATCGACCGTTCGAGCGCATCGCGCGTGTACGCCTCGTCGCCGGGGCCGAGCGCGTTGGACTTCTAGTCGAGCACCCAGTAGCGGCCGTCGACCTCGAAGACCAGGTCGGCGAACCCCATCAGCATGCCGCGCAGCGTGCGGTCCGGCAGCGCCGGACGGTCGCGTCCGCCGAGCAGATGTTCGCGACACAGGCGATCGATCCGTTCGGCGCCGATGCCGTCGCTCGGGAGCCAGAATTCCATCTCGGGAAGGATGCGCGGCAGGTCGTGCAGCGCGGTCGCGATCGGCGGCAGTCGCTTCGCGACGATCTCGCTCATCCATCCGACGACGTCGTTCGCGCGATGACCCCAGCCCTGCCGCTCGCAGCGTCGCACGAGCTGGTCGCGCAGGGCCGCGTCGCGCGCCAGCGCGAAGCGGTGCGACGCCAGCCATTCGAGCTGGTCGTGCAGGAAGTTGCCGGGCAACGCGCCGCGCGGGAAGCGGTGGCGGGCCGCCGGCGACGGCGGTGCGGGTTCTTCGTCGGCTGGACCGGTCAGCACTTCTTCCTCGACGGCGGGGTCGACCATCGCCGCCCCGATCGGCACACGCGACAGATCGCGCACCAAGGCCGAGAAGCTGCCGATGGTCCAGTCGCGTTCGAAGGACGCGGTGTAGATCGGCGGCTCGCGCAGCGGCAAGGGGTGGCGCTGGCCGACCAGCAGCGTCCTCGGCGTCTCGCCGTCGTCGGCCACGATGCCGACCATCGGCAGCGCGTCGTACAGCGCGCGCAGGGCGGGCGCGATGTCGTCGGCCGCGACCTCCTGCTCGCCGCCGACGAGATAGCCGAACGCGCTGTCGGTGAAGCGGCAGCGCGGACTGTTGCCGACGCGCAGCGGCGCGACACCGAGCCACAGCGCGTGTCGCGCCCGCGTCAGGGCCACGTAGAGAAGACGCACCTCTTCCTGACGCTGCTCGCGTTCGAAGGCCGCACGGGCCTCGTCGTCGGGCGCGAACGCGATCAAGAAACGACCGTCGTCGTCCGGCTGCGCGATCACGTCCCCCGCCTTGGGCTCCCGGAACGCGCACACGAACGGCAGGTACACGACCGGATACTCCAGTCCCTTCGCCGCGTGGATCGTCACGACCTTGACGAGGTCCTCGTCGCTCTCGAGGCGCAGGACCTGCGCGTCGTCGCCCCTGGCCGTCTGCCCGACGTGTTCGGCGAGCCAGCGGATCACCGCCTGCTCGCCGTCGAGCTTCGCGCTCGCGGCCTGCAGCAGCTCGGCGAGGTGCAGCACGTTGGTCAGGCGACGTTCGCCGTCGACCTCGCGCATCCAGCGCGCCGGCAGGTCGAAATCGTGGAGCGTGCGACGCAGCATCGGCAGTACGCCCTGGCGCCGCCACTCGACGTGCAGGCTCTTCAACGCGTCGAGACGACGATCGAACAACGCGTCGTCGTGGTCGACGCGCGCGAGGTCGCGCAGCGGCATGCCGATCAGCGTCGTCGCGAATGCGACCCGCGCCCGACGCGAATCCAGCGGTTCGGCCACGGCGCGCAGCCAGTACAGCAGGTCGTGCGCCTCGTCGCTCGCGAACACCGAATCCTGGTCCGACAGGTACGCCGACGGCACGCGACGGCTGCGCAACGCGCGCCGCACGGCCGCGGCCTCGAAACGATCGCGCACGATCACCGTGATGTCGGCCGGCCGGGTGCGACGGAATCCGGTGATGCGGTCGTCGAAGCCGGTCCGGGGATCGCCGAGGGCCGTGACGATGTGCTCCGCACAACGCTCCGCGAGCCGTCTCTGCGCGTCGTCCTTCGACATCAGTTGCGTCTCGAGCGCGAGCGTGAGCGCCAGACGCGGTCCGTGCGCGTCGACGTAACGGTCGCGACGACCGTGCGCGTCGACCGCGGTGAAGGGCAGCGCGTGGTCGCCGTCGCCGCCCCCGAAGCGGAAGGCCCGCGACGGGCGCTCTTCTCCCGCGAGGAAGAACCGGTTGACCGCGGCCACCAGCGCCGTCGCCGAGCGGAAGTTGGTGGCGAGCACGTAGTGCCGATCGCCGACCGCGGTGCGCGCGCGCAGGTAGCTGCGGATGTCCGCGTCGCGAAAGCCGTAGATCGACTGCTTCGGATCGCCGATCAGCAGAAGCGCCGTGTCCCGCTCGTGAGCGGCGGTGCGGTAGAGACGGTCGAAGACGCGGAACTGCAGCGCCGACGTGTCCTGGAACTCGTCGATCAGTGCGGCCGGATACTGCGCGACGACGCGCTCGCGCAGGCGATCTCCGTTCGGTCCGCGCAATGCGGTGTCCAGCCGCTGCAGCATGTCGGTGAAGTTGTACTGGCCGGCAGCGCGCTTGAGTTGATCGAGGCGCGTCGCGACCCGGACCGCGGCGTGGAGGCGGACCGAGTCGGACGGATCGTCGAGGGCGGACAAGGCCTGCAACAGCGCGGGCACCTCGTCGAACACGGACGGGATCGCGTCCGTCCGGCCGGGCTTCAGCGACGCGGCGAGGCCGTCCATCGACAGTCGCGCGCGGCCCGTGTCCGAGAGATCGACTGCGAACAGATGCGGCGAGCACGCCCACGCGTCGAGCGGCTTGAGCCAGCTGTCGACCCAGCGACCCTGGACGAGCTTGCCGTTGAACGGCGAGGGCTTCGCTGCGAACTGCGCGTCGAACCAGGACCGCATCGCGTCGACCCGGTCGCTCCACCCGTTCTTCAGGCGGGTCAGTGCGTCGTGGGACCGTCCCAGCAACGCGGCGAGCGACTCCTCGTCCGCGTCGGGCACGGCGTAGCGGATCAGCCGACGCATATCGCTGCCGAACGCATCGATATCCGTCCAGATCGCGAGCACCGCATCCTGCGCGGCCCGGTCGAGCGGATACACCTCACGACGCCAGTAGTCGCGCACCGCCTCGTCGAGCATCGCGTCGTCGTCGGGCTGCAGTTCCTCGTCGAACAGGCAGCCACTGTCGAACGCATGCTCGCGCAGCACGCGCTGGACCCACGCGTCGATGGTGACGACCGCGGCATCGTCCATGCTCTCGGCCGCGGTCGCGAGGCGCCATCCGGCCTGGTCGCGCGCGGCATCGCCCGGGTATTCCGCGAGCAGCTGCTTGACGAAGCGGTCGTCGGCATCGACCGTGCCTCCACGGAAGCAGCGCGCCACCTGCACGAGCCGCTCGCGGATGCGCTCGACCAGCTCGCGCGTCGCCGCCTTGGTGAAGGTCATCACGAGGATCTGCGGTGGCGCCAGCGGTCTGCCGAAGGCGGACAGCAGGTCGCCGTGGTCGAGCACCAGCCGCACGTAGAGCGCGGCGATCGTCCAGGTCTTGCCAGTGCCCGCGCTCGCCTCGATCAGGCGGCTGCCCCACAGCGGCAGCGCGAGCGCATCGAGACGCTCGCTCATGCGGACGCCTCCAGGTCGGCGGCGGGCACGACGGTGTTCAGGGGCTCGATTCCCACGCGGGCGATCCACGCGTCGATCGGACTGAAGAGTCGCGTCGCGTAGTCCGCGAACCGTCCGTGCCGATCGAGCGCCTCGAAGTCCGGATACACACGATGCAGGCTGAACTCGTCGCCCTCGGCCCGCACGGTCTGCCTGCTGCCGTCGTAGATCTCCCCCGCCTTCTTGCCCTTGACGAAGGCCCAGGCCGTCTTGCTCGCGAACGGCAGCGGCTCCTGCATCCCCTCGTGCCACGCATCGAGCAGATCACCGAGCGCGGTCGTGGCCCCTGCGGGATCCAGCGGCGGGCAGGACAGCATCGCATCGGGCCCGAGCACGATCGCTTCCACGGCATGGCCGCAGGCGCTCGCCAGCAGCACGCGGACCCACGCGAACAGCAGCTTGTCCGCCTGGATCTCGGGACCCTTGCCGACGAGCAGGAACGACGGCGTCGTCGTGATCCACAGCAGACGCAACCCGTCGCTGCGCAAGTCCACGAGCCGGTCCTCGATCGCGACGGAACGCGGGACGATGCGCAGCGACAGGCCGGGGACCTCGTCGGGAAACGCCCGCAGCAGTTCGGCCCGACGCGTCAGCATCGGCTCGAGCGTCGCCGTCATCTCGTCGGCGGCCCGCGTCCCGAGCGTGCCGATGGGCAGCCGTCCGGCGCGGGCGATGCGCTGCAGGCGATCGTCCGCCCCGGCGCCGCGACGACCCGCCGGATCGATCGCGGCGTCGAGCAGCTCGGCCCGCACGCGGTGGCGGTCGAGCCGGTCGGTGCCGAAGGGTTCGTCGTCCGCGACGCCTTCCTCTTCGCGTGGCGCATGCACCGCGAGGCGCGCCGCGAAGAACGCGCGGACCGGATTCTTGAGGAAGCGTTCGAGGTCGATCGCCGCCAGCGCGCGACCGGTCGGCTCGAACGCGGGCATGGCCGTGACTTCGTCGGTCCGCACGGGCGTGACATGCGCCACCCGCCATTCGCGCGCGAAGGTCGTCAGTCCGGTCCCTTCGAAGTAGCGGCGGCTGAACGGCTGGAGCGGATGATCGGTGGTGCGCTCGTCGACGACGTCCGCGCCCGCCCCTTTCCACCCGGCTTGCAGGTAGTCGCGCAATTGTGCGACGAGCACCGACGGCGGCTGCTCGCCGTTGTCGCGCGGGCTGCGGCCGCACCAGCTCACGTACAGCACGCGTCGCGCCGACAGCAGCGCCTCGAGCATCAGGTAGCGGTCGTCGTCGCGCCGCGAGCGGTCGCCCGGTCGCTGCTGGCCCGGCGCGGCCATCAGGTCGAAGTCGTCGCGCTGGCCGCGGCGCGGGAAGTCGCCGTCGTTCATGCCGAGCAGGCAGACGACGTCGAACGGCACCGCGCGCAGCGGCATCAGCGTGCAGAAGGTCACGCCGCCGGCGAGGAAGCGCCGGCTCGCGTCGAGGCCGTCGACACCCGACAGCCAGCCTTCGCGCAGCACCGACAGCGGCACCGGCTCGACGAAGCGGGCCGCGTCGCACGCCTCGAGCCATGCGGACAGTGCCGCCTGCAGCGCCGCGATCGTCAGCCGCTCGCGCTCGTCGACCGGTGCGAAGAAATCGCCGAGCAGGATGCGCACGCGGATCGCCCACTCGCGCGGCGTCGCGTCGCCGCGCGCGACGGACCACCATCGTTCGAGCCGCGACAGCAGGTGGTCGAGCGACCCGACGACCTCCGCATCGAGTCCGCCGATCTCGTCGTACGGTTCGATGCCCGCGAACGGCGACCCCGCCCCCGACGCGTAGCCGAGCACCATGCGCCGCAGTCCGAACAGCCAGCTGTTCTGCTCACCCGCCGCCCCCAGCCCGAGCTGCGCGCGATGCGCTTCGTGCAGGCCCCAGCGCACGCCGGACCCTTCGAGCCAGCCGAACAGTCCGGGGAGCGCGTCGGCGTCGATGCCGAAGCGCGCCGCGACGGCGGGCACGTCGAGCAGGTCGCGGATCTCCTGCAGGCGCACGCGCTGGTCGCCGATGCGCAGCAGCCATTCGAGCGCGACCGCGAGCGGATTGCTGCCGCGGCTGCGCAGGTCGGCGATGTCGAAGGGGATGTCGCGCGCGTCGTGGCGGGGATGCTGGCCGAAGACGGCGCGGATCGACGGCGCGAAGGTCTCGATGTCGGGGACCATCACGACCACGTTGCGCGGGCCGGACAAGCGCCCGCTGCGATCCGCGAACAGTGCGAGCAGCTGGTCGTGGAGGATCTCCACCTCGCGCTGCACGCCGTGGGCGACGTGGAACACGATGGACCGGTCGGCCGGATCGACGACCGCGTTCGCGTGCTCGGACAACGGCACGAGGTCGCGGATGTTCGCCTGGACCTGTTCGAGCAGGGTCGTCCCCGGGCCGTCGTCGAACAGGTCCGCGCGCGGCAGCGCGAAGCGGCGCTGGGACTCGGCGACATCGTCGTAGGCGTCGAGCTGGCGCATGAAGTCCCGCCCCTGGCGACCCCACGCAGCCAGCAGCGGGTGGGCATGCAGGTGCATGGTGTCCAGCGGCGCCATCGACAGGTCCGTCGCGGCGCGCGACGGGAGGCGGTGGCGCAACGCACGCAGCGCCTCGCGGCCGTCGATGATGTCGGCCCAGTGGTAGCGACAGGGATTCGGGACCGCGACGACGACCTGCACGCGCGACGACAGCGCGGCCAGCGCCTCGAGCGTCTGCGCCGGGATGTGCGCGGCGCCGAACAGCACAACGCGGCGCGGCAGCGGCTCCGCCGACGGCGTGCCGGCCTGCAGCGCGTCGACGAACGCACGGTGCACGTGCGGGCGCGTCGACGCGCGCTCGTCGCGCGACAGCTCGCCGAGGATCGCTTTCCAGAGCTCCATCTGCCAGCGCTGGTCGTCGGCCAGCGGCAGCTCCGGCGCGAGGGCCGCCGGCAGCACGGGCCGCCCGCGCTCCCACGCGACGAGCCAGTCGGCGCGATAGACCTGGTACTGGTCGTAGAGGTCGGCGAGGTGGCGCGCGAGCTGCAGGCGGCGGGGGAGGTCGCCGCCGGCCAGGAAGGACGCGACCGGCGCGAACCCGGGCCGGTCGAGCAGCACCGGCAGCAGGCGCATCACGCGCCAGGTCAGCGCCTCGCGCTCGAGGACCGACTGCGGCGTCACGCGAGCGCGACCGAGCACCTGCCGATACGCGCGCCACAGAAAGCGTCCGGGCAGCTCGACGCGCGTGGCCGCGCAGATGCCGGCCGCCTCGGCCAGGGACATCTTCAGCCACTCCGCCGCACCGTTGCTCTGCACGAGGAATTGCTCCTCCTCGAGCGGCGCGAGCGGCTGCCGTGCGAGCCAGTCGAACACGGCGTCGCGCAGCAGCTCGAGACGATTGCCGTGCAGGACGATGAGGCCGGGTTCGATCGTGGGGATCATCGGGGGACTGGAGGCAGCGCGGCAGGCGTGCCGGCAGACAGGCGGGCGGTCGGGAAACGGAGACGAGGGACCAGAGGCTAAAGCACGCGCCGCGGAACCGGAAATGGCCCGGGCGGCAGGCGCGCGGCGACCGTGACAAGATCGCACCCTGCCGATCGCAGGCGCCCCATCGACCCTCGCAGGACATCCCGTGACTCCCTCCGCCCCGCAGATCGCGGCACGACGCCGCACCTTCCGCACACTCCACGAGCGCGGCTGCTTCGTCATTCCCAACCCCTGGGACACGGGCAGCGCGCGCTACCTTGAGGGGCTCGGGTTCAAGGCGCTGGCGACGACGAGTTCCGGCTACGCGTGGTCGACGGGCCGTCCCGACGGCGGCCAGACGCGCGATGCCGTCCTCGCCCACCTGCGCGACATCGTCGCCGCCACCGAACTGCCGGTGAACGCGGATTTCGAGAGCGGCTACGGGAGCGATGCGGCCGGGGTTGCCGAGAGCGTGCGCCTGGCCGTCGAGACCGGCGTCGCCGGACTGTCGATCGAGGATGCGACCGGCGTGGCGGCCGACCCGCTGCATCCGGTCGACGTCGCCGTGGCGCGCATCCGTGCCGCGCGCGACGCGATCGATGCGGCCGGCGGCGACACGCTGCTGATCGGACGCGCGGAGAACTTCCTCGTCGGCCGCGCCGACCTCGACGACACCATCGCACGCCTGAAGGCGTACGCGGCCGCCGGCGCCGACTGCCTGTACGCGCCGGGCATCCGCACCCGCGAACAGATCGCCGAGGTGGTCGCGGCGGTCGCACCGAAGCCGGTGAACCTGCTGGTCGGGTCGGTCAGCGACTTCTCGGTGCGCGACATCGCGGCGCTGGGCGTGCGCCGCATCAGCGTCGGCGGAGCGCTCGCGCGCGCCGCCTGGGGCGGGTTCCTGCGCGCGGCCCGCACGCTGGCCGCGCAGGAACGCTTCGACGGCTTCGCGGACGCGGCGTCGGGGGCCGAACTGAACGCCTTCTTCCGCGACGATCGCTAGGGTGGAGGCCACCAGCGACGGAGCTGGGGTCGGCGAGCGGGGCACGCGGGGCAGCTGCGATTCGGCGGCGCTCGGTGTAAACCCGCGTAGACGTCGCTGGACGACGCGTCGATAGTTGACCGGTCGTCTAGTGCGAATCGATCGTCATGCGCGTTCCTCCCAGCTCTCCTCGCTCCACGTCGAATCCCGCCGCGCGCTGCGGTGTCGTCACGCGACACTCGGCGCTATGACACGTGCCCTCTCCTCGGCCCTGCTGCGGGCATGCGCGCTCCACGGACCGTCCATCGCCCTGTCGGGTTCCGGACAGTCGATCACCTTCGACGCGTTCGCGGATGCCGCAAGGTCGGTCGAACGGGCGCTGCGGTCCGGCGGGCTTCGGCCCGACGAACCGGTTGTGCTCGACGTCTCCAACGATCCGCGCGACCTCGTGGCGCTGCTGGGCATCTGGCTGGCCGACGGTGTCGCCATTCCCGTGCATCGCAACACACCCGCCGCCATCTCGCAGCGCCTGATCGACCGCACGCAGGCCCGCTTCCGGGTGCAGGCAGCGGAATCGCCGTCTGTCCTGAAGATCGCCGTCGAGGCGCCGCCGATCCGGCCGCTTCTCGAAGACGCCGCGTTCGTGATCTTCACGTCCGGCTCGACGGGCGAACCCAAGGGCGTGGTGATGGGTCAGCAAGCCTTCCACGACAAGCTGCAGCAGATCGACGGCTTGCTCGACTTCGGACCCGGCGAACGCACTTTGCTCGTGCTCAACATCACGTTCAGCTTCGGACTCTGGGTCAGCCTGCTCACGCTGCTGCGCGGCGGGACCCTGTTCATGCACGAGAAGTTCGACCCGCGCGCGTTCTGCAACACGCTCGTCGACCAGCGCATTACGCGGGTCGGCATGGTGCCGACCATGATGCGGGTGCTGTTCGCCGATCCCGCGCTGGCCTCGCCCATCGATCGCGTCGTCGCATGCGGCTGCCTCGCACAGATCCTGATCGGCGGCGAGTCGCTCGGCCGCTCCCTGGCGGACACGATCCGTGCACGCTTCGAGACGACCCGACTCGTCGACATCTACGGCCTCACCGAAACGGCGACCTGCGACTTCTTCGCGTTCCCGGCGGACTATGCGGCCCATCCCGGTTGCATCGGGCGGCCTGCGCCCGGCATCGCCTACCGCATCGCGAACGACGATCGCGCGGCGACCGATGGTGACGTCGGCGAACTGCAGATCGCGACGCCCTACGCGATGCGCGGCTACCTCGACGCCCCCGACCTGACGGCCGGGGCCTTCAGCGGCCGATGGTTTCGCACCGGCGACCTTGCTCGCGTGGTGGACGGCGGTCTCGTCGAGCTGATGGGCCGTCGCAAGGAGGTCATCAGCCGGGGGGGCAACAAGGTCACGCCGGTCGAGATCGAGCAGGCCCTGTGCGCGCATCCCGACGTGGCGGCAGCGATGGCCGTCGGCGTCGTCGACCCGCTCCTCGGCGAGCGCATCCACATGCTGCTGGTGCCGCGCAGCGGCACGACGCTCGACCTCGCCGCGATCCAGGACTTCCTCGCGACGCGTCTCGAACGTTACAAGCATCCCGACCGCTATTACCTGGCCGACGCGCTGCCCACGGGCCGCACGGGCAAGGCCGATCGCGGACAACTGCGCACGATGATCGCCGACCGCCTCGTCGCACCGCTCGAACCGCGGCATTCCGAAAGCACGCCATGACCGACTTCACGACCCTGCTCTACACCTGCGATCGCCATGTCGCGCACCTCGTACTGAACCGCCCAGGGCGCCTCAATGCGCTCGATAAAGCCACGCTCGGCGAGATCAACCGGGCGCTGGACGAAGCGGAGGCCGACGCCGACGTGCGCGTGATCGTGGTCAGCGGTGCGGGCCGCGCGTTCTCGTCCGGCTTCGACCTCAAGGCGCAGATGGAACAGCGCCCCGAAGGCGCCGGGGTCTGGCGCGAGATCCTCGACCTCGACTTCGATACCACCATGCGCTTCTGGAACAGCCCGAAGCCCACCATCGCGGCCGTCCACGGCGCCTGCCTGGCCGGCGCGTTCGAACTCGCGATGGCGTGCGACATCACGATCGCGGCGGAAGACGCGGTGTTCGGGGAGCCTGAGCTCAAGTTCGGAGCCGGCATCGTGACGATGCTGCTGCCGTGGATGACCAGCCCGAAGCAGGCGAAGCGGATCATCCTGAGCGCCGACGACCGCATCCTGGCGCGGGACGCGCTGTCGATGGGGCTCGTCAGCCGCGTCGTCGCGACCGGCACGCATGTCGACGAAGCGCTGCGCACCGCGCGCGGCATCGCGCTGATGGATCCGGTGCTCGTCGCCGAGACCAAGAAGGCGCTGAACCGGACCTACGAGATTCAGGGCATGCCCACCGCTCTGAAAGTCGCGCTCGACATCGATCACACGATCGAGTCGCACGGGTCGCCGGACAAGCGGGCCTTCATGGACGTCGCGCGCGAGCGCGGGATGCGCGAGGCGATCGCGTGGCGCGACGCGCGCTACGCCAAGGCGCAGGCCTGAACGCAGGTCCATGCGCCGTCCGATCGTCCTCATCGTCCTCGCGCAGCTCTGCGGGACCTCGCTATGGTTCAGCGCCAACAGTGCGGCCGACGACCTGCGCCGGCTGTGGGGGCTGGACAGCGGCGACATCGGCTGGCTGACGAACGCGGTCCAGGGCGGATTCATCGCCGGCACCCTGGTGTTCGCGCTGACCGGCTTGGCGGACCGCTACCCGGCGAGCCGCATCTTCGCGCTGTGTAGCTTGCTCGGTGCCGCGTTCAATGCCGGCTTCGCGCTGTTCGCGACCGGTCTCGTCTCGGCGATGTGGTTCCGCTTCGCGGTCGGGCTGTCGCTCGCCGGCATCTATCCACTCGGGATGAAGCTGATCGTCAGCTGGGATCCGGAACGGGCGGGCCAGAGCCTCGGCCTGCTGGTCGGCATGCTGACGCTCGGGACGGCCCTGCCGCACGGGATCCGCATGGTCGGGGGCGCGATCTCGTGGCAGGCAGTGATCCTCGCGTCGTCGGTGCTGGCGTTGATCGGGGCCGGAACCATCGGGCTGCTCGGCGACGGCCCGCACCTGCGAGGCAAGCCGCGCGTCGAGGGCGGGGCGCACCCCCACGTGCTGAGCGCCTTCCGCGTGCCGGACTTCCGCGCATCGGCGTTCGGCTATTTCGGCCACATGTGGGAGCTGTACGCCTTCTGGACCCTCGTGCCGCTGCTGTTGCTGTCGGTGCTCCCCGACGCCGCCCACGCGCCGGCCCGCGTCTCGGGGTGGGCTTTCCTGATCATCGCGATGGGCACGATCGGCTGCATCGGCGGCGGCATCCTGAGTCGTCGGCTCGGGAGCGCCCGCGTGGCCTGGTTCGCGCTGGGCACGTCGGGGCTGATCTGCCTCGTCTATCCGTTCGCCGACGCCTTGCCGGTACCGTTCAGGCTGGCGCTTCTCCTCGTCTGGGGCTTCGCCGTGGTGGCCGACTCGCCGCAGTTCTCCGCGCTCTCGGTGAAGGCCTGTCCGACCGAACTCGTCGGCAGCGCCCTCACGATCCAGAACAGCATCGGCTTCCTCCTCACGACGTTCTCGATCCTGATCGCCACGACCGTCGTGCCTGCGCTCGGCAGCAAGGTCGCGTGGCTGCTGCTGCCCGGACCGATCGTCGGACTCTTCTTCATGCGCCGCCTGGTGCGGCGTTGACCTCCCGCGAGGACCATGGACCATGACACGCCCTCTCGACCGAACCCCCTCCCGGGCCGCCGACAAGCGCCAGACGCTGGTCAACATCGGGACGGCCCTCTTCACGCAGAAGGGCTTCGGCAGCACCGGGCTCGACGAAATCGTGCAGGCCGCCGACGTCCCCAAGGGATCGTTCTATTACTACTTCGAGAGCAAGGACATCTTTGCCCACGCGGTGATCCGCAACTACGCCGCCTATTTCGCGAAGAAGCTCGACCGCACGCTGAACGACGCGACGCTCTCGCCGCTCGCCCGCCTGCGGGCTTTCACGGCAGATGCCACCGACGGCGTGATGCGCTTCGAGTTCAAGCGCGGCTGCCTGGTCGGCAATCTCGGCCAGGAGATGGCGAGCCTCGAGGAGGCCTTCCGCATCCTGCTGCTCGCGGTCCTGAGCGACTGGCGCGAGCGCTTCCG
>Ga0123337_10003501_pt1 | contig 16671 bp, 13 predicted proteins | sample frozenSSSSmetaG_FD_89792 | JGI IMG/M metagenome (GOLD analysis project Ga0123337, IMG submission 89792) | Glacier valley bacterial and archeal communities from Borup Fiord, Nunavut, Canada, to study Microbial Dark Matter (Phase II) -... | ecosystem: Environmental > Aquatic > Freshwater > Ice >... | reverse complement strand
TACAATCTAGGATATCAGCGATACATTTCTGAGGAATTTGAAATTTCCGATAACGGCGGATCACAATTGATGTACAGTCTTATGGGAGTATCCGCTACGATTGTTGAATCAACCGCTATGGGCAGCGACAGCTTCACCACAGCTGCATTTCCCGTACGACATCAGATAAGCGAGGAACTGCTCGATGAGTTAAAAGTGATTGATAACCCACAGGCTCTGTCGCTCGCCTATCTTGTGGATGAGGAGGTTCTGGAATACTCAACATATGATACACTGCAGAATCCGTTTAAGGCGGCCGACCAACTGCTGTCAGCTATGGTGGGCGTTGACGGGCATACATATGAAGAGATTCCTTTTGCAGAAGAATATTCCAATCTTCAGATTAGCGCTGAATCTTCTGATTTTACGATGTATCAGGCAGCGGATCTTGATAAAGAGGCATCGGTCTCCCTGGTGTTCCAGGGAAAAGGCGAGAATACGCCTCTGTATATGAATCTGGGTTATGGGATTGTTGCTCAGAGTGAAATTTACACCGAAATGTCTGTCAAAATTCATGTCGGACAGGAAGAGCAGGTACTTAAATATCCTGACCCGACAGATCTTCCTTTTGTACTTTCTCTGGGTGCTTATCCGGAAGGTGAAGCGGTTACTGTTGTTCTGAATTTTACAGGCATGGATCTGTACGTCTTTTATCTTCGTATTATTTCTCAGGATTCGAAGGTCGTTGCAGACGCCCTGGCGCCTCTCTATGAGAATCAGGCTGATATGACATGGACTTCCTCGAGTTCGATCAGAATTACGGAGACGGCGGATAAGAGCGGAGTGCTTTTTGTAACGGTTCCCTATGATGACGGTTGGCGCGCGCTAGTTAACGGCGAACCGGCCGAATTGCTCATCGCTGCCGATGCTTTTATCGGTATTCAGCTTGATGAGGGTGAGAATATAATAGAAATGAGTTTCTTCCCTGCAGGTCTTAAGACGGGGATATATGTAAGCCTTGGCTGTCTGGCAGCAGCGGTTATACAGCTTGCTGTTCTTAGCAGAAGAAAAAAGTCCAAGCCCCCCGTAAGCCCCGGTAAGCCTCCGTTAAACGCTGAGTAAGTCTCATATATGATTTCTGGCTGACACGATATAAAAAATGCACAAAGGGGGTGACATAAATTTCAGTCAACCCCTTTGTACAAGAAGATCAAGAATGCGCAGGAGTTCCTTGGAACTCGTTATCGGCCTGTGCAGCGTGCCTGCCGCCGGCATTACCCGGGACATATCAGAAAAAAAATCACGCGTTGAAACTATCTATATTTTATAACAGGAATGCACACGATTTTCAATTGGACATGCTCAATACATGCTCAATACATGCTGCATACACAAAATTTTGCGCTGCGTTTACAATTCGTTCATGTTGTGGCGGTGAAAAATCGGCGCAGCGACCGTTTTCTGCTCTTTTTTCCATTGCCGGAAAAGGAATGAGCCGGACATCGGGAACGTTTTTCCTGTGCGGCATCTGCCTTATCCTATGTTTCAAATTGTGGCACTCTTTCTAAGCAAGCAGGCATCGAAGGACGTAGATTCCGCTTTCTGCTCAATTCTTCGGACAAAACTGCTCTTCAATGTTATAATATACAAAGAAAAATAAACTGTAAAAAGCAATCATCTCTAAGGTTTGTTTGTTGCAATAACAATCAAAGGGCAAGAAATGATTTGATAATTTTACCAGACAGCGGCGCGACGCCCAAAGGAGTCTATTATGGAAAAAGTAATTTTGAAAGCACAGTTAAGAACAGACAGCCCTAAAAAAGTGAGACTGGAAGGTTTTATTCCCGGGGTACTTAATCAGTCAGATCTGACATCAACGTCCGTACAGTTTGAGAAGACGGCACTGAACAAAATTATCTCCCTGCACGGAAGCAACGCAAAAATATATGTTGAACTCGGCAAAGATGAGAAGTTCGGTTTCATCAAAGAAATCCAGAAGAATCCGCTGGACAGAAAGATCATTCATGTAGCTATTCAGCTGGTCTCCAAGGATCAGGAAATTAAAATGCAGATTCCCATCGTTTTCCACGGCCGCGAGGAACTTGAGCACAAGCTTCTGCTGCTGCAGGTGATGAAATCAGAGATTGAAGTAACTGGAAAGACAGCTAATTTGCCTGATTCTGTAATTGTTGACGTCTCTAAGATGGAAGCCGGAGATACTGTCACTGCATCTCTTATGAATCTTCCCAAAGAAGTCAAAGTACATGATGCGGATAATGAGATTTACGCCGTTGTTAAGATTACGAAGGAAGTAATTGAAGAAGAGCCTATAGTTGGCGAAGTGGAGGCTGCTGCGACCGCTGCTGCCGCTGCCGCCGCAGTAGTAACTCCTGCCTGACAGCAAGTATAAGTAATAGTTTGTCTATCTTTTAAGAAGAACTTCCGCAGTTGTGGCAGCACATCTGCAGAAGTTCTTTTTCATTTCAATTATGTTTGTTTTCGTGTTATAATAAAAACACTCAAAATAATCCGTTCAGGAAACAAATATTTTGTGTTTTGGAGGAAGAAATGATGAAAAGATTTTTAGCTCTCGCACTGGTTCTGGTTATGTCATTAAGTCTGGCTGCTTGCGGTGGTACTGCCACAGAGACAACAAAAGCTGAAGCAACAGCGGCTGCAACAACAACTGAGGCTGAAGCAACGGAAGCCGAAACTTCTGCAGCAACGACTGAAGCTACCACAGGAATGTATGAACTTGCCCTTATCACTGACGTAGGAAACATCGACGATAAGTCCTTTAACGAAGGCGCATGGAACGGCGTTAAGAATTACGCGGAAGCAAACGGTATTGCATATGCTTACTATCGTCCGAGCGAAGATTCGACGGCTGCCCGTGAAGAGACAATCGGAACAGCAATCGACAAGGGTGCCAAGATAGTAGTATGCCCTGGTTACCTGTTTGAAGAAGCCATCTACAATGTGCAGGACAAGTACCCGGAAGTCCAGTTCCTGCTCCTTGACGGCCAGCCTCACACAGCTGACTATGCAACCTACAAGACAGCGTCCAATGTTCACTGCATCCTGTATCAGGAAGAGCAGGCTGGTTACCTTGCCGGCTATGCTGCTGTAATGGATGGTTATACTAAGCTCGGGTTCTTAGGCGGCATGGCTGTTCCGGCTGTTGTCCGTTATGGTTACGGATTTGTTCAGGGCGCTGAAGCTGCTGCTGCAGAGCTTGGACTTAAAGCCGGCGACGTTGAGATCAAGTACTGGTATTGCGGCGGGTTCGGACCTACCGATGATATTAAGACCAAGATGTCCGGTTGGTACACAGAAGGAACAGAAGTAGTCTTTGCCTGCGGCGGTGGAATCTACTTAAGCGCAGTCGCTGCTGCTGAAGCAGCCGGCGCCAAAGTTATCGGCGTTGACGTTGATCAGTCTGCCCAGTCTGACCTGATCATCACATCCGCTATGAAAGAACTGACCAAGTCAGTTGACCTTGCTCTTACTGCCATCTATGCCAACAACGGAACATGGCCGGCTGATTATGCAGGACAGACTGCTACACTCGGCGCTGCTCAAGAGTGCGTCGGACTGCCTACAGCTGATACTTCCTGGAAATTCACCACATTTACAGTTGCCCAGTATGAAGCCGTCTTTGCAAAACTGGTTGATGGAAGCCTTGTTGTTTCCAACGACACCGAAACGGCTCCTGCAGTAACGATTTGTACAGTTGATTATCAGAGCTGATAGCAACTGATCATGCATGAATTGACGAAAAGGGCTAGACATTGTGTCTAGCCTTTTTCTCAAAGCGGGGAGTGACAAATGGGCGAATATGTAGTTGAAATGCTTAATATCACAAAGATATTTCCGGGAATCAAAGCAAATGACGACATCACACTTCAGCTAAAAAAGGGTGAAGTACATGCGCTTTTAGGTGAAAACGGAGCAGGTAAGAGCACGCTGATGAGTGTGCTTTTCGGACTTTATCAACCGGAAAGCGGTACAATAAAGATTAATGGGGAGACAGTTAAGATCAACAATCCCAATGACGCCAATTCCCTTAACATAGGAATGGTTCATCAGCACTTTAAGCTGGTCGAAGTCTTTTCAGTTCTTGACAATATTATTCTGGGCGTTGAGCCGAATACCGCCGGTGTTTTAAAAAGAAAAGAAGCGAGGGAAAAGATCGTCGCACTTAGTAAGAGATATGGACTGAGTGTTGATCCTGACGCCCTTGTTGAAGATATCTCGGTCGGTATGCAGCAGCGTGTTGAAATCCTGAAGATGCTTTATAAGAATAATGAAATTCTTATTTTTGATGAACCGACAGCTGTTCTTACACCGCAGGAAATCAAGGAACTGATGGATATTATGCGCGGTCTGACGGCAGAAGGTAAATCCATTCTTTTCATAACACATAAGCTTAATGAGATTATTGAAGTTGCAGATCGCTGTACGGTTCTTCGCAAGGGCAAGTATATGGGAACTGTTACTGTAGCTGATACAACAAAGGAAGAACTTTCCCGCATGATGGTCGGAAGAGATGTTCATTTTACCGTTGAGAAGAAGGATATCCCGCTCGGAAAAGTAGTTCTTCAGGCAGAAAATGTTACCGTCGCTTCCAAAAGACATAAGAATAATGCTGTTAAGAATATTTCCTTCAGCGTGCGCGCAGGGGAAATCCTCTGTCTGGCCGGTATTGAAGGCAACGGACAAAGCGAACTGGTCTATGCCCTGACAGGAATTGAGAAGGTAAGCAGCGGCAAACTGACGCTTAACGGGACGGACATTACCAAGGCTAGTATTCGCAGGCGTTCGAGGCTCGGGATGAGCCATATCCCCGAAGACAGACATAAATACGGCTTGATACTGGAGTATTCACTTGCCAATAATCTGGTTCTTCAGCGTTATTGGGAACCGGAATTCCAGAAGTCCGGATTTATCAACGAAGCGAAGGTCTTAAGTTATGCTAATAAGCTGATCGCACAATATGATGTCAGAAGCGGGCAGGGTGCCCATACAATCGTCCGAAGCATGTCCGGAGGCAATCAGCAGAAGGCGATTATTGCACGCGAGATCGATAAGCACCCCGAACTTCTCGTTGCTATTCAGCCAACGAGAGGCCTGGATATAGGTGCTATCGAATATATTCACGCGCAGCTTGTCGCACAGCGCGACTCAGGCAAAGCGGTTCTTTTAGTGTCTCTCGAGCTGGACGAAGTCATGAATGTATCCGACAGGATTCTGGTCATGTATGAAGGCGAGATCGTCGGAGAGTTCAATCCCCGTGAGACAACCGTGGAGCAGATCGGACTGTATATGGCAGGGGCTAAAAGAGATACGCCGGCCTCCGGAAATAAGACGGAAACAGATTCTAAGAAGCAGAGATTGGAGTGAAGAAAGTCATGATGACCAAATTTAAAAAAATCGTTCAGTCACCTGGATTTTCAAGCTTTTTAGCTTCCGTCGCGTCTATTGGAATCGGCTTGATTTTCGGCTATCTTATCCTTGCTGTAATTAATCCATCCATGTCACTTTATGGTCTGGGAAAAATCCTTTTTGCCGGAGCAAGTGATGCGGAGAGGATCTCAAAAGTACTTTACCAGGCGGCACCTCTTCTTATGACAGGTCTTGCGGTCGGTTTTGCATTCAAGACCGGACTCTTTAATATCGGTGCCACAGGACAGTACACAATGGGTGCGTTTTTTGCGCTGTATGCAGGAATCATCTTAAAAATGCCATGGTGGGCGGCCCTTCTGGCAGCTATGGTCGGCGGCGCGATCTGGGGGGCTATTCCAGGTATCTGCAAAGCTCTCTTCAATGTCAACGAAGTTATTACGGCCATCATGTTCAACTGGATCGGGTTGTTTGCCGTTAATCTGTCGCTTCTGAATATTCCCAAAATTCTCGACAAGGTTTCTGCCAACCGTACCGTGAACCTGGCCGTGGCCAATAAGTCCGCCATTATTCCCAAAGCCGGACTTGATACGCTGTTCGGGTCAAGCTACATGAATATCAGCATTCTGATTACGGCCGGCATAGCCATTGTGATTTACATTGTACTCAATAAGACTACATTCGGCTATGAGTTGAAAGCCTGCGGTCTCAACCGCAATGCCAGCATATACGCCGGAATCAACGCCAAGCGTAATATCATTCTTTCCATGGTTATTTCCGGAGGGCTTGCCGGTATTGGCGGCGGTATTTATTACTTGAGCGGTACCGCTCAGTTCCTGGTTGTAAAGTCACTTCTTGCCATGGGCTTTAACGGAATCCCGGTAGCCCTTCTGGCTACCTCCAATCCGGTCGGTACTATTTTCAGTTCACTGTTCGTATCGTATATCCAGGTGGGCGGCGAGGCAATGCAGCCTCAGTTCAGTCCGGAGATTATTAATATAATTATTTCGGTCATCATCTATCTGAGTGCCTTCTCCATGTTGCTGAAGGGTTTGATCAACAGGCTGCTGACCCGCCAAAATTCAAAACGGGAGAAAGAAATGGAGCTGAAAGCTTCCTCTGTAATTGACGACTCGAAGAGCATCCAGCCGGAGGCTGCAAATGCGAATCATTCTGAAAGTGAGGACGTAAATAAATGATTATTTTTGCGGATATCATGAACGCAACCATCATTTTTGCGATACCGCTTCTGGTTGTTGCCCTTGGCGGTATGTTCAGCGAACGAAGCGGAACGATCAACATTGCACTTGAAGGTATTATGATTGTCGGAGCGCTGTTCAGCTGCCTGTATCTCAACTCTGTCAGCAAATCAGGCTGGGGGGCGGATCATCCGCTTCTGGCGATGCTGTTTGCGATTCTGATCGCAGGCTTTTCCGGTATTATCTTCTCTCTGTTTCTGGCGCTGGCGTCCGTCAGCCTGAAAGCGGATCAGACGATCGGCGGTACAGCCCTCAATATGTTTGCACCGGCGTTTGCCATTGTCCTGACCTGGGCTATACAGGGACAGGGACAGACCACAATCGAGATTCCGACATGGGTCCGTATCACACAGCAGTCGCTCGGACTTACGCCGAGTGCCACTCCGAATTTTATGGAGACGTTTATTTTCAAGAACCTGTTCCTGACGACTCCGGTGGTGCTCCTTTTTCTTGCGATAACGGTCTTTGTCATCTATAAGACCAGGTTTGGCCTGCGGCTTCGCGCCTGCGGCGAGCACCCGCAGGCAGCTGATTCTGTCGGAATTAACGTGTACCGCCTTCGCTATACAGGCGTTGGGATATCCGGATTCTTAGGCGGCATAGGCGGCCTTGCCTTCACAATCGCAGCGGGATCAGGATTTCAGTCAACCGTTGCAGGTTATGGATTCTTTGCACTTGCTGTTATGATCTTTGGTAACTGGAAGCCTGTAAGAATATTCGGCGCAGCCCTTTTCTTCGCGCTCTTCAAGGTAATCGGATCTTACACAGGAAGCATTTCTTTCCTTCCCCGTTTTGAAGGCGTGAAAAGCGCAGATTACATATACCAGATGCTGCCCTACATCGTGACGATGATTGTGCTTATATTCACCTCCAAGAAATCGCGCGCACCCAAGGCTGAAGGTATCCCCTATGATAAGGGAACAAGATAAATTTACGATCGGAGATACTGCATGCCTCTTAACGTCGTCCTTTTTGAGCCGGAGATACCTCAGAATACGGGAAACATCATCCGTACTTGTGTGGCAACGAATGCCAAACTGCATTTGATTGAGCCTATGGGTTTTGATCTGCACAAGAAGAATCTGAAGCGTTCGACGACGAATCACCTGGAGTTCGTGGACTATGCGGTGTATCCCAATTTTGAGGACTTTGAAGCAAAGAACGAGGGTCAATATTTTTATCTGACCCGGTATGGGAAAAAACCTCATACCGGGTTCGATTTTTCATCTGTTACAGACAATATTTATATGATTTTCGGGAAAGAGAGCACAGGGATTCCATACGATCGATTGAAAAATCATCTGGATCGCTGCTTCCGCATTCCCATGACGGACAAGGCCAGGAGTCTGAACTTGTCGAATTGCGTGAGTATCGTGGTCTATGAAGTGATGCGCCAGCAGAACTATCCGGGACTCTTTCTTCACGAAGTACAAAAGGGCGAGGATTTCCTGGAGTCGTACGACGTATAATTCGACTTAAATTTGGCCTAAAATTCGATGTATAGTTCGATGTAAAATTTGGCCTATATACAACTTATATTACGACATGTAAGTGGATACAAATCTGCACAGCTCTTTATGGTTCATCAGACGGATTATCTGAAAGACTGGAAGCGGTGTCTTCTTCCGACCAGCCGTATTTGCCTCTCAATTCGACAAATCGTACATATTCAATAGACTGTATCCGGATTTCGCCGCCCGGTTTTCTGGTGACTTTCAGTAATTCCTGGACGCCTCGCGGACCCATCGGAAGGATCATGATTCCGCCTTCGGCAAGCTGTCCTACAAGTTCTTCAGGCATTCTTTGGGCTGCTGCGGTCACGATAATTCTGTCATAGGGCGCATACTGCGGCCAGCCAATGCTCCCGTCACCGACGGAATAGGAAATATTCGTAATCCCGAGTGCATCCAGTTTCTTTCTGGCGCTTTGGGCAAGTTCCGGTATCCGTTCAATGGTATAGACATGCTGCGAAAAGCGGGCAAGAATTGCAGTCTGATATCCGGAGCCCGTACCGATTTCCAGAACACTTTTTGTGTTGTCCGGAGACAGAAGTTGTGTCATCTCCACAACAAGACTTGGTTGGGAAATGGTCTGGCCATACCCGATTGGCAGAGGTTGGTTCATGTGGGCCAACGCCTTATTTTCATTGTCGATAAAGTAGGAACGATCCAGACTTGCGGCAAAATCAATTATTTCCTGACTGATCATTGGGATTCACATTCCTTCAAGGGTCCGGTACTTCCGGCGGGAAGTATTGCCGAAGTAAGCATAATACTATACTATAATTCTATCACAAAAAAACGGAAGATTATGAAGTTCGTCTGGCCAGACAGCGGAGAACAATATGAAAAGATGCAGGGTTATTTCTGTTATAGCAGCAATGCTCTTGTCAGTCGTTTTGAGCAGCTGCGCAAATGGGTCCCGCGACAGATTGGGATCAGATGCCTCTGGTTTTTTCGCGCCTATGGAGACGACTGCAGCTGAACAGGAACCAATCCTGATTTCAGGAAGCGATACAGCAAACAGTACTTCAGACGGTTCTTCAGGCGAACCTTCAGACGATCCTTCAGGTGATGCTTCAAACGAATCCTCCGTCGGTCCCACTGCCGCACCTGAAGAGGAGGGAACTCTTCTTGGAAGCGGTTCGGAAGACGCCGGTCCTTTCTATAAAGGACCGTTATTCACCTACAATGCCGCATGTAATGTGCTTCTGGCTTATTGCTATGAACAGGGAAGCCCGGAACTCCCCCTTAATTTGACTTATGGGGCGAAGACAGATGGTTCTGTGAATCAGTTCGAACTGCCGGAATTCGATCTTACTGTTTTCTACCTGTACGATACAACAAATGGGGTCTGGAGAATATTTGATACGGATCCCGGCGCAATGTCGCTGTGCCGCTCCTGTTATTACACATATGAAACGGGCGCTGAATACCGTGTGTATGAAGATACAGAAGAGCTTCTGGCTCTTGCGAACCAACTGAATCGTTACACGACTACTCTATCCGTACCTGGTTACCGGCAATATGGTGATATTCTTCACTTTCAGGCTGCCTATATCGAGTCAGCGAAAGGCAGCTATTCACTTGAATTTGCATCAGATCTGGATGGAGACGGCAAGCTCGATGAACTCCTGGCCATTCCTTATTTTGCCGCAGATAATCCCGGGCAGATAGCGGGTCATAAAATATCAATAAATACAAAAACCGTTTTGGACCTCGCTTCAGCTGCGGGCTTGATATGCGGAATTGATGTTATAGATATAGATGATACGGATTCTTTTCAGGAAATAGTTATGAAGGTTAATAACGGCAATGATATTTGCTCGGTATTTATTCTCCGTTACGATGGTACTTCTGTAAAAGCAGAGAGATTTGACTCCTTTATTGATCTTTCGGATAATCAATCACTTCTGGTCGGGCAGGGCGACTTTATCCAACCGGGTGCCGCTGTTATTAAATACCAGGTGGACAAAGACTTCGTATTTACCCGAATTGACCAAATCATCAACACAAATATAGATGTAACGGTAACAGCGCCGATTAAGGTGCAGTTTCTGGAAAATGAAGTATATATCGACGGTGTACTGGAAGCAGGCAATGTGATCCAAATTAAAAGGATCGACTCTGTCTCCAAGGCGTATTTTCTTACCGCAGACAATCGTGAAGGAATTCTTCTGGTGAACGGATTATTACTGGGGCCAGATGAACTGCCGGTTCAGGATTGCCTGAATGGCCTGATTTAGAATGTCTGAAAAGTAGTATCCAATGCAAAAGCGTTATAATATCTATATATCTATGTCTGGGGCGGAGTATGGGGCAGATGGGGTAAAAAGCCTTCCTGACGGATGCCGCCAAATCACTAATGCAATATGATTAAGAGAAAAGCGCGGGGAAACATATGTATGATATTTGCATTATCGGTGCAGGAATTGTCGGCTGTTTTTTAGCTCATGATTTGTCACACAGGGAACTTCAGATTTTGCTTCTGGAGAAGGAAAGCGATATCGCCAACAGGGCTACCATGGCGAACAGCGCTATCATTCATGCAGGAAATGATCCTAAGGACGGTACACTGAAGGCAATGATGAACGTGCGCGGCAATCGCATGTATGAAGATATCTGCCGGGAATTGGGCGTCTCTTTTAAGAGGACGTCAGCACTCATTGCGGCCACTTCTCCGGAAGAAGAGTTGACTCTGGCCCAGGATTACCGGAGAGCCGTCTCCCGTGGGATTCCCGCGGAGATGCTCACCCGTGAAGCAGCCCTTTTGCGGGAACCCAATCTGAGTGATTCGGTAACCCGGGCGATGGAAGTCCCGACGACCGGAATTATATGTCCCTGGGAAGTGGCGATTGCCCTCGCTGAAGAAGCGGTCTTGAACGGCGTTGATCTTCGCCTTGAGCAGACCGTCTTAAGAATTCAAAAGCACAGAGAGGATCGGGATGCTGAATCCGGCAGGAGCCGGATGGAAGAAAATCCTTATTTTACAATATACACCAACGATCATTCATACGAAGCGAAATGCGTAATCAACTGTGCGGGGGTATATGCTGATCAGATTTATGCGATGGTGTCGGATAAGACTCCGGTTCCGTTCTCGATAACGCCGCGCCGCGGCGAGTATTTTGTGATCGATAAGCTGAAAACTCCGATTGTGACACATGTTATCTATCCTGTGCCTTCCAGCGCCGGAAAGGGTATTCTGGCCACGCCGACCATTGACGGGAATCTTCTTTTGGGACCCAATGCCGAGAATATTACTGACTGTGAAGGCGTCGACACAACATACGACGGTCTTTCCTATGTCCGGACCAAAATTCTGAAAACCGTTAAAAATATACCGATGGACAAAGTCATAAGGCAGTTTGCCGGTCTGCGCGCGCGTGGAAACAACGGGGACTTCCTGATCAAAGAAGCAGACGATGTCAGGTATTTTATTAATATTGCCTGCATTGATTCGCCCGGCCTCAGTTCTGCACCGGCGATTTCGGAATATGTAATGGAGACGATTCTTAGCAATATTTTCGAGATGCAGCCGAAAAAATCATACCTCAGACGCCGGCCGACAATAAATCTTCACCGGATGTCTGCGGTAGAGCGTGCCGCGCTTGTGGCGCTTGACCCGTCATATGGGAATATTGTATGCCGGTGTGAACAAGTTACGGAAGGCGAGATCCTCGATGTGATTCGTCGTCCCGCAGGTGCCCGTAGCGTAAATGGCGTGAAGAAGCGCGCCCGTCCCGGTATGGGACGCTGCCAGGGCGGCTTCTGTGAACCTAGAGTTGTTGAAATCCTTGCAAGAGAGCTTTCTATCCCGAAGACGGAAGTGACATACGACGGCCGCGGCAGTATTCTTCTGACAGGTGAGACAAAAGATGCCGGGAAAGAGAAGGCTGGGTCATGAGAGAGTACGATATTATTGTGATAGGCGGCGGAAGCGCGGGACTTGCAGCTGCAATCAGCGCCAGGGAAGCGGGCTCTGCAGATATTCTGCTTCTGGAGCGTGACGTCGAACTGGGCGGCATTCTTCTGCAGTGTATCCATAATGGATTCGGTCTTCATGCCTTTAAGGAAGAATTGTCCGGTCCGTCTTATGCTCACCGTTATGTTGAGCGTCTGAAAGAATTGGGAATTGAGTACAGGACACATACAATGGTAACGCATTTAGGAAGTGATAAGACCGTTGAATATGCCAATCCGACGGAAGGTTACGTGCAGATAAAAGGGCGGGCGATTATCCTTGCCATGGGCTGCCGTGAAAGAACGCGGGGTGCCATTGTAATGCCCGGCTTCCGGCCAAGCGGTATCTGGACTGCGGGTACCGCACAGAGGTACCTGAATATAGAAGGCTATATGGTCGGCCGTAAGATGTTTATTCTCGGAAGCGGGGATATCGGTCTTATTATGGCAAGAAGGCTTATGCTCGAGGGCGCCGAGGTACTGGGTGTGGCAGAACTTATGCCGTACTCCAACGGCCTTCCGAGAAATCAGAAACAGTGCCTGGAGGATTTTGGAATACCTCTTTTCCTGTCACATACCGTGACTGGGATTCTGGGGAGGGACAGACTTGAAGGCGTCGGGATAGCGGCGGTGGATGCAGCCTTTGTACCTATCCCCGGAACGGGGGTGCAGTTTGATGTAGACACACTTCTGCTTTCCATCGGTTTGATTCCCGAAAACGAACTGAGTAATGAAGCAGATATAGAGCTCCACCCGCAGACAAAAGGCGCCGTGGTAAGCGAGTCGCTTGAGACAAGTGTTCCGGGAATTTTTGCCTGCGGCAACGTGCTTCATGTACATGATCTGGTGGATTTTGTGAGTGAAGAGGGCGCCCGTGCAGGCGTCGCTGCCTCGCAATATATTAAGGGGACTCTTGAGCGCGGACGGAGTTTTGATACTCAGGCGGGCAATGGTATCGGTTATGTCCTTCCTCAAATCATCCATCCGGAACAGGTAAGTGACAAGCTGGAATTCATGTTTCGCGTGAAAAACAGTTACCGGAATGCCCATATCCGCATTCTAAGGGATGATGTGCTCTACAAAACAATCATGCGTCCTCATATGGCCCCGGCTGAGATGGAAAAAATCACTCTGAAACAGGAAGAACTTGCTGATATCGGGAAGAGCCTCCGTTTTGAAGTGGAATGTGAGAACTTTTGCGCGGCGCGTTCGGGTCTTGAAAGCGAATCTGAAACCGCGCTGCAGACTGCGCCGGTGCCGGTGACCGCGAAAGCGCCCGAAACTGAACAGCAGCTCACGCCGCAAGGCGAATCCGCCGCCTTTTCGATGCAGACGGTCGAAATGACTTGTATTGTATGCCCTTCGAGCTGTCATCTGGTGATTCACCGGGACAGGGGCGGGAAGATCCTTTCTGTTACTGGAAATACCTGCAGGAGAGGTGAAAAATACGCCGTTCAGGAGCTCCTGTCACCGACCCGGACAGTAACAAGCACAGTACGGCTCGAAGGCGGATTATACCGGCGTCTTCCGGTGATTACTTCAGCGAATATTCCCAAAGACAAAATGATGGATGTAATGCGCGAGATCAATAAAGTGACAGTACAGGCACCGGTTCAGATCGGTAAAGTTATTATTGAAGATGTATGTGGCCTCGGCGTTAATATCATCGCCGGCAGAACAATGGAGGCAGCGGGACTATGAAGAGATATATTATTGCAGTTGATCAGGGTACGACAAGCAGCAGGGCGATTATTTTTGATCATGAATCCAATACTGTTTCCAGTTCTCAGAAAGAGACGACGCAGTATTACCCGCAGTCCGGCTGGGTTGAACAGGATGCCAATGAAATCTGGCTGAGTGTCCTGGCGGTTATGGCAGAAGCAATGACTAAATCGGGTCTCCAGCCTGAACAGATTGCCGGTATCGGCATTACAAATCAGCGTGAGACGACAGTCGTCTGGGATAAAATAACCGGTCTTCCGATTTATCATGCAATTGTCTGGCAGTCACGTCAGACGGCAGGGATCTGCGATGCGCTGAAAGCGGCCGGATACGATAAGACCATCAGGGAAAAGACGGGGCTCTTGATTGATCCGTATTTTTCAGGCAGTAAAATCAAGTGGATACTTGATCATGTCGAGGGCGCCCCGGAGAAAGCGGAAGCCGGCGAATTATACTTTGGCACGGTGGATACATGGCTGATCTGGAAACTGACAGGCGGAAAAGTACATGCAACCGATTATTCCAATGCCTCGCGGACTATGCTCTATAATATATACGAGTTATGTTGGGATAAGGATCTCCTGACGCTTCTGGGCATTCCTGAAAATATGCTGCCCGAGGTCCGGTCATCTTCCGGTGAATTCGGTTTGACAGAACCGCATAATTTCTTCGGACGTGAGATACCGATTGCCGGTGTGGCCGGAGATCAGCAGGCAGCCCTGTTCGGGCAGGCGTGCTTTGAACCGGGTCTCGCCAAAAACACATACGGGACTGGCTGTTTTCTGCTGATGAACACGGGTACCACGCCGATCGTATCAACCTGCGGGCTTCTGACAACCATCGCCTGGGGTATCGGCGGCAGGATCGAATATGCGCTCGAGGGCAGCGTCTTTGTAGCCGGAAGCGCCATTCAGTGGCTCCGGGACGGCCTCGGGATGATCCATACTTCAGCCGAAAGTGAAACCGTCGCTGAGCAGACAACCGACTGCAGCGGCGTATATGTTGTACCGGCTTTTGTTGGCCTCGGAGCGCCGTACTGGGACGATAAGGCCAAGGGGGCAATTTTCGGGATTACACACGGGACCAACCGTTCGACAATCACCAGGGCGACTCTTGAATCCATCGCCTATCAGACCAAGGATCTCATCATCGCGATGTCGTGTGACAGCGGAATTGACCTGAAGTGCCTTAAGGTAGACGGAGGAGCCGTCGCCAACAATCTTCTGATGCAGTTCCAAAGTGATATCCTTGGCGTCCCTGTTGTGCGCCCGGTAATAAGTGAGACGACTGCCCTCGGCGCGGCTTATCTAGCCGGCCTGGCCGTGGGTTTCTGGGACTGCAAAGAACATATAGAAGAGAATTGCCTTGTTGACCGTATTTTCGAACCGGCTATGGACGAAAAAAAACGAAACCAGCTTTACGAAGGCTGGAAAATAGCGGTTGACGCCACAAGAAAATTTCATTCCATCCAGTAAAAAAGATTATCCATCCAGCAAAAAATTCGTTCCTTCCAGTTAAAAAGACCGCGCTTTATTAATTAGAAAAATTGTTGAAAAAAAGCAGCGGCGGAGTAAGTATAGAAGCTTGCCCGCTGCTGCTTTTTTCGATATTATGCTTCTATTCATATTCTACAACCAACCCAAATTCCTGCCGTACTACTTCGCAAATCCCCCTTTTATCCCTTTTTTGCGAAGCTTTGTGCCGCGCATAAAATTTTTTCAAGTATTTTTCAAAAAACTGCATCATTTTTACACCCTGCGAAGTATTACAAGTGAAGGGACCTTCACAATTTCGAGAGGAGACCGCAAGGTTGCAAGATCAAAACGAATACTTGACGTACTGCGTTGAAACCTACGGCGATATGGTTTATCGACTTGCGATGACGAGAGTCAAAAATCAGCATGATGCAGAAGACATTGTGCAGCAGGTTTTTTTGAAGCTGGTCAAAAACATAGATAGCCTGAAATCCGAGGACCATGTGAAGGCCTGGCTTATAAAAGTGACGTTGAATGAGGGTAAAAGCCTGTTCTCGTCAGCGTGGAGACGGCATACTGCCAGTCTCGAGGAGTCAGGTGAAGCAGAAGATATTTCTGTAGCACCGCAGGACATAAAGGAGACAAGTGATCTGCTTAAAGTGGTCATGAGTCTGCCGGAGAAGTACCGGATCGTTATACATCTTTTCTATTACCATGATTTATCGACAGACGAGATTGCCAAATTACTCGGTCGTTCAAATCATACCGTAAGGTCACAGCTATCACGTGGCCGGGAAAAGATGCGAAAGGATCTTAAGGAGGTATTCGAAGATGTTTGAAGAAAAATATAAGGAGGCGTGTAACGATATGAAACTTAATGAAAGTTTTAAAGCTGGCTTGCTTACCATGATGAAAAAGAGTTCAACAAAGGCTGTTCCGAGAAGAAGACTTGTCCTGGCAGTAGTAATGGGCGTAATACTTGTCTCAACATCTGTGGTTTTTGCCACAAACTACGCAACGAACGGGCAGCTGCTGAAAAGTGTAATGAGCGGTCTGGGATATGATCCGCAGCAGACAAAAAGCGATGCTCAACTTGATGCTGATGAGACGGAAGCAACTGAAGCGACTCCTACTCCCGAGGCAACCGTTACACCGACAACCGTACCGACAAAGGAATCAATAGCTGCCGAGACATCTGAAGCAGAGACAACGCCGACGGCGGCACCGACTCCCAAAGAGACGGTTAAAGAAACAGCAAAAGAAACAGTAATAGAGACCGCAAAAGAAACGGTTAAGGAAACGGTAAAAGAAACAGCGGCTCCTTCGGGACGCATAGCCCCCTCGGTCGGTGCTTCGGCCGGCGCCAACAGC
>Ga0123337_10003500_pt1 | contig 16671 bp, 12 predicted proteins | sample frozenSSSSmetaG_FD_89792 | JGI IMG/M metagenome (GOLD analysis project Ga0123337, IMG submission 89792) | Glacier valley bacterial and archeal communities from Borup Fiord, Nunavut, Canada, to study Microbial Dark Matter (Phase II) -... | ecosystem: Environmental > Aquatic > Freshwater > Ice >... | reverse complement strand
TTTTATTCTTCGGACATATTTCATATTTGGCCAGATAACCTCCCAGATAATGTAAATCCTTGATGTAAAGGAAATAATTGGTGATGTTTTTATTCGTCGATTTATTGTAGAGTGAATTGATGTAATCAAATGAGAGATTATTGGGTGTAATGTCCACCCCTGAACTATCATAACGCAGAAAATCAATATCGAAATTCTTAATAAAGTCATTAAAGAACGTAAACTTGTAATTGAGTTCCTGCTCCTGATAATCATTCTGTTGATAATAAAAAAATGAATCAAAAACGGCTGACTCTATCAATTCCTTTTCAATATCCAGTAGCTTGAGTTCACTTTCAAAATCTTCTTTGGTAATCAGTTTATTGGCAAATACCTTCCTTTGTTCTTTTTCTTTAAAACTGTTGAGTTGTTCGAACTGAACAGAAAGAAAGGCCGCCGTAATAGCAGCTGATATCAGGATATGAGCAAATTTGATATTAAACGGAAACAGAATCAGAAAGGGCAATATGAGTCCGTAAAGGGCAAAACAAATCAAAAGAAAACCGTTTTCACCATCAAAAAAGTAGATACCTGGTACCACAGCAAGACAGACAATAAAATGAATCAAGAGAAAACTCTTTTGCCTGAAACGTTTTTGCGAGAAGGTAGCAAAAATGCGGAAACCAATAATCACAGCGATATACATCAGCATCACATTCAGCATACCAATCAGGGTATAATTGCTGACATTGGTTAATGATTTAAAATCATAATTGATTTGTGAATTCAGTATAAATTTGGGCAAGGCATAAATAAACAGCAGAGCCAATAACCCCCAAGAAAGAATAGAAACAAGCACAGCTATCCAAGTCTCACTCTTTGTTTTTTCACTTTTGGTTACCAGAAGTTGATGAATGAGCAAGAGTAAACTCAGTACGGCAAAAGAAAACAGAAGGCTGTGTCCCAGTGAAGGGATAAATGATGAATAAGCGGCCAGTTCAGGGGAGAATAAAGTTGAATTAATTTTGTGTTTTAGTATCACATCAAAAAATGCCAGAGAACAGAAGATACAGAAAACTGAAGAGAGCAATATAACGAATTGCCTCACCAGAAATACCTTGTCCTTATTGGCATACAGATAAGCAAACACAAGAAAAAACACGGCAGCAATAAAATACACCAGTTCAATCCTTCTTTTCATCTTTATCTGATTATAGGAGGACTGGGTCACATTTGGCAGGGTTTTATTGACTTCATACCCGCTGATATCCTTGAGAATTTCATCGGGATGTTTCTGAATATCGATATGTTTGAAATTCAAATCTGCATTAAATCCATTTTCAAAATACTCGTTGTTAAAGGGATATTGTTTATAAAACCAATAATAACAATAGATATCGTAATTTCCTTTTTTGATGGACACCATCTGATACCATCCGTTGCGGTTATATAAAACAGAGGTTTGAAACCAAGGGGCGGTTTTGAAATTATATTGCTGGATAAAGTTATCCGACCAAAAGCTCAGACATTTGTTTTTGTAAGCAAATAAGGACATGTTGCTTTTCGACAGTTCCTGAAACAATTCGCTCTTGACATCAAACTCATCAATCATTCTGAGCAGGTCAGGATTCGATAAAATAGCCTTTTGAATATTTTCTCTTTTATCTAATTTCTTAGCCAATAAAGCATTCGCATCCTTAAAATCAAACTGCCTTCCGAGAGACATATTTTCAATAAGAATACCGCAGCCAAAACTGAGAATAAAAAGAACAAAAAAGATTGTTTTTTTCAAATTAATAGATGGTTTTACCCGACAAATAGTGTTTGATATAATCGTCTACACCTTCTTCAATCCCCATAAATGGCTGATGATATCCTGACTCAATCAGTTTTTCCATTTTAGCTTCGGTAAAATACTGGTATTTATCTCTGATATCAATAGGTGTATCGATGTAGGTAATTTTAGGTTCTAAAGCCATGGCTTTAAAAATGGCATGTGCTAAAGCATTAAACGTATTCGCCTTTCCACTACCAAGATTATAAATGCCATTGTCTTTGCGTTTGAGCATCAGATAAAAAAGAACGTCAACAACATCTTTTACATAGACAAAATCACGTTTTTGCTCGCCATCGGCATACTCAGGTTTATGCGACTTGAATAATTTCAGTTGCCCTGTGGCGTTGATTTGATTAAAAGCATGCAAAACCACAGAAGCCATGCGCCCTTTGTGATATTCATTGGGGCCATACACATTAAAAAACTTAAGACCAGCCCAGAAATAGGGTGCTTTTTCTTGCTTTAAGGCCCAAAGGTCAAAATCAAGTTTACTCTGACCGTATGGATTCAGGGGTTTAAGATGTTCCATATCTTTCACCTCGTCTTCAAAACCGTATTCACCCATGCCATAAGTTGCAGCACTGCTGGCATACACCAAGGGTATACCTTCTGTCACGCAAAGGTTCCACATGTCTTTGGTATAGTCAGAATTCAGTTTTTTAAGCAATTCTGTATCAAATTCCGTTGTATCTGTTCGGGCGCCGATGTGAAAGATAAACTGAATCTGATTGCCTTTCCCTTCTGCCCATTCAAAAAACCCATTTCTGTCTACCAGTTCGCTGTATGTTTTATGTTCCCAGTTCTGTTTTTTTTCAGGATTGCTGAAGTCATCCACCAATATCAAATCCATATATCCTTCATCATTCAGTTTCTGAACCAAACAACTCCCAATAAATCCTGCTGCTCCCGTGATTATGATCATATTAAAGTAAGTTCCCAAAAATAAATAATTTTGAATTAAATTTGCAGCATATTTTTAAGCAAATGCAAACCCCTGTCTTATTTGTTACCCGAAGAGCTCATTTTAACGCCGCCCATAAACTGTTTAACCCCAAATTCAGCAAGGAAGAGAACGAAGCGCTGTTTGGCAAATGCGCCAATGAAAACTGGCATGGGCACAACTTTGATCTGTATGTAACGATTAAAGGCCGTCCCTCTGAGGATACAGGATTTGTGATGGACCTTAAAAAACTGAAAGTCATCATAGAAGATGAGGTCGTTGTGCACTTAGACCATAAGAACCTCAACATCGACGTGCCCTTTCTAAAAGATGTATTGCCGTCTGTGGAAAACGTAGCCATTGTGATTTGGGAAAGGCTGGTTCCTCACCTGCCGGAAAATGTGAAACTACATAAGATTCACCTGATTGAAACCATTAACAATTCAGTAGAATATTATGGCCCGGATACTCCATTTTAATAGACAAGCCTGTATTTTCAGGTTTGTATTCCTTCACATTACAGCTTAATTTTGTATCGTGTTAAATCTGTGGAATAAATACAAGTATTGGCTGATAGGACTTATTGCTATTACCTGGATGACTGTATTTGACAGCAATAACTTTATAGAACTGGTGAAATTGCGAAGGGAAGTTTCTGATTTGGAAGAAAAACGAGATTATTACAAAGCCGAAATCATTAGTGTGCGCAGGGAAGAAAAGGAATTGTTTTCCAATATCCGCAATCTTGAAAAATTTGCCCGCGAAAAATACCTGATGAAAAAAGACAATGAGGATCTTTTTATCATCGTTGACCCAAAAAAGAAATAAATTCTTCTTTAGCTATCCGGTTTGGGTATACTCGTCACAAAAACCTCGTCAAAACAATAAATCGAAGATTTTTAAGTTTATGTGACATGCAAAGGGTCATTCATAGGATGTGTATGTTAACCGTATTTCTGTTCGCCGGATATGGCGGACTTAACGGACAGGATTCTATGACCCATCAGTTAAATATCAACAGTTTGTATTTGCATACCGGATTGTACCGCTTGGCAGACCATCAAATGTACGCCCCAAATTTCAGGATATTGGCGCCGGAATCTGAGATTTTAAAAAACAATCAGGATGGATACTCAAAAGGGAAAATGTATAGTTTTAATGCCTACTCTGTACCCAATGTCATCTCTATACAGTTGGGATTTAATCCCCGCAACAGGCGGACAAAAAGGGTTCAGGAGCGTATTGAATTCAGAGCCGGACTTTCCTGTTATTTTTCTAACGGCTTTTCTTTTTACATCAATAAGTTTGAAAAACATCGTTATGATTCTGTGCAAACAGGGAATAGGATGCTGTATTACGATTCCGCAAAGGCTCAATCAATCAATGTGAACTACTTTTTTAAAATGTTAAAAGCCGACCTGTCATTTCTTGTTAAAAGCAAACAAAACAGACGATGGAGTGGATACGCAGGCGTCGGGATTTCAGCGGGCATTTCTATCAATAATGGCATTTTAATTCGTCATCGTACCGTAAATTCCATCTATTTTAATAATTATGAAGAAAAAAGGGTGACTCCTGAAACCAATGAATCTGAATATTTCAGGATTAAAGACAATTACAGTATCACGGCATACCTGCCGGCAGGAATAGATTTTCGCATCGGGAAAGAAAGTCCGTTCTGGCAAAGATTACATCTGTTTCTGGAAGCCAGACCGGGTATTAATTTTCAAATTGTACCTGAGGTCATTACATCTATAAGCCCCTGCATACAGACATCGCTAGGACTGAGAGTTAAACTTCAATAATAGCTTATTTTTAAAAAACACAGCACATGAAACACCACATAGTTCAACTATTGCAACTTATCCTTTGTCTTTCCTTTGGACAAAGTAGGCTTTTGGCCGGAGATTCCGCCAGATTAAAACTTAAAGATTTTTATGTACTTAACGGGACACAAACGCAACCCGACGCAGTGGTTAATTTAAATGATTTTCGCCATATTGCGCCGACATCTGACATCTTAAAACAGGATTACTCCACTTATACGCCATCCCTCGGTCGATACAGTTATTCAAGTGGCGCATTCTCCATGCTTCTTGGCTTTGAGCATGCAAACAAAAAAAATCAAGGCATAAATCCTAATCGTCAGTTGCGTGTAGGTGTATCTTATGCTGCTATTACTGAATTTTCGACAAGCATGTACAGAACAGACAGCAAACGTTTTGATACCATTTCAAGTCCTTATGGCCCTATTTATTACGATTCCATTCGCAGCAGAAGCATGAAAGCGGAATACGCTTTCCAGCAACTCTGTTTGGATGTCTCCTATCTGTATAAAACAGATGCGGCAGCAAGATGGAGTTTGTTTGGGGGCATAGGGATTACCGCGGGCATGTCGCTGAATACGTCAGTGAAGGTGACAAGTTCTGATCAATATTACGTTTTAACTTCTTATTATGGCAATAGAATTTATCCCGGATATAGAGTAGGTGAAACTGAGATTTACAGAGCCAAAAGCAACTATGGAGGTTCCGTGTATATCCCATTAGGAGTGGATTTCAGGATAGGTAAAAAAAGTCCGTTCTGGCATCGACTGCATGTTTTTCTGGAAGGGCGGCCCGGTATCAGTTTTCTTTCCATACCTGAATTGGTCACCTTACCCAATGTGTATATGAGAACGACGATTGGATTAAGGGTGAGACTGAAATAGAATTAAAGCCTTGCGGCTACTACTATACTTAGTTTCTCCCGAATTCTTTTACCCTCTGCATTGATGCACTCTATCCAAACAATATAAATACCGACAGGCGTTCTTTGGGATTGTTCATCGGTGCCGTCCCAGGTCAATATGCCTTCTGTTCCTAAAGTCTGGTTATTGACAAGATGCCGGATTAGTCGACCTTCCATATCATAAATATAAACAGAAGCTGCAAAATCAGGGGCCGGCAAAGCATAGCGCAAGACCATCACATCTTCAAATCCATCTTCATCCGGAGACAGGGTTTTACTCTGCACATTAAAATAAGTTTCTGTTTTATAAGGTACCACAAATTGTGAGTTGCGATAACCCGGGGTGGCATAACCTGCAGTTGAAGCTGCGCTATGCCAGTTATCCCTCATATTCGTCTGCATATTGTAACTTAAACGCTCCAGACTCACGCCATTGCGGTCGCTTAACAACGGGAAATGCCAATCCTGAAGATAATGCAAGCTATCCAAAAATATATTCTGCAAATTCAACAAAACAATACTTCCCTGCTCGTCGGGCATAGATGGCAGTTTCCCCATTTGTATCTTTAGCATGTCATGATTCTGACAATCATATTCCTTGCAGATATTTGCCGTATCTTCCGATATCAGCACAAATTGGTGAGGTTTTAAAATTAAAGCGGAACTACTTACGCAATATATATTCTTTAACAAACCACCGGCATCCAGATCAGCCAAAAAATGTTTTGACAAATCAAATGCAAGAGAAGAATGATTATACAATTCGATAAAGTCACTCCCGCCTGAGCGCGGGTTAAACAAAACCTCATTGATGAGTATCTGCCCGACAAGACTCTCAGAAGGCCACTGAAGGTTTAACTCTATGTTTTTTTGACGGTTAGCACTACAATCTTCTACCCCCGAAAATCCAATGCGATATTCAGCGAGCCTATCAGGTTGAAATGGGACAAGCCAGCTAACAATTCCAGGTTCTTTCTCTAGTTTTTTTAACACAAAATCACGGGCCTGTCCATTGACAGTAAATTGAACATTCAACAAAGAAATTGAATCGACCGGTTCACTGAAATAAAACTTTAACATACTATCATTTTCAATTGTATACGACACAAGTGCAGGCGCTGTTGTATCTCCTGGAATATTTCCTTTTACAGAATTCAAATCTCCGGGTGTTCCTCCTCTGATATGCTTGCTCGCCATCCAATTCTCAAATCCGCGGCACGGCTGTGTGTAATCTATCATTTCCAGACTATACCCACCGGCTTTTTTAAGCTCGTTTTTATACCAGGCATCGGTGTATTGCACCTGATGAATCACTTCTCCTTTCTGATTGCTAAGCCATATTCTGTCTTCTGCATTATTAAGTGAAGGAATACTTTTTAATACCAGTATGGAATCTGGTGCGAGAACCATATCCGGCAATAGTTTAAAGGAGGTAGGATCGTGAATTTTGCAGGCATTTAAGTGTATAAATTTGCCTGAAACATTGGTAATTTCTATATATTCAGCAATGGGTAAGGCCACTTGAGGATCGGGATCCACCATCAGTTCTGTGATCAACAAGTCGTACTGTTTTGCGGAATCAGGTCTTGAATCGTAAAAGTTTTTGGCCTGAGCTGTCATCATGTTTCCGGATTTATCCCCAATACTATCAAGATGAAGACTTAGCCAAGTATTGACAACAAAATTTTCCTTGAATTGCAATATCACTGACTTTTTACTTACGTCAATTGAGACCTTTACTGGGTAGATTTTTCCTGGAATGATATAATAACGCATTGGATTCTTAAGCATTGCAGTATCGCAGGCTTCATTCATTCCACATTTTAATTGTTTGTGATTTAAAACTATCAGACTATCCCAAACTGGGGCCAGCGTATCGCGAATGAGCGGGCCGATATACAGATTATCAAAAAAATGTTTATTAACAAAAGAGGCTGTACTCTGACGGATACGTATACCTGCATGTGATGACATCCTGATAATTGAATCTTTGGCAGTGCCTTCTGTCACTGTATTTCCACCCGCTTTGACATGTTTTAAAACAAAAGAATCTTTAAACCTTTGCAAAATCACTTCATAGTGATTATTGGATGTATTAAGCAAACCATCCTTTCCATCAATAATTTTAGTTTCAACGCCATTCTTGATTTTAAACAGTGATATTTCATCTGTGGTTCCACCCAAGCGGATAAAATAACCATTCTTTGTAAGACTCAGATTCATGGAATCCGACATAACCATCACATCAATATAATTGACAGATGAGGGATTAAACAAGAACCTGCAATCCAAACGCCATTCGGCATTCAAAGCCCATGTGCTGGGTGTAGAAATATAAAAAGCTGCATTTACTGTGGAATAATTACTTCTCAATTCCCCGTTGATGCCAACGAATGCCGATAAGTTGCCATTCCATGCAGGATCCATAGTGATATCAGCATCATCAAAATCATCAATCACTTGTCCCATGCTACTGAAAGACATCAAAGAAACACACAGGCATATGAATATTTTGTTTACCATTTTTTTAAGCATGTGAACAAAACTGAATCATTTACGGCAGCTGAGCTGTATCCGATTAATAAAAAGACCAAACACTTAACAAGTGGTTCAATGAAATGATAAATGGCCCTATATACCCAAAGCAGATAGGTTTTCGAATGTCTAAAACCTCACGGTTCGGGATAAGCTATTGTACGAAGTGTTTTCTGTAGAAAACCTATCTACGATAGCTATAAAACGTATCTAATCTCTATCCAATCTGTCCACTTACTCTGTTGTAAATATATGCAGGGTGCCAAGTTCGGTATTCCCCAAGTCTCATCCGTCTGGCTTTTCTGAAAACCTTATACCCTTGTTGATCCAAAAACCTGGCGGCTGCAGTATTATCTACAGGCAAAATAGCAAGTGCATGATTAAGCAAACGGAATTGCATCAGTTGCAGACCGGCAATTTCGTCCAGCGCCACCACCAGACCTTCTGAAAGCCCCGGCATATAATAACCCTTGAATTCGCCATTAGACACAAAGACCCACGCATCAGATAAATGCTCATTCAGACGGATTGCCCTGCTTTCTCCAGATACTTTTTTATCCATCAATAATAGAGGTTCCTGATATTGTTCGTTGTATGGCATAATACCTACAGGAATCGTATACTGTGTAAACGGACGTCCTTCATTAAAATACAAATGCTCCGTTTCCGGTTCAAAACCTACTTGACGGTATACCGGTTCACCCATTGGAGTGGCCATCAGATAAATGGTCTTATAATGGTTTGAATCGATTTGATCAATTAGCGCAGCGGTAAACAATTTTCCGATTCCGCGCTTGCGGTGCAGGGGATGCACCACAATATGGGCAAGCCAGGCCGTATCTTCATGCAATACGATTGTCCCCACGGCCAACAAAAGTTCCCCTTCTTTTATTTTATAAGGCAAACAATAGAGGGAGCTGAGGTAAAAACGGTAATGGGGAATAATATCCGTCCAATCCGGCGGTTGTATGTCCGACAATGATTTCAGGTCATCTGCTTGAAAGGACTCTATTTTCATTATTGTATTCTTCATGATACATTCACGGTATCATTTGCTAACAAAAATACATCATTTTTCAGAAATGACGACTTTAATCGTTGAGTACCCCCTGGGGAAGAAGGAACTCTATTAAGGTATAACAATCTTAGGGGTACTCACTTTACCAACCATACCAAAAAAGCCCAAGACTTTATGATCCGGATTATTCACACAGAAAATATTACTTGGAATATTAGAAGGAGGTACTGCAAAAAGACCTTGATTATTTAATTGGGTGGTAATCAGATTAAGGTAAAGGTACATTTCAGGTGTGATAGAAAGAATATCAATCTTGGCTGTTTCACCGGTTTTATAAGGTCTTTTGGTAAAGTTCTCCCTGATAGGTACAATAAACAGGTCGCCATCGCCATTGCCATCTTGGTTAAAGGCATTGTCAACCGCAATATTGATATCACCGGCGGTAGCTTGTAAACTATCATTTCTATATAACCTGAACCAATAATAATCACCTTTCCCCACCTTATCTTTAGACCATAAAGTCACATAATTACCCTTTGGTCCCCCAAACTTCCCGGGATCTTCATATGTATAGGTAAATGAATCTACTGTTGTCGGAGCGTTTAAGCGACTTTGAGACACATAGGTATTGGCGCCATCTCTTATCAAAAGTTGATAGTCTTTACCGTATTGGAAAGTATTGGCAGAAGGCGGTACAAAATAATAGACGCCGTTGCCCTTGTATGTAAACTTGTGAAAAACAAAACTAGAAGTGTCTATTATACCAACAGAATCTACTTCATAACCCTGCGGTAAACCATTATTGAGATATCCTACAGATTTTGACACATAAATAAACTGTGTATCTGTTGTTTGATTGATGATGGCATCAAAAACAATCTGTTCTACAGGTTTCCCAAGATCCAGGTCGATAGGATCCTCGCATGAAGAAAGCAGGCTGCTGATGGCGAATAAAGATAATGCGAAATATGATAATGGCTTCATGTTGTTTGATTTAAAATTTAAAGTTCCAGGATACAGATGGAATAATGTTGCCAATAACGGAATAACGAATCAGCTGGGTCTGAAAATTATTTCCCGGATCAGGCCGTGTATAATATGAAAACGGATTTTTTCTGGCATAGGCATTATAAACACCAAACACCCAGCTGCTCTCCCACTTGGCGGTTTTTTTGCGGATATATGTCGCCGAAAGATCTAGTCTGTGGAATGGTTTAATGGTCACATTGTTTCTCAGATTGCTTGCATTTTGCGGAATGCCCTGTATACCCTGAAAACTGTATTTGGTATTTGGCAGATTGGTCGGTGTTCCTGAACCTAAAACAAAACTGGCAGAAACTGTCCATTTTTTGCTCACTTCATAACTCCCTGTTATATTCATATTATGTCTTCTGTCGAAACGGTTGTTATACCATTGGTTCAAACTGATACCATCTACTTTTCTTTCAGATTTCGACAAGGTATAACTGATCCAACCTGTCAGTTTTCCAACATTCTTTTTTGCATATAATTCCAAACCGTAAGCTCTGCCTTTTCCGCTAAGCAAATCAGCCTCTAACTGACTATTCAGAAGCAGTTCAGCTCCATCAATATAATCTATCTGGTTTTGAAGTTCTTTATAAAACACTTCAGCAGATAACTCATAATCTGCATTTTTACCAATATTTTTAAAATAACCCACGGCCACCTGGTCGGCAAGCTGAGGTTTAATATTATTGGTAGATGGAGTCCATACATCCAATGGCACACTGGCTGCTGTATTGGATATCAGATGCAGGTACTGCGCCATGCGGTTATAACTCAGTTTAACAGACGTGTTTTTATCAAACCTGTAATTAGCCGAAAATCTTGGCTCAGGATTCGTGTAGGATTTAATGACTTCATACTGTTTATTGTATTCAATCTTATCAATCACCAAAGAGCGTTTAGCTTGTTCATTTCTTTCAAGTATCAAAGCGGAACCCTTTCCCAGATAATTAAAATTTGAAATACGAAGACCATATCTAATGGTTAGTCTTGGATTTACTTTTTGTTCATTTTCAACATAGATAGCATTTTCCATGGCATATTTTTTAGGCAATCCAAATTCTACCGTTGAACCCTCGTCTTTGGAGACGGCTTTTCCCGGACTGAAAATATAATACGTTGAAATCACGCCAAACTGTAAAGTGTTTCTTGGGGTAATATAATAGGTAAAATCGGGCTTGATACTGTAGTTGACAATATTGGATTGCCATTCAAATGAATTCTTGCCTGAACCAAACCCCAACTGGTAATCGTATTTGCTGTAATACATGGTAAAATTGGAGAATATTTTTTTGGAAAACAAATGGTTCCACCTGAATGTGGTGGTTTGATTTCCCCAATCGAACTTGGCTCCCGGCGCACCAAATGCATCACGACCTACGTAAGCAGACAGAAAGATTTTATTATTGGCATTAAAGGTATAATTGACTTTAGCTGTCAAATCATAAAAGTAAAATATGGCATCTTTAAGGTTGGCATTATTTTTTAGGAATGGTTTGGCCAGCACATCAATATAACTTCTTCTTGCGGCGATGATAAACGATGATTTGTTTTTCATTTTTTCGTTTTTCCTTGCGATAGGTCCTTCCACTGAAAGTCTGCTAAAAATGACACCAACACCTCCATTCACCTCAAACTTCTTGGTATTTCCATCCTTCATGCGCACATCTAGTGTAGACGACAATCTGCCCCCATATTGAGCCGGCATACCGCCCTTAATTAACTTCACATCTTTTACGGCATCCGGGTTAAACACAGAAAAAAATCCGAACAAATGCGATGAATTAAATACCGGAGCCTCATCCAATAAAATCAGATTCTGGTCGATACTACCACCGCGCACATTAAATCCTGTAGCTCCCTCTCCCACAGTGCTCACACCCGGTAAGAGCTGCACACTTTTAACAATATCCACCTCACCCAGAAAAGCCGGTATCTTTTTTATCTGCGAAATATTCAGATTATTGGTACTCATTTCCACTTTATCAATCTGATTATCCTTTTTCTTGGCATTGACAATGACGCCCTTAATTTCATCAACAGTTCTGGCCATATCGATATTGCGCGTTTCGTTTTTTTCAATATCAATAGCAAGCGTAACGGTCTGAAAACCCGAATAACTAAAATTAATTTTGTAAGCACCCGGTAATAAGGAGAAGGAATAAAATCCATAACTGTTGGACACTGAATTCAGTTTGGATCCCTCCACACTGACGTTACAGCCTGCAAGGGCCTCTCCATTTGAAGAATCCTTCACGTAACCGCTGAGGGTTACTTTATTTTGAGCATTCGCCATCAAAAACGAAGAGAAAAGAATTGTAAATAAAAAAATGTGTTTCATAAAAGCGGTGCAAATCTAACAGTTGGAAACTAAAATAATTCAGCACACAGATGAAATCATTGGTTTAAACGATTAAAAAACAGCGCACTGATTTAGCTTATGGTTTGTCCATAGCTTCAACAATCAGGATGTTTTTATCGTATACATCAAAAACAAATCTGGGTTTATCAAATACATCAAAAACAATGGTGCGATAATCGAAAAAAACCGTCATTTTATTTTCTAGTCGCACAGGATAGGTACCTTTTACGACCAATTTATAACTGCTGCTATCTTCTCTCCATCTTCTGGCTCTTGCCGTATCTGTAGGCGGCAATCCCATTTTAATCAACACATCATCATAAGTCTGTTTGATATTGCCCTGCAAGACAAAACCTGCAAGATCAATAGGTGCCTGCACCCTGACACAACCATAACTTACCGCGCGGTTATTCAGTTTAAATTTCCCTTTAAGTGGTGTATCATGCAAATACACATCAAATGGATTCTTAAACGTAAACTTAATTTTACCCAGAGAATTATCATCACCGGAATTCTGGCGTATGGTGTAGGGAATATTACCGGGACTTAATTTGCGCCAATTGATACTATAAGGATTAATGACTTCTTTGTTTTTCAGCACCTGAAAATTATTCCTGTTCAGGTAACCCGGATCTTTTACGATGAGATTATACATTTCCCTTCCCACAATACTGGAAGGAACCGTCCAGGTAGGATTGAGTATCACAAAATCAATATTGGAATATACTTGCGGCGTTTCATGGTTGAGCGGTTTATCCAGATAACTTTTGGATACCTTGTATTTTTTTGTTTTCTGGTCGTAATAACGCTCCTTGCCTTTGCCTATACAAACCGGCATTGATTTTACACTGTCGGGATAATACATATACAACATAAATTCAGGAAGATTGACACTTACGTAAGGCTTTAAAGGCTCAATACCAAACCATCTGATACGTTCCATATTGGCCCTTATTTCATCAATTTTATCATTGCGCGATGCATTTAACAGTTTGAGTGTCGTTTTGCCGATAATACCATCATCAGTTAGGTTACTTAGCTTTTGTATCTCAGTAATTTTATCTGACAGCACCCGCGAATAGACGAGACTGTCTCGGTACAGATAAATAAAGGTATCGGGTGCCAGTCCCAGCTCCACTAATCTTTTTGCCAGCATCGGCACAATGATGGAAGTATCCCCGGGCTTCAGTTTCCTGATGCCTATAGTATCAATCATAGTTTCACTTCCCTCTGTTTTTCCGAATGTTTCAATCAATAAATTCCGCAGTTTATGATAATCTCTGTGTTGAGGTTTGTAGGCATTCAGCATATCCAATCCTTTTTGGGTATCCAAGACGCGCAGAAGGGCAAATTCAGGGTGATTGGGAAAAGGCAATGTATATTTACCGCCAAGCACTATTCTGGGGTCAGTGCGCCCCATCACTTTATCATGCCAAAGCGTTACCAAAGCATTACTGAGATACAAATCAATACAGGCCATGGTTTTGTTAATCTCCTTATCAGGTTTCGTTTTAGTTTTTTTGATCATCTGCAGAACCGTATCCAAACGGTAATGCTCACGTTTAAACCCATCAAAAACAAGACTATCCGAAACAATTTGTAAATGCGCCATAAAAACGGAATCAAAGATGACATCCATCCAGATAGGTTGGTAATTATTTAATGCATAATAGTCGCCAAGTGTATCGAAATAATGTGTAAAGGTGGTATCCTTTTTCAGAATCGCTAATTCCTTTTGAATATTTTCTGAGACAATTTCAATGTCGGGTTCAAAAATCAATATAGTTTTGCCTTTTTTCTCCCAGCCGAAGTAAACAATAAACAGAGTCAGATACATGACGCCGTAGGCAATAAAAAAGATGTGGTGTTTTTGCAGTTTCAAGTGTACAAATATACAGTTTCAAAATTATCCTGCTTTTTCACATGATAAAGAAAAGCGCGCACTTAATAAAAACATAAGGCTTAGGTCATGATTTTTTAACCTCATCCCATAAAAACGACCAACTATTGCATAAAACATTAAACCATACGCATGGATTTAATACTTGAGTATTTTCTTAACAAATACTTGTCCATCTATTGTAAATTCTACAAAATAAACCCCGGATTGATAGGTGGACATGTCGATATACTGAAGCGTATGATCATGGTTTTTCACCACTACGGAAGGTACTATTATTTTGCCGGTCATATCCCTTAGCGTAAAAGAAACCTCGTCTGCATTTGGATTTCTTAAAACAATCTCAATATATGACTGAACAGGAACAGGAAATATCTGTATTGATTGGTCTATCGCCGAAAGGGTTGCCACATTGGATCTCAATCCATTACTGCGCAACCAATACACGATCGTATCTGTTAATGAGTTGGCCACATGCGGCACGTTATTTGGCACCATATAATGAATCAAAGAAGGGATTTCCCAAAAATCATTCGTAATCGCAACTTCACTCTTAAACCTCAGCAATTCAGATGGTGGCACATTGATATCTTTTTCCAGACCTATAAATAAAGTCGGCAAGCGACATGAATCATAAAAATCTGCGACAGGATCGGTGGCTAAAACATAATCTCGCCACACACTTGCAGGAACCCCAAATAAATCCGGTGTAGTATTGTTAAACGTATTTGTTCTGATCAGCGTAAAATAATCCAGAATCTGCTGGGCCTGAGTTTTTGCAGCAGAAACATCTCCTCCGCAGGTTTGTGTTATATTGACAATCTGATAGGCCAACAACGAATCAAATGGAGTTCTACTGCCGGCAATAGATATGAGCGCCCGAATATCCTTTCGATGCCGGGATATATAGGGAATAAGTGATGACCCTTCACTATGACCGATTAATATGATATTATTGGTATCGACATCAGCTCTGCTTTTAACATATTCAATTGCACTTTCTACCGGCAACCATAATTTATGAAATGTAATCGTCCCCAGAGTCGAGCTATAAGTAAATTCAAGTTTATCATAAATCAGAACTGCGTAACCCGCGGTTTGCAAGGCATCAGATAATTCATCATACGGACGCAGTGTATCTCCCAGTAATCCGGGATAAAGACAGGCAACATTTGCTCCAGTCATATGCATTGTGCCATACCTGTCATTAGCTCCAGACCCCGGATTAATAATGATAGTCTTGAAACGTTTATTTCCTTTTGGCACCTTAAATGTGCCGAATACTTTTTTGCCATCATGGGTAAAATTAATCTTGTAGGATTGTTGCGCATGAAGACCATAAGCAAGGAGACAACATAAAGAAAGCAGTATATTTTTATTCATTATTTTAAAAGTTAAAGGGTCCGCGAATCAGATACACAGATACTATTTCAGCCATAAGAAGCCCGGCAATAAAGCTAACAACAAGTTTATTTCCTTTTAAATTGGTGCTGACTTTATATGCCTTAAAATAAAGCATAACAAGCCATATTGCAGCGAGCAAAATAATACCTATCAGAATAATCAGTATGCTTATGTTTAAAGGACTTAAGTCTAAACGATTTTGATTCTCTGCAGTCATATGCAATGATAATGAAGAGATAAAACCGGTGCTATTGACTAGCGGCACGAGTGTAAATGGAGCCCTTGCCAAAGCCAAGGTACCAGCTATATCAATTGGCCTTGGTCTGGAGCCCATCGTCAACGCCATCACATAAAACACAATGGATAAACAACTCCAAATAATGAATTGTTCGGCGAAGGGTTTCATTATATGCATATCGCCACCAAAGTGCAAATCAATTGCACCATCAAAACGGGCATGACAAAAATAAGCCAATAAAGCTCCAGTTATCATCAGTAAAAAACCTATCCCTAAGGCTTGCAAGCCTGCAATTTTTTCAAATGGATTAACTACTAATTGTTTCATCATTTTGTGTGTTGAAGTTCGGTTTCCAATGTGCCAATTTTTAAAATTAAATCATCCAGCATATTCCTGACCGTCGGATAACTCAAGCCCAGTTGTGAAGACATCTCCTTAATACTTCCGCTTGTTTTCATAAAAAAAATGACAAACTCCAATTCTTCTTTATTGAGATGATTCAGTACAGGCAGACTGAAACTGCCTTCTACAGAAGTATCACAACGCTCGCAGTGTAAACGTTTGACTTTCATTTTACCGGAACAACTTGGACATGTCACCGGCAAGATTTTAACTGTTGTCATTGCAATTATATTTACTACAATATTAATAATATTAATTGTAAAATCAATATTATTAATAAAAGTTTTCACTAAATACAAT